>Ga0222713_10000243_pt1 | contig 60940 bp, 47 predicted proteins | sample C33_649DmetaG_FD_165061 | JGI IMG/M metagenome (GOLD analysis project Ga0222713, IMG submission 165061) | Estuarine water microbial communities from San Francisco Bay, California, United States - C33_649D | ecosystem: Environmental > Aquatic > Marine > Unclassified | place: USA: California...
TTCTATCGCGGCCACCGGTTTCACTGGGTGCAGCCCGGGGTGGTGCAGGCCGGCGACCCGCTGTCGCGCGACCTGACCAAACAGAAGGACTGGGGGACCGGCGGCAGCGGCCCCAGGCTCTCATCGAAGGGGCTGGGATTTTTTGAACCACCAAAGCGGACCTTTGACCGCGGTATCGTGGGCCTGGCCTACCGGCCGAACTACAAACCGGAGTCGGCCGACAGCATGTTCTTCATCCTGACCGCACCAAACCCGGCACTCAACGGCAAGTACGTCGTGCTGGGACGCGTCACCAAGGGCATGAACGTGGTCGACAAGATCGCCATTCAGGATTTGATCAAGAACGTGACGGTGCGCTGAGCCAGTCATCATGTCGCACCTCGAACGGCTGTCGAATGCGGTTCCCCATTCCCGCCTGTGACTGCGAACGCTGTCTGACACAGTCGTGTCAAACGGACCTCGCGCGGCTCGACCCCGAACGCTTTGCCTCAGGTGTCGCCGCGGGTCTGCCCTGGCAGACGCACCACGTCTCCGTCTGACGCACCCGCCGAGCCGCACCTGGGATAGGCTGGCTGTATGCTCGGCCGTCTGCTCCTCTCGATGTGTCTCCTCGCGGCGGCGCAAGCTCCTGGTCCTCCTCCGACGTCCGACCCCCAGCTGATTCGTGTGCACGTGCGGATCGACGACGGCGGTATTGCGGAGGAACTCGCGGCGCGTCGTGAGTCGGCGGGCCATCTCTCGGCAGCCATCGCCGGCCAGAAGAAGGGCAAGGCCTTTGTCATCGTCGCCGACGACGACACCGCCGATGTGATCATCTCGGTGATGCACCGGGGCCTGACGGTGCCGAGCGTGGCCATCGGCCTTGGCACCATGACCACACGGCCGGGTGTCCGCGCACCGGTGGCGCCGACGCGACAGGCGGAGCTGTACGTGACGATGACCGCGCCGGGAGCAGCAGACCCCGTGGAAGTCACCAACAAGAACCGTGCGGCAGACTCCGATCGCGGATGGAAATCAGCGGCGGAAGATATCGCGAAACAAGCCGAGAAGTGGATCACCGGACATCGCGCGGCCATTCTCAAGGCGCGCCGCTAGTCATGTCATCGCTCGCCCCGCCACTCCTTGTCGCTGATGCAGCGACACTCTCGACCCTGGTGACCGACCTGGCGACCTGTACCACAGTCGCCGTGGACACCGAATCCAACAGCCTCCACGCCTATCGCGAGCGGGTGTGTCTGATTCAGTTCTCCACGGCCACCGCCGACTACATCGTTGATCCCATCAGGCTTCCGGACCTGACGGCACGCGCCCCGTTTTTTGCGAGCCCTGCCCACGAGAAGATCTTTCACGCGGCCGAGGGCGACCTGCTGGGTCTGGGGCGTGACTTCCACTTCACGTTCGCGAACATCTTCGACACGATGTCCGCCGCGCGCACGCTCGGGTGGCCGCACGTGGGTCTGGCGGCGGTGCTCAAGGCCGAGTTCAACGTCACGATGAGCAAGACCCATCAGCGGGCCGACTGGGGACGACGGCCGCTCAGGGCCGAGATGCTCGACTACGCGCGGCTGGATACACACTACCTGCCGGCACTCCGTGACCGGTTGTTCGTCGCGCTGACCGAGAGCGGCCGGTGGCCTGAAGCGCAGGAAGACTTCGAGCGCCTCGCCAGAACGTCGCCGCCCGCGGTGAGCCGGACGCCCGACCCGCAGGCGTTCTGGCGCGTGAAAGGCGCGCGCGATCTGACGCCTCGCCAGGCGGCCGTCCTCCGGGCAGTGTTCGTGTACCGCGACACCGAATCGGCGCGCGCCAACCTGCCGCCCTTCAAAGTGATCGGTGAGCCGACCTTGCTCGACCTCGCCAGGCGCTCCCCCCACACGCTCGATGATCTCAAGGGCATCGTCGCCATGACGCCCGGCCAGGTCCATCGGCATGGTCAGGCCCTGCTCCGCGCCGTTGAGGACGGGCTTCGTGCAGAGCCCCCGTCTCCACCCGTGGCGGAGCGCGATCCCGACGACGTGCGGGATCGCTACGATCGGCTGCACCAGTGGCGCAAGACCCGGGCGCAGGCGCGCGGCGTGGAATCGGATGTCATCCTCCCGCGCACGGCCCTGTGGGATCTCGCACGGCGCCCGCCGCGCACACTCGCCGATTTGACCGACATCGTGGACTTCGGGCCCACACGGCGCGCCATGTACGGGCAGGAAGTCGTCGCGGTGATCGGCGGCCGCTAGGGCGAGGCGGGAGCCGACATCCGTTCCACTGATCGACACGTAGGCTCTTCACGATGAGGATGATGACGCGACTCGGGGCGGCAGGTGCGGGCTTCGCCATCGTGGCCGCGGTGGCCGGCGCCTGGGCGGCACAGGAGCGGCACCCGGTCAGCGGGCGGGTCATTGCGCCGACGATGAGTGTGCTGGGGGCCCCGTGGCTGGATCGGCCGGAACGGGAGGCCGAAGAGCAGCCCACACGCGCCGTGGAGGCCCTGCGGCTGCGACGGGGCATGGTGGTGGCCGACGTCGGCGCCGGGTCCGGGTACTACACGGTGCGGCTGAGCCGTGCGGTAGGCCGTGATGGACGCGTGGTCGCCACCGACGTGCAGCCCGGCATGCTCGACCTGATTCGTCGCAAACTCCAGCGCGAGAAATTGACCAATGTCTCACTGGTGCAGGGCTCAGTAGACGATCCCAACCTGCCCGCCGCCACGTTCGACATGATCCTGATGGTGGACGTGTACCACGAACTCGCCACACCGCAGGCGTTTGTGCGGAAGCTTCGGACCGCGCTCAAGCCCGACGGCCGTCTGGTACTCATCGAGTTCCGCGGTGAGGATCCAGCGGTGCCGATCCAGCCCCTGCACAAGATGACGGTCGCGCAGGTCCGGCAGGAGCTTGATGCCGACGGCTTCACGATTGAACGGGTCATCGACGTCCTGCCCTGGCAGCACATCATCGTCTTGAAGCAGCGCGCGGACTGAGGCGTGCCGGCGCACGTATAACTGTCATACTGTGATTCGAATGACGCCACCCACGCCACTGACGCGGACAACGCTGGCTTTGCTGCTCACGACCGTCGCTGTAACGGCAGTGGTGGGCCAGACACCCACCACCCATCGGTTGCTTGCGACACCGGAGACGGTCGCGTACGGCTACTACTGGTCCGAGGCCACGCCCGCGCTGCGCATCAAGTCGGGCGACATCATCGATGTCGATACGCTGCTGACGAACTCCCCTATCGGGCTCACCCGACTGGGTGTGCCGGAAGATCAGGTGCAACCCTCACTCCGTGCGATCGTGCAGGGCGTGACCGGAGACCGCCGCGGCCCCGGCGGCCACATCCTGACCGGGCCCGTTTATGTCGAAGGTGCGATGCCCGGCGATGCGCTCGAGGTGAAGATCCTGTCGGTGGACCTGGCACTCGACTACGGCTACAACGGGTGCTCGGGCTACGTGCGCGACAATTGCGATCGACAAGCCGGTCCCAGTCTGATTCCCATCGATCGGAAGACGATGACCTCGCAGTTTCTGCCCGGCATCGTGATTCCGCTGAAGCCCTTCTTTGGCAGCATGGGTGTGGCTCCTGCACCGGAGCTCGGCCGCGTCAGCAGCAATCCGCCGGGCCGCCATGCGGGCAATCTGGACAATCGTGAACTGGTGGCCGGTTCCACCCTGCTTATCCCGGTATTTGTGCCCGGTGCGTTGTTTCAGGTGGGCGATGGCCACGCCGCGCAGGGTGATGGTGAAGTGGATCAGACGGGGATCGAGACGTCACTGCGGGGTCGCTTGCAGTTGACCGTGCGCAAGGGCATGACGCTGGCATGGCCGCGCGCGGAAACCGCGACCGACTACATCGCGATGGCGACCGATCCCGATTTGACCGTCGCCACGAAGCTCGCCATCCAGGAAATGATCAATTTTCTCGTCGAAACCCGGGGCCTGACCAAACATCAGGCCTACCAACTGACAAGCATCGCCGGCCACGTGAGCATCACGCAGTTGGTGGACCTGCCCAATCTCGGCGTGCACGTCAAGATGTCGAAACAGATCTTTCAGAAGTAGTCGCAAAGGCCCAAGCGACGCAAGAATCGTGCTCGGTCCGGACCGAGCACGATTTTTGCGCGCGGTCAGATAGCGCTCTTCTCGAACCCATAGATGCCCCGAGACGGGAGCCGGAGGGGAGCGGCATCAGGAGCGGTCACAGTATACGTTCACCGCCAGCGATACGCGCTGATCCCGGCGCCGTCGCGCACAAACAGGTCGCTGTCAGCCACCGCCAGGTGGGCCCAGGCTTCCCCCTCGCCCACCACCGTCTCGTCGATGAGCTCAAAAGCCTTCGGCGTCGCACGAATCAGCCGCAGGTGGCCGGTCTCGTCGAGCGCCAGGAGCCGATCGCCCTGCGCAACCAGGCTCCAGTACTTCCCGAACGGCGTGGTGGTCCACATCCGCTGGCCGGTGCGCAGATCGATACACGCCAGACGCTGATTGGCCAGATGCAGATAGGCATACCCGTCGATCACCACGGGTGTGGACATATACCCCTGGGCGTTCATCGCCCAGCCTTCGGTCACCGACCACGTCGCGCCCTCGCGGCTCACACGATAGAGCCAGGAGCCGTTCTGGTAGCTGGACGTGAACACCGCATCACCCACCACCACCGGCGTCAGGATGTTCATGCCGCGAAACGACGGCACCGGCTGCGACCAGAGCACCCGGCCGGTCGAGAGATCCACGCCGTTGATCGTCTCGCGGGTCTGCACGACAAGCTGCCGCACGCCGGCCAGCGTCGCCACGACGGGCGACGAAAAGGCGCCGCTCTCAAACACCGTCGCGCCGCCCTCAAGCGTGCGCCACACCACAGCACCGGTGCGGGCGTCGAGTTTCATCACGCTGTTGGCCGCCTGCACGTAGACAGCGCCACGATCAACCAGCGGCGACGAGATAAACCCGAATTCGGGCACGGTCGCCTTGAACTTCTCGACAAAATCCACGCGCCAGCGCTCGGCCCCGGTCGCGGCATTGAGGGCCACGAGCACGTCGCGCATACCGGCCACATAGAGGGTGCCGTTGTCGAGTGCCGGCGTCGAGCGGATCCAGTCACCGCGCGACTTCGCATAAAACGGCACACTGATCGCACCCGGCCACTCGACCGTCCAGCGCACCGCCCCGGTTGAACGGTCAAGCGCGCGAACAACTTCCGTGGACTTGTTCTTCGTCTCCGTGACGTAGACCAGGTCGGCGGACACGATGGGCCCGGAGTAACTTGGCGCAAGCCCCAGGGACCACTGCGCGGTCACCGCCGTCTTCAGCGTTGCCGGCCACGCCGGCCCCGCCACCGTGCCGTCGCGGTCCGGCCCGCGCCACTGGGGCCATGTCGATCGCTCAGTCGGCGCCCCGAGCAGAGTGACGCTGATCATCAGCCCCGCCAGCCATCCACACACAACCGCCAGAAGCACCTGTCGCACGTTTGACCCCCACGGAGAGGATCGCACGATTTTTCTTGTTGCGATAATCAAATTTCATTTTGAGCAAATATTGTTTGCTCGAAATGAACAGTAGCTCGCGTGTTTTGAACGTGGAGAACGACGTCAGCAGGGGACCGTCTGGTCGAGCGCCGCGACGAGCCGGTCGGCATCGGCGACCGTGTTGTAGTGCGCACAGGATGCGCGCACGACGCCCTTCCCCGCCGCGAGGCCCAGGTCTTCAATCAACCGCCGCGAATAGAAGTCACCGAAGCGGATGCCGATGCGCAGCGGGTCGATGGCGCGGACGATGCGCTCTGAGTCGCAACCATCAACGACAAAGCTGATGGTCGGCACACGAACCAGCGGGTCAGAGGATGCGGGGCCGATAATGCGCACACCGCGGCGTGCACGCAACCACGCGAGCACACGGTCGGCGAGCACCGCCTCGTGCGCCGCAATCGCGTCAAACGCCACGGCCATACATGCACGACGTGACGCGCCCGCCGGAGCCCCTGACCGCTTCCCCAGCGTCACCAGATACTCGGGGATCGCCGTGGCACCGTACGACAACTCGTAATTGGGGTTGCCCGGCTGGAGTTTGCCGGGGATCTTGTCCATCGGCACGAAGTGATGTGACAGGTTCGCGAGTGCGAGCAGGCGCTCGTATTTCCCGTACAACACCGCATGATGCGGGCCGAATACCTTGTAGAGGCTGAAGACGTAGAAGTCCACGCCCCACGCGCGCACATCCACAAGGCGATGCGGCGCAAACGCGACGCCATCGATGCACACCGCCGCCCCGTGCCGGTGGGCGCAGGCGGTAATGGGCTCGACGGGAATCAGTTGGCCGAAGATATTCGAGGTCTGTGTGCAGACCACCAGCCGCGTGCGCGCGGTCATCAGTGACTCAAGGTCAGACACCTCAAGTGACATCGACTCACGATTCATTTCCCAGCGGCGGACGATGATGCCGCGCGCTTCGAGCGCGAGCCACGGACCGATATTGGCCTCGTGGTCGATCATCGAGACCACCACTTCATCGCCAGGCGCCATCGTCGGCGCGATGGCCCGCGCCAGCGTCTGGATCATCACGGTGGACGACGGGCCGAAGACGACTTCTTCCGGTCTGGCTGCGTTGATGAGTTCGGCAATCGCCGACTGGCCGGCGTAAAGCCGTTCGGCCGCCAGGGTGGAGACGCCGTAGCTGGCGCCGAGTTGGACGCTCGACGTCAGCAGGTAGTCGTGGATTCGGTCCGCAACCGCCCCAAGCACTTGCGACCCGCCCGCGTTATCGAGATAGGTCCAGGCGTCGTCAGCGTCAGAAAGCGCAGGAAACTGTGAGCGTGCGAAAGAGAGGTTGAGCGACATCGAGACCAGTATTGTAGGCGGCCCCGATGCCCCCCTAATGACCTACCTGAACGTCACGTGCAGGTAGACGGAGTGCCGGCCGTAGGTCTCGTAGAACGGCTTGAAGGGCACGCTGTCGACGGAGAACCTGAGGGTCGCCGGATCGCCCGTCACGGACCGCCCAATGTCGCTGACGTTGAACACCACCTGACGCCAGTCGGTGCGGGCGGCGGGTTCCTCGGCGGCCAGGAGCACCGGACCCCAGAGGAGGCTGGCGACATTGGGCTGATCGGCCACGTGGTCGAGATGGAACTTGAGCGGCATCCGCAATTCGATGGTGTCGTTGTCATTCCACGCGCGCGACAGCGTCACGTAACTGCCGGGCGTCGCAGTGACCGGCTCCTGACGACCATTGATCGTCACAAAGAATCCGCGCGTGGCCCAGCCGGGGACGCGCACCTTGATGTCGAACCGTCCGCTGCCCTTCACCACCAGGCGCGTCGTGTCGGCGCTCGGGAAGTCCGTGATCTGCTGCACCGACACTTTGCGCTCGGTCCAGTTCACCGTCGACGGCACAAACAGGTTGACGTAGAGCGCCGAGTGGTCCGCGCTGTGGAAGTAGATCGTGTCCTGCAGTTTCGTGTGGCTCTCGAGCGCGGTGCCGTTGCAGCACGTGAAGCCGTTCATGTTCGCGTTGCCGAACCGTTTCTGGGCGCCGGGATTGAGCGGCACGTGATAGGTGTTGCCGGCGTCGGACTCCGCCACGGACGCCAGGATGTGGTTGTACATCGCGCGCTCGTAGTGGTCCATGTACTTGGCGGTCTGGTCGTACATGAAGAGCTGCCGATCGAGTTTCAGCAGGTTGTAGGTGGCACACGTTTCGTTCTGGCCACCCTGCGCAAAGCCGTTCTCCCACAGCGTGTTCGGCTGCACGGTGAAACACTCGGCGTTGTTCGGATTCCGCGCCCCGGCCACGCCGCCGATGCTGTACATGTAGCCGCCGTTCACGATCTCCCAGAAGTTCGAGGCGATCATGTAGTACGGCATTTCCTTCGTGTTCCGGAACGTCTCGAGCGCACCGGTAATCTGCGGAATGTGCTGATTGGCGTGTTTGCCGCGCACGGTATCCACGCCTTTGGCCAGGCCGTGATCGTGGGCGGCGTTGCCGAAGAAGAAGTTGGTGTTGTCAAACAACTTCGCGGTCTCAAGGAAACGACGCTCGCCGGTCAGCCGAAACAGCCGCGCCATCGCCTCATTCATGCCCCCGTACTCACCCGCAATGTAGCGGTTCCACATGCTGATGCGCGTCTCGGGGGGCAGCGCGCTCAGGCGTGACTGCACCCACGCCCCCATGCCGCGCGCGATCTCGAGCGCCTTCTTGTTGCCCGCGACCTCATACGTGTCGAGCAGGCCGGCAAGAATTTTGTGCAGCGTGTAATACGGCGCCCAGATCTGGCTGTCCTGCGTGCCGTAGGTGGCGCCGCGTTCGAGCATGATGAACTGGTCCGGCGGATACGCGCTGATGAACCCCGTGCCCCAGTTCCAATAGTCCGTGCGAATCGCGCCGGTCCGCAGGTTCGAGTCGTAGCTCTGGCGGCCGGGGCCCACAGGCACTGCGCGAGGGTCCGCCACCGCCGGGCCTCCCGCCTGTGCAGGCTTCCCGGACCGCTGCGACAGATCGTGGAGCGTGTCCACGAGGTAGTTCATCTTCTGGAGGAACATCGCCTGGAGCGCCGGGTCGTACCCCGTGCTGGCATAGGCCTGCGCGATCGCCGTCAGGTAGTGCCCGCTCGCATGACCACGAAGCCGCGTGGTCTGGTTGTCCCAGCCCTGCAGCGCCTGCGCGCCTGCCGGTTGCGGCACGCCGAACGTGTCGCGGAAGTTGTAGAGAAAACTGTCGACGTTGGTGGCCGCCAGCCCGCGCAGAAACTTGTCACGATTCTTGATGAACGCCGTGTCGCGCCCCTGGGCATCACGGTTGAGCACCACACGGTCGAGGGCAAACGGTTCGACCAGGCGGTCAGGCGGCGTACGGACGCCGACCGGGGTCTTCACGATCACCGTCGCCTTCGGCTGAAACCGCGTGCCGGGCACCATACCCGAGACCGCATAGGTACCCGGCTGCCGCACCGCCTCGTTGTCGGTAGGCGACGGCCAGATCGCCCGGGTCGTGCCGGCCACACCGCCGGCATAGGTGGCGGGAATGTGCGCCGGCAGCATCGGCAACATTCCCACGACGGTCTCCACGGTAATGTCTGGCACGGTCACCAGTCGCGCGGCAAACGGTGATTCACGCGGAATGTTCGCTGTCGAGATCTCGGCAGGCGCCCCGCCCCGACCGCGTCCCTGCGCCGTTTGTGTCGCAGCGATCGCGTTGCGACGAATCGTTGCGATCGGTTCATCCCCCAAGGCGATTCTGTAGAGGCGCACGTCGCGGAACCGTCCATGAAGCGTGGGCGCGGCGTCGTCCTGCGTCCGGCCGATGAACAAACGGTTCGTGGAGAGCGACGGCGGCACCAGTTGATCGGGCGTCACCGCGACATCTGTGGCCTGCGCGGCGCGAACACCATCGATGTACGTCGTGAGCACACGGCTGGCCGGATCCAGCACCACGGCAAAGTGTGTCCACTGGTTCTCGACCACCACTTTCGGCGTGGTGGTGCCCTTGACCTGCCCGTCCACGACTGCAGTGGCCCTGAAACCCTGCGCATCCACGACGGCGAACAACCGGGACGCCGTGTTCTGCCCGAAGTCAAACACCGGTCCCGACGCGCGCGTCGGCAGATACAGCCAGCCAACAACCGCGAACGCGTCTTCGCCATCAAGTGCCTCAGCCGGCAGTTGCACGTAACTGCCGTCACCGGTCAGCAGCAGGACCCGGCGCGTGCCGTCCTCGACAAACACGGGACTGGTGCCCCGCAGCGTCGCATGCAACTGATTCCTGGAGGAATCCTCGGCGCTGCCATTAAACACATACCGTGCGATGAGGCCGGTCTCCCCGATGCCATCGAGGAACTGGTCACCACCCTGCGCGGGGTTCTGCGCGTTCTGCGCGACAGCGACGACGATGGTCGACACGACCAGCGAGAGGGCAATCAGAATGCGGTGCATAGGTCTCTCTCCCAAACGGATTGTTCCGAGTACGTAGGGCGCACTGAACTATAGTGCGCCGTGTTGGCGCGCTCACAATCAGCGCGCCTCCATCATCAGCGAATTTCAATCGTGCGCGACGACGATGAGAGCGGCACCGTGTAGGCACCGCGTTCGAGTGCGAATCCACCAGGCACGGTCCACGTGCGCCGGGCCACGGTCTTGCCCGTCTGCTCCACTCGCAGGCGCGCCTGCTTCACATGCGCCGTCGAGGGCGCGAGGGTCACCCGCACCCGACCGGTGGCCGCGTCGAATTCCACCTGGTCGAACTGTCCGGCCTCCAGCGTGAGATACAGCCCCACCGGCGCCAGATAGATGCGCTGGCGGAAGGAATCGGCGACCTTCACGGTGACCCGCGACCCGCTCACCGTGGCATTGCCGCCGAACGCCTGCCAGCCAAACTCCGGATGGTTGATGAGGTACATCCCCGTGTTGAGCGCGTGGCCCAGGAAGTTCGGGCCGTAGTCGCCGCTGTACGCGTCCCAATGGAGCTTCTCAGGAAACGCATGGAACGCCACCGAGGCAAAACCCTCCTGATCGATGTTGGTCAGTGCGCCCATCGTGCCGGCGTATCCAATGCGCAGCAGGTGCAGGTCTGTCGGGTCGTCGCGGAATCGCGTCAGCGCAGGAATGGCATTCAGGCCCGATCCGTAATGATGCAGCTGCCGCTCGTACCCGGACCCGGGCGCCCCCGCATAGATGAAGTCCCAGTAGCGGCGCGCCGCGCCGTTGTAGCCCCAGTGCGGCACCAGCGGCATGTAGCCGACGACCGAACTCAGCGCGGTGGTGGCCTGCGTGTCGTAGCCGAAATACCGCATCCACGCGAAGACCTCCTCCTGCCCCGTCGAGTCCCACGCCATTTCGCTGCCGTAGGGATAACTCTGGCCCGCCCACCGATCCGCGCGCGTCTTCATGCGCGCCTCAAGGGCGGCCGACTTCTCCGTCCACCCCTCGCGCTTCATGTCGTCGAGCACCATCGCAAACGTGGTGGCCCCCATCAGGCCGACGTTGACGTAGCCGACGCGGTTGGCCGGGTTCGTCATGTACATCATCGTTTCGTGCGCCTGATTCAGATACCAGTCCCACGGATGGGTCGTCACCAACCCTTCCGTGTTGCGCGCGATGCGATACATCGACCAGTAGGCCGCCACGACATGCGCGTAGTTGTAGGCACGGTTCTGGGTCTCGGCGCCGGCCCGGTTCCAGCTCGCCCAGGTGGTCCAGTTCTTCGACGGGTCGTAGGTATAGCCCGGAAAGTCCTCCGGCACGTACATGAAGAGGCTCTTGCGCACGCCGTGCTTCCGTTCGCCCTCCGAGTACTGAATGCGCCCCCACAGCACCTCGTTGACGAAGCGTTCGTACTTCTCCAGTTCGGCGCGTGACGGCTGCCCGAACTGTTTCATCGCCGCGGCGAGCCACGATCCGGCGCCGCCTTCATCCGAGAGGCCCGCGATCCACGCGCGGTGATCCTGTTCGACGATGGCGTTTTTGGACCGGTCGTAGCTCATCACCGAGGGACTCCGCTTGAACGGGTCGTCCGGCTTCTCGAACCATTGTTTCGTGAAGAGGAAGTTGCCGAGATCAGCCACCACCTGCGAGGCCGGTTTCGTGACGTAGTAGTTGATGGCCTGCACGGCGCCGTCATCCCACGTGAGGGTCAGGCGCGCCCTGCCCCACTGGCGGCCGCGCACGGTGAACTCCCGCCAGCCATTGGTGGTGCGACGCCCGGTCGAGACGTCGAGGGCACCGGCCGGCGATACCGACACCTTCGCCGCACGGGTACCGTAGCGTGCGAACAGGCGGAGGTCCTGGTCCATCGGCGCCACATAGCCGGGGAATCCTGCCGCCACGGGGCGGCCGGCCTTGAGCAGTGTGTCTTCAATCGCGCGAATCTCCGGGGCCACGTGGAACTCGAGACCATAGGTCCGGGTCTGCCCTGGTGCGAGCGTGGCGTGTGTGGGCACCTGCCACGGCTGCGCGTTCTTCCATTCGTGCTCGGCGTACGCCTTCGTGTGGGCCATCCATTCGAAGATGGCTTCCGAGGTCTGGGTGCGCGGCGTGCGGTCGTCTACCGGCCGCCATCCCTCGAGGGGTGTACGGCCATGCGGCACGACCACAAGCGCCGGGCCTTTGCCCGAGAGCCGCGTGACCTGCACAAAGCCGGCATCCTGCGCGATGGCCGGGTCAAAAAACGACGTGATCTCGTGCGCCTGTTCGAGGTTGCGCCCGGTGATCAGGTTGTTGAACACGACCGGAATGCCGAGCGCACCAATTTCGACAGGGGCCTGCGTCCGGTTGGTCACGTCGAAGCGCAGCACGACCTTGCCGTTCACAAGCGCCCAGTGCCGGGTCACACGGAGCGGGACGTCGGCGGGCAGCGTCGCGGCGAGGTCGGACGATGCGAGGGCGCCGGCCGCAGCCGGTACCACGGCCACGGGTTTGCGATCCCGCGCCGTGTCGTAGTCCTTCCACTCTGTCGCGCCGGCCTGGCGCACCCTGAAGGTCAGGTCGCCGAGGTGGTGATAGCCGTTCGCGGCGCGCTGGGCGAGCCGGTCGGCGGGGGTGAAGTCGAAGGTCAGCGGCCCCGTGGGTTGCGGTGGGGGCGGCGGGGCCGCCTGGGCACCGGCCGCACCAGCGCCCCGGCCACGCTGGGGCGTGGGCGTCGGCGTGTACGTCGGCACCCCCTTGGGCTCGAGTGCAGCGATCGTCTGCGAGGCCTTGACCAGCTTGAGCGTGAAGTCCGGCGTGTCGAAGTCGAGGGTGCCCTCCTCGAGCCCCAGCGTCGGTGGTGGTGGCGGCGTCTGGCTTCCCCGCCCTCCGCCCTGCGCCTGGCCCTGCACGTGTGGCGCAAGCCACAGCGCGGCACACAATCCAACGCCGGCAGCGGCCAGCCGGCTCACAGTCAATAGACGCGTCGTCACAGCGGACTCCTTCATGGGGAAAGTGTCCGGAAATATTACTACGTGGTAGGCTGGCGCCCGTATGGAACGTTTCTCACGATTCAGCGCTGATCAACTGGCATTCGCCCGCACAAAAACCGCATACATGGGACGCGGGGAGTCGATTGAATTCCTCCGCGTGATGGACATCAAACACAGTGTCGGCCACTGGTCGGCCGGCGATTTCTGCGACCGGTTTGCGCCGCCGGGGTATCACTCCGACGATCCCGCGTTCCGGAACGACTTCGAAGGCCAGTGCCGTCGCACAAAGGCCGCCGGCGTGTCGGCCATCGAGATTCACCAGAGCGTGTTCGAGAAGACGCTGAATGGTGATCTCGACCCCGCCGCCATCACCAGGGCGCAGCAGGGCTTTCTGGCCGAGCTGGGCATGTCGGTGACGGCCTGCAATATCAACACCTGGACCAACCCGAAGTTCCGCCTCGGCGGTCCGTGTAATCCCGATCCGGCGATTCGCAAGGCCGCCCTCGAGGAAGTGCTCAAAGGCGTCGAGATCTGCAGGTTGATGAACATTCCCGTGTTGAGCGTGTGGCCGGGGTCTGACGGCGCCGATTATCACTTCCAGATCGACTACAAGGAGTCGATCGAATGGTTCACGGAGGCTCTGGCGACGGTGAACAAGGCGTGCCTCAGCCACGGCATCAAACTCGCCATCGAACCGAAACCGTACGAGCCCCGCGAGCTCTACATGATCATTCCGACCGCGGCCTCGGCGATTCTCGTCGCGCAGCAGGTGAACAAGGCGACCGGCGGCAACAACTGCGGCTTGACGATCGATTACGGCCATCAGAAGATGGAAGCGACGACGGCGTCGACGGCCTGCGACCTCGCGGAATACGCCGGGGTGCCTGTCCACAAGTTCGACGTGAACGATGCGCGACAGGGCCGCAACGACCAGGACTGCATGTTCGGCACGCTCTCGATTCCCGAGTCGGTCGAATACCTCTACACCACGTTCGTGCGGAACTACCGCGGCTATTACAGCCAGGACCAGTTCACATACCGCGAAGATCCGACGCGCGCGATCGAACGGAGCATGATCAACTTCGCGAACCTGTCGCTGAAGGCCGTCCGCTTGTACGAGCGTCAGGCCGACATCGCGACGGCGCGCACGGCGGGCACCGGGCCGGACATCCTCGATATCGTCTCGCCGGTGCTCGTGGGCTGACGTCGCATGGCTTTCACGATCGGGATTGACTACGGCACCAACTCCGTCCGCGCCGTGGTCGTGGACTGTGCGGATGGACGGACGGTCGGCACGTCGGTGTTCACCTATCCGAGTGGCGACCACGGGGTCCTGCTGCATCCGAAGGATCCGCACCTCGCCCGACAGCATCCCGGCGACTACATCAAGGGGCTCGAAGCCAGCGTCATCGGCGCCTTGAAACAGGCCGCCGCTGTTGACGGATTCTCGGCGGCGAACGTCATCGGCATCGGCGTGGACACCACGGGCTCAACGCCGCTGCCGGTGGACGCGCAGGCGCGTCCCCTCGCGCTTGATCCGGCATGGGAAGGCCATCTCGCGGCTCATGCCTGGCTGTGGAAGGACCATACCTCAGCGGAGGAAGCCGAGGCCATCACCGCGACCGCGCGCGTGCATGCGCCGCACCTGCTCGCGCCGATCGGCGGCACCTATTCCTCCGAGTGGTGGTGGTCGAAGATCTGGCGCTGCCTGAAGGTCGCGCCGGACGTGTTCGACGCCGCCGCAAGCTGGGTCGAGCTCGCCGACTTCGTGCCGGCCGTGCTGGCGGGCGTCACCGACTCCACGAAGATTGTCCGCGGCATGTGCGCGGCCGGACACAAAGCGATGTACTCCGACGTGTGGGGCGGCCTGCCGGACAAGGCATTCCTGGCGCGCCTCGACCCGAGGCTGGCGACACTGCGCGACCGGCTCTACGACAGGGCGCTGCCGACCGGGACACCAGCCGGACATCTCTGCGCGGACTGGGCCACGCGCCTCGGGTTACGGGAAGGCATTCCGATCGCGATGGGCGCCTTCGATGCGCACTACGCCGCGATTGGCGCCGGCGTCACCACGGGCACCTGGGTGAAGATCATCGGCACCTCGACGTGTGACTGCGCCGTGGCGCCGGCCACGACGCCCATCGCCGACATCCCCGGCATCTGCGGCATTGTGAATGGCTCGATCCTGCCCGGGTACTACGGGATTGAGGCCGGCCAGTCCGCGGTGGGTGACATTCTCCGCTGGTGGGTGGAGGAAGTCTGCAAGGGTGATGATCTGGAGCACACCCATCTCTCGGTGGAAGCCTCGCGATTGCGACCGGCTGAATCCGGATTATTGGCGCTCGACTGGAACAACGGCAACCGCACCATTCTTGTCGACCCGCGCCTCACAGGCGTGATCCTCGGCCAGACGCTGCACACGACACGCGCGGAGGTCTACCGCGCCTTGATCGAGGCGACGGCGTTCGGCGCCCGCGCGATCATCGAACGCGTGCGTGAGTACGGCGTCACGGTGGACCGGGTGGTGTGCTGCGGCGGTATCGCGGAAAAAAACCCGCTGTTTATGCAGATCTACGCAGACGTCATTGGCCAGCCGATGCTGATCGCCGGCTCACCGCAGACACCCGCGCTCGGGTCCGCGGTCGCCGCTGCCGTGACCGCCGGCGCCTCCGCGGGTGGATACGACGACTGGCAGGTCGCGCAGCATCGCATGACCTCGGTCAGGCTCGAGCGGTACGACCCGCAGCCTGATGCCGTCGCGGTCTACACCCGTCTGTATGCCATGTACCGGGAATTGCACGACACCTTCGGCGGTGTGCCTGGGGCGACGGCGGACATCCCGACGCTGATGAAGCGACTCCTCGCGCTCCGGCATGAGATCATGACGTCATGAGGACGTCGACATGAACATCGACGCGCTGAAGGCGCAGGTGTATGCCGCGAACGTCGAGCTGGCCGGCACCGGGCTGGTCATGGGCACGTTCGGCAACCTCTCGATCGTGGATCGGGCGGCGGGCGTGATGGTCATCAAGCCGAGTGGCGTGCCGTACCACGAGCTGACGCCCGGCCACATGGTGGCCGTCTCGCTGGACACGGGACTCGCGCTCGACGACCGGTACCGCCCCTCGTCCGACACGCCGACGCACCTGGAGCTGTACCGCGCGTTCCCCTGCGGGGCGGTCGTCCACACGCACTCCGAACAGGCGACGACACTGGCCCAGGCGCGGCGCCCCGTGCGCTGCCTCGGCACCACGCATGCGGACTATTTCAGAGGGGATGTGCCGGTCACACGGGCGTTGCGTGAAACGGAGGTCGTCACCGACTACGAACGGAACACCGGCCTCGTGATTGTCGAAACATTCCGGCAGGCCGGCGTCGATCCATCAGACGTGCAGGCGGTGCTCGTGGCCAACCACGCGCCCTTCACGTGGGGGCCCACCGCGGCGGCGGCCATCGACAACGCCCGTGTCCTCGAGTTCCTCGCCGCGATCGAGTGTCGCATCCTCGCCATGGGCGTCGATGTCCCAAGGCCCGACGGGTTCCTCATCGACAAACACTACCGGCGCAAACACGGCCCGTCGAAGTATTACGGGCAGCCATGACGCGCGCAGTGCTCTGGGATCTCGACGGCACCCTCGTCGATTCGGGAGAGATGCACTGGTGGTCGTGGCGTGATGCGATGGGCGCCGCGGGGCTGCCGGTGACCTACGACCAGTTCCAGCAGACCTTCGGCCAGAAGAACGATCGCATCCTGCGCGGCTGGCTCGGCCCTCAGGCCACCGCCGCTCGCATTGCGGAACTGGCTGAAGCCAAAGAGTCCGAGTACCGGCGCCTCGTGTCGGTCCATGGCCTTCAGGCGCTGCCGGGGGCGCGCGAGTGGGTCGCACGCCTGCGCGCCGACGGCTGGCGTCAGGCCATCGCGTCGTCGGCACCGCGAAAAAATGTCAACGTGATGCTTGCTGCGATCGGGCTTGCGGATGCCTTTGACACAATTGTCGCGTCGGAGGATGTCGGCAGGGGCAAGCCGGACCCTGAAGTCTTTCTCACGGCCGCCGCCAGGCTCGGCGCGTCCCCCGACCGCGCGATCGTGGTTGAAGATGCCGCGGCCGGCGTCGAAGCCGCCCGCCGCGCCGGCATGCGGGTGATTGGCGTGGTGGACGTGTCGTTACCGGCGGACGTCGTGGTGGGCTCGCTGGCCGATCTGGCCGGCGACGCGTTCGACCGCTTCTGTCCCGCGTAGCTGCAGCGCGCGGAGCGGCAGTCCCTCGCCGCGGCTCCACACACCGGCACTGAGACTGTTGAGCGACACCGACGTCGGATCCGCATCCGGTCGCTGATTGCCGGGCGGGCGCTGAAAGGCGATCCGCGTGGCCTGCCGATCAAAGTCCGTCGGTTCCACGTCCGTCGCGTTCATCACGGAGGCGGTCGTCGCCGTGACGTGTGTATAGCCGAGCGCGTGGCCCAGTTCGTGAATGCGGACCAGGCGCACCTGCGGTGAACCAGCGGCGTCGAAATCACGGTCGAGCATGATGGTGCCCGCGAGGACGGCCCCGTCCGATCGAAGCTGCCACCGGGCATACCCCACAAAGCCCGTCGCCTCGGTTAATCCCGTGTACCGTGCGACCGTGATGACCGCATCCCGGAGAATGTCGGTGCTGGCGTCAACGGCCGCCTGTTCGCGGGTGACCGAGGCAAACGCCGTGTACCGGTTTCCTGTCAGGATCGGCAGTCCGGAGGTGAGATCGGATTCAAGTCGATCGCGTTAACTGGTGGTCATGACGTCGTCAATCGCGACGCCCGACGACTGCTGAACCGACGCAAACCGCATCGTGCGCGTGAGAACGCGCAGGGGCGGCGCGGCGATCCACCGCTGCAGGCGTGACACGCGCGCCATCTCATCAAAGGCGCTGACGTTGAACGAGGCAGGAATCATCGTGACTGCCGCTGCGGCTCCGGGGACCTTGAGCGCAAACGACCGCGGCAGATAGCCGGCCGCGTTCAGCGTCGCGGTCTCGGGCGAATCCGAGCGGCGCTCGACCGAGATCGTCATCACGCCGGATGCTGACGACGGCTGCGCCTGAAGCGGCGCGGTCACGACCGTCACGCCGGCAATCGGCGCACCGGTCACGGCATCGGTGACGGTGACGGTGGCCGTCAGTGCCGTCGCACCCGGACCGGTCGGGGTGCTTGCACCGCCGGAACAGGCGACGAGAGAAACACTGATGAGAGCAGCGGAAAGACGACGCACAACGTAATCCTACCGGTATCGCTCCTCGAGTGGTGCGGGTGGAAGCATCTCGGACTCCCAGGCGGCCAGGCGGCCACGGAGATCCGCCGCGTCGGTGGGCCGGACGTCGAGCAGATTTGTGCGCTCGGCCGGGTCAGCGGCCAGATCGAACAGGTGCGTCCCATCCTCGTTCACCACATATTTCAGATCGCCGTGGCGAACAGCCTTCTGCTGGCGCCGCTGAGTGACGCGCCAGCACAACGTGCGGGACACCGGCGTCGCCCCGGTGAGTGCCGGCCCCAGGTCAATGGCATCCACGGGACGCGGCATCGTGGCACCCGCGATACCGGCAAACGTGGCGGCCCAGTCCATCGTGACCGCCACCTGGTCGGAGTGGCTGCCGCCCGTGACACGCGCCGGCCATCGCACGGCGGTTGCCACCCGCAGTCCGCCCTCGCCCACCGTCATCTTCGCGTGGCTGAACGGCCCCATGTGCGAAAACCGTTCGCCACCGTTGTCGCTGGTGAACACCAACACCGTGTCGCGTGTCATATCGGCAGCGTCAAGCGCTGCGAGCACACGCCCGACTCCGTCGTCGAGACTCCGCATCATCGCCGCATACACCTCAGGTGACCCACCGGCCTTCCAGTCGTCCACGGAAGGGCGATGGTGATCAGCAGGCCCCTGCCAGGGCCAGTGCGGCGCCGTGTATTGGAGGCTGAGGAACAGCGGCGCGTCTGAGGGCGCGCTGATGATCTGCTCCGCTCGCGCCGTGAGCAGATCCGTGAAGTACCCGTCATCGGCAACAGGCTCGTGACTGTCGAAGAACATCGGCCGGCGGTACTCCGAGTCTTCCTTCGTGAAGTAATCACCCGCCGCCCCGAGAAAGCCGTAGAACTCATCGAAGCCGTGCGCGAGCGGATGAAACTCAGGCGCAACGCCGAGGTGCCACTTGCCGACCAGTGCGGTGCGGTACCCGGCATCCTTGAGCACCCGTGGCAACGTGGCCGGGGTGGCCGGCAGGCCGACGGGATGTGTCGTGAGCGGTTCGTGCAGCCCGGCCACCTCGCGGGCGGGATACCGCCCGGTCATCAGCGCCACGCGTGTGGGCGAACACACAGGCGCCGCCGAATACGCCTGGCGCAGGACCATCCCCTCACGGGCGATGCGGTCGATATGTGGTGTGGTGTACGCCGTCGCCCCGGTGAAGCCGACGTCGCCGTAGCCGAGGTCGTCGCACATGATCAGCACGATGTGCGGACGCCGACGGCCGCGCAGACCACAGCCGGCCAGTGAGCCACCGAAGGTCAGCGTGGCAGACGCCGCGAGTGCCGTGCCGAGGAACTCCCGTCGGCTGACCACGGTCTCAGGCCCGGTACCGTTCGATCAGTTGTGCGATTCGCTGCACGGCCTGCACCGCCGCCTCATGGTTCTGCGAAAAGTTCAGGCGGATGCTGTCGGTGGACTCGGGGCTGAATTCGGTGCCTGGCGTGACCGTGACACCAGCCTGCACCCGCAACGCCCGCACAAACGCATGCAGCGGGATGCTCAGCGCCGGCAGCTTCGGAAACAGGTAGCTGCCTGCCTCGGGCGTGCGCACGACAAGCCCCGGCACGGTGCGGAACACCTGAATCAACGCGTCACGAATGGCCTCGTGCTTCGCGGTGCGGTCCTGCATCCATCCGGCAGGCTCCGCAAACCACGTGCGCAGCACCGCCTGTGAATACCCTGGAGCGCGCAGCGACACGATCGCCTGCAGCTTCTCCATGCGATCGATCAACCGGGGGGCGCCAAACGCGACGCCCAGCCGGTAGCCACTGAGCGACTCCGTCTTCGACGGTCCCATGATGGTCACCACACGATTGGCGTCGATCGACGAAGCGCGGAGGTGGGTGTAGGTCTGGCCGGAGTACAGCAGCCGGGAATACAGCTGGTCCGCGATGACGGTGACGCCATGTCGATTCGCCAGCTCTGCAATGCCGGTGATTTCAGCGGGCGAATAAATCACACCTGCCGGATTGTTCGGGTTGGAAAAGAGGAACGTGCGAACGCCTGACGTGAAGGCATCCTCAAGCTGCTGCAGGTCGATCCCGGCCCCTGCTGTCTGGCCGAGGTAGTCCATCCGGACCGGCACGACTTCCCCACCGAGGAACTCGACCAGCTTTCGATTTGCAAAGTAGTCGGGCCGCACGATGGCCACGCGATCGCCTGTCGTCACCGTCGCACCCAGCGCGAGGAACAAGGCGCCCTGTGTGCCCGGCGTGATGATCAGTCCATTGGCGCCCGACACGGGGCAGCCCGTAAAGGCGGCGAGGTGTCCGGCGACCTCGTCCCGCAACGCCGCGCCGCCGCGGTATTCGGTGTACGCCTGGGAGCCTCCACGATGGACGCCGGAAACGAATTCATCGAGCGACCCTGGAGTCGGTGCAAAGGCGGTGTCATTCACGTCGCCGTGCGAAAAATCGACCGGGGTGCCCGGCAGCACGTCCCCGCGCAGCATCGTGGCCGGCACATCGGCGCCCTGTCGCACTTCCTGCCCCGGCGCGTGGTCCGTGCCGAGCTTCGCAAACTTCGCTTCGATTAATTCCATAAGGACGGAATTTTATTACGGAACTGACGGCAATGTGCGGCGCGGGCTATGCTCGAACCGTGGTGTCACTTCTGAGACTGTTGCGTCCGCTCCGTCCCTTTCTCGCGCTGACCATCGGCGTGCTTGTCCTCTCCCCCATCGTGCCGGCAGCGCAAGACGATGAGACCGCCAGAATTAATGCGTGGTTCGAGAAGAAGTTCGAGGAACAGCTGGCGTTCAGTCCGATCCAGCAGACGTTTTTGGGTCGCAAAGTCCGGGGCGATCGACGACATGTCCATTGCCGCCCAGGACCGGGTGGTCCGTTCAAGTCGGCCTATCTCGAGCTGATCGCCTGGCAGAAGCAGGACCGCGCGAAGACGTCGGAGACCACTTCCGGTGTGGGCGCCTTGCCGAACGGGCGGGCCTACTACAACGAACGACTGGCGAACCAGACCACGACCACGCTCACCGCCGCTGAGATTCACGCGATCGGCCTCTCGGAAGTGGCGCGGTTGCGCGCAGAGATGCTCGCGATCAATGACGAAGTCGGCTTCACGGGGAACCTGCCGGCCGTCAGGCCTACACCGACGATTCCACAGCCGCCATCAACAAGATCAAGGCCGTGCTGCCGAAGTACTTCGGCATCCTCCCCAAGGCCGATCTCGTCGTGAAGCGTGTTGAACCGTTCCGCGCGCAGAAGGGCGCCGCCCAACACTACTTCCCAGGCACACCCGACGGGTCGAGGCCCGGCGTCTATTACGCGCATCTCTCAGAGATGACGGCGATGCCGAAGGCCGAGCTGGAAGTCATCGCATATCACGAAGGTCTGCCGGGGCATCATATGCAGCTGGCGATCGCGCAAGAGTTGACGACCGTGCCGACATTCAGGCGGCAGGCGGGCTTCACGGCCTATTCGGAAGGCTGGGGACTGTACTCGGAGTGGCTCGCGCGCGAGATGCCGAGCACCTATCAGGACCGGTACTCGTGATTCGGCCGGCTCGGCTCGGAAATCTGGCGGGCGATCCGTCTGGTCGTGGACACGGGCCTGCATGCGAAGGGCTGGTCCGAGGAGCAGGCCGTGCAGTACTTCCTCGCCATCCATGGTGAAGATCTTTCCCTGAAGATCTTTCCCGTAGATCTCCCAGCCCTCCATGCCTCGCTGTGGCTCTCTACCGACCGGGTTTGTACTCCCGTTCGATATGCCGCTCGAGCTGCGAGCGATAGAAGTAGACATCGCGGAGGTTCCCGGTCGCGTAGCGCTCGGCCTGGTCGTTGAAATGTTTTGAGCCGGGCACACCGTTCAACCCGCCGGCAGTAACCGCCTTGGCCCTCACCTGATCACCGAACTCCACGACCGCGACAAAGCTGTTGCCGCTGGTGCCGTACCACTTCTTCGTCTGGGGATAGGCACGCGCACCGAATGAGGCGAGCGATCCCCAGCGCGCCGACGCAAACATCACCGGGGTGCTCGGCATCGCGTCATTAAACGGCTGCACGATATCGCCGGTCAGGCGCTGGAACCGGTTGATTTCCCCCCATGGCGTCTGCCACGTCCCGAAGTCGGCGGCGAGTTTTGTGACGGCGGCATCCAGCGACTCCAGTCGCTGCCGAGGCGTCGCCCGCAGCTTCATGTAGTCGTACACCGACAGGCCGACCCGGCGCGCCTCGGCGCTCACCCGCTGCCAGAGGTCTTCGCCGTAGAAGATCGCCACCGACGTCGGCACCGACGTGACCGACCAGCGATAGTCCCACCCTCGAAGAAGCGCGATGGGGTCGGCCAGTTTCGCTTTCAGCGGATTGGAGGTCGGCAGCGCCGCATACGCGCGCATCAGCAGCGGAATCTGGATATCGAACTCCGGCAGGTAGCTGTCATACGCGGCCGCGATCAGCGAGTCGAGCGTAAACCCCTTCTTCCCGTTCAGTACACGAATCGCATGCACACCGCGCGGATTCTCGGAGCCCGAGTCCATGTAGGGCGGATAGTCCACCTGCTTCGGACTGTACGGGCCCGCCGCGGAATACGGATAGTTGTTCGTGTTGTAGACCCACCCATTCGGCGGATTCACCACGTTCGGCGACTCGTCAAACGTGTGCAGGCCATTCCACTCGGTCGCCGGGTCGCTGCCATCCACCGGCTGCGTCCAGTCAAACCTGGCGTCGCGCCTCGGGACGAAGTTGGAGTGGAAGTACGCAATGTTCCCGTCCGCATCCGCGTAGAGGGTGTTGTTCGACGAGTTGGTGTGGAGGGCCATCACGTTCTTGTATTCGTCGATCGATCGGGCCTTGGTGCGCAGGTACGACTGCGACAGCGCCTTGAGCGGCTCATGCATGAGCCGCACACTCACCCATTGGCCATCGACCTGCCGCACGATGGGACCACGATGCGTGCGGTACACGGTGAAGGTCTTCTCCGCCCGGCCGGATGCCGATGCATACGGAATCGTGATGGTGTTCGACTGCAGTGGCCGCTCCTCAGTCCCGACCCGGTAGGTGTACCGGCCGTCAGCCTGCTTCGTCACCGTCTCCAGATACTCGTCGATGTTGTCCACGCTGCTCGACGTATGCATCCAGCCGGCCCTGTCGTTGAACCCCTGGTAGATGAAGAACTGGCCCCACGTCAGCGCGCCGTACGCGTTGAGTCCCTCCTCACTCACCATCTGGGCCTCCTCGCGGAAGAAGAACGACGTATGGGGATTGATGAGCAGTTGGGCCTTGCCGGATGCCGTGTTCGAGCCGGCGATCGCGAAGCCATTCGATCCGGTCGGTTCGGCCGGCCAGGCAGATTCGGGAGCATCGAGGCGAGCCACCGTGACACCCGGTGCCGGTCCGCCATAAAAGGCCTCGAGCTGCCCGAGGCTGATGCTCTCGATATCCCCGCCGATGCTGCCCTCGCTGAAACTGAGCGCCATCCACGGTTCGAACCTGCCGATGACGCGCGGCTTCACATCGGGGTGCGTATGCAGGTAGAAGTTCAGGCCATCCGCCCAGGCATCCATCAGCGCCTTCAGCCACGGTTCAGCCTGCGCGTACATCGCCTGAAGCTCCGTCGGATTGATGAACAACTTCATCCGCAGGTCGCGATAGATCGCCCCCTCGCCTTCCGCTTCAGCCAGCCGGCCCTGCGAGTTGATGAAGTTGGTCTCGACCCGATGGAAGTCGTCCTCTGCCTGCGCATACATCAAGCCGAACACCACGTCGGCGTCGGTCTTGCCGTAGATGTGGGGCACACCCCAGTCGTCGCGAATAATCGTGATGCCGTCCGCCCTCGCCTGCCAGGCCGCGACCTCCGGACTCACCGCTGGTTCCTGGGCGCAGGAGGCGGCAAACAGGACCAGAAGCACCAACCACGTCGGCTTCAGCATCTTCATGGCGGGCATTCTGCCATGGATGCCGCGCGCATATACTCTGGCCCATGATGACCCCCTCGTGGCTTCGCAGTATGGTGGTGCTCGGTGTGCTGGCCTGTGGCGCGGCGCTGGTGACCGCACAAGGTCGTGGCGGCCAGGCCGGCACGGCCTTCCCTGGCGGGCGGATGAATGACGACGGCTCGCTCCTGCCGGCCGGGCCCGTGTCCACGCTGTTCTCCCAGGAGGCGTATACCCAATACGAAATCCTGGAGCCCGGCTCCGAGGCCTTCGCCATCACGTATCTGCTCGAGAGTGCACGCGCGGGAGCCACCGAGATCACAAACGCCACGCGCGCCGGCAGCATGGGCACCAATATTTCCGTGTTTGACCCGCGCACGGGCCAGCCGGTGAAGTTCACCTACGACCTCGGTGCCAACGGGCAGTATGCCATCCGCGCGACGCTCCCCTTCCCAGTGCCCGAGGGCGGCATCGGCCGCGTGCTCATCTACAAGACCTACACCGACGCGCGCACGTACCAGGTCAGCGGCGACACTATCACCTGGGTCCGCAGTCTCAGCGGCTATCGCCTCGGCGTGGTGCTGCCGAAGGGCTATGCTTTTGTGTCCTCAAATGTCGCGGCGCAGATGTCGACGCTTCCGGACGGGCGGCTCAAGCTGGCCTTTGCCAATCCGAGCGGCCAGGCGAACAACCTGACCATCCACGCGAAGAAGACCACCGCCGCATTTACGCCGAGTCCGTACAGGGACATGTTCTTCGACGACGTCAAGACGTTGTACGACCTTGGCGCACCGGAGGCGGGCACATTTTCGGTGGAACAGACCTACAGCGATTCCCGCAAAGGCCCCACCGCCACGCTCGACATCCTCACCTATCTCCCGCTGTCGAACCTCAAGGTGGTGGATCTGGACACGGCGACGGCGCTGACACCGGTCAAGTCCGGGGCGGTGACGCGTGTGACGCTCGGAGTCCCCATCACGAATGACAAGCAGAGCGCCCACCTGCGCGTGACCGGCACCGGCAGCGACGGCTACCGGCTTGTGAACGGCGAACTGGTCTTCGACCGTGAGTTGCACGGGCTTCGCAACACCGTCGTCCTTCCCGCGGGCTGGGACGTGTCTGGGGTGTCGCAGTCTGGCACGGTCGGCCGCACACGCGAAGGCCGGGTGTTTGTCGCGTTCGTCAACCTGAACGCCGAGAACCACTTCCGCGTCACAATTCGAGCGCGGAAGTAGCCCCTGATGTCGCGCTGAAGTACCGGCGAATGGTCTCGGCCGGCATGATGTCAAGATCCGGCCACGTCTCGATCACAAACCTCGTGGCCGGCAGATCAAACGGAAGGCCGTGGGGCACGCGGACTACTTGCAGGCCTGACAGTTGTGGTTGTTCTTCGCGCCCATGCCTTCGAGCAGTTTGATGGTTTCCGGGAACGGCTGGGTCCGCTGTTCCGGGCTGTTGGCCATGTCCACGGTCGTCTGTCCGCTCCGGTTGACCGCCATCACGTTCGCGCCCTTCTTCACGAGATACAGAATCATCTCGTTGTCGCCGCGCGCGGCGGCGTGATGCAGGGCGGTGAACCCGTCGGCATCACGGATGTTCACGTCCACCCCGAGTTCCTCGAGAAAATACTTCGCCGCCGGCATCCAGCCATCCGGCACGTACCGGTGCTGCTGCGCGACACGCGAGGTGCCATACCCCACACCGCTGGCGGCATGGAACGGCGGTATGTGCGCGCCCCCCGTGGGCACACCGGGCAATCCGGATGGATCATTGGCCCGCGCCGCCGACCCGAACGTCATCGTCGGCACATGCGGGTCGGCCCCCATCGAGACCAGCAACTTCATGGCCTCGACATCCAGAGCGTAGGCCGCGCGCCAGAAGGCCGTCGCGCCCGTGAACTCGACGCCCATGCGGCCGGCGTTGTACGCCGCATGCCAGATGTGGGACTTCACGCGGGCATTGGGATCGGCGCCCGCCGCCGCCAGGCGCTTCATCAACTCAAGGTACGAGGTCCGCTGCTGATGGCCGGCGGTCGGCTGCGGGTACCACGTTCGCAGCGCCCACTCGTTGTTGACAACCGCAAACAGCGGCGCCATCTCGTCGTCATTGGGCTGGTTCGCATCAGCCCCCTTCTCAAGCAGCGTCATGGCGATGTCGTACTGACCGTTCACAATGGCGACGAGCAGCGGTGTCGACTTGTCACCGGCCGTCGGCGTGTTCACGGGCTGCCCGGCCGCCAGCAGCAGGTCGACTGCGCCGGCAAACCCGTCACGGGCCGCATAGTGCAGCGCGGTGAGGCCACCCTGCTTGCCGATGTTGTCAATGTCCGAGGGGCCACGAGCTCCACCGCCCGCACGACCACCACCCGCGGCCGGTCCTGCGCCTCGCGCCTGTCCACGACCGCCTGCCGGAGTCTGCCCCCGTCCCGCCAGAGGCTGACCGCCACCAACGGTCGCCACGGGATCGTTCGTCGGAATCTCCGCGACAGGACGGCCCGTCGCCGCCGTCACCGCGCGATTGCGCTCCGCGCGTTCGGTCGAGTCCGCGCGCGAGCGCTGGACGTAATCGATCACCGTGGTCGGCCGCAGAATGTCGGCGCCCTGCGCGATCAGCACCCGCATGGCGTCGAGCCGGTTCTGCGAGACGGCAAACACCAACGGCGTGCGCCCATGCGTCCGATCCTGCACGTTCACATCGGCGCCACGCGCGAGCAGGGTCGCAACCGCGTCGGCCACACCCGCCTGCGCCGCCAGATGAATCGGCTGCACGCCCGTGTCGGTCACGGCCGCCACGGCGCTGCCGCCATCAAGCAGGCGTGAGATCACCTCGACGTGACCACGCGAACTCGCCAGGTGCAGCGGTGTGTAGTTGCCCAGCCGCGTCGGCAGGTCCACCTTCGCACCTGCCGACAGGAGCAGCGCGGTGGTCGCCGCGTCGCCGTTCAGCGACGTCCAGTGCAGGGCGGTCATGCCATCACCCTGCGCCGCGTTCACGTCGGCGCCGCCGGTGAGAAGCGCCTTCACCGCCGCCGCATCTCCGCGCATGGCCGCGTCAGCGACCGGCGTGTCGGATGACGATGCCGACAGGGTAGCCGTCAGCACGAAGGCGACGCCCGCGACGAGGCGCGTCACAGCGCAAACTCCCCGGTGCTGTCGCCAAAACTCTTCACGTCGTCCATCCCGAGCCTGTGCATCATCGTGAGCATCACGTTCGCCATCGGCGTGTTGTCGGGCGCCTTGACGTGAACGCCGCCTTCGAGCGCGCCGTTGCCCTTGCCGAGCATGATGAACGGACAGTTGCGATGGTTGTGCACGTTGCCGTTCGCCATCGGCGAGCCGTACATGATGAGCGTCTTGTCGAGCAGGCTGGCCTCGCCTTCCATCGTCGTCTTCAGCTTCTCGAGGAAGTACGGCAGGACGGAGACGTGGAACCTGTTCACCTCGGCGAACTCGCGGATGCGCGCTTCGGCGGTGCCGTGGTGCGACGCATTGTGGAAACCCGTGTCGACGCCGCTGCCCGGATACACGCGGCCGGAGCCGTCGCGGCCGAACTTGAACGAGAAGACCCGCGTGGTGTCGGAGATGAAGGCCTGCAGCTGCAGATCGAACATCAGCTTGACGTGTTCGTCCCAGGAGTCGGGGACGCCCGCAGGCGCGCCGGGGAGCGCGCGCTCTTCTCCGCTGGTGTTCCTGGCTTCGATGCGCTGAATCCGCTGTTCAATCTCCCGCAGATTGGTCGCGTACTGGTCGAGCCGCTGGCGGTCTGCGGGGCCGAGGTCGCGGCGCAACCCGTCCATCTGTCCCAGCAGCATGTCGAGAATGCTGCGGTCCGTGGCGCGCTGCATGGCGCGCTGTTCCGGCGTGCCGCCGACGCCGAACAATTGTTCAAACAGCACGCGCGGGTCCCGCACCATCGGCAGCGGCGTGTCGGGCGCCGCCCAGCTGATCGTGTCGGTATACACACAGGCGTAGCCATACGCGCACCCGCCGGACTGGTCGACCGGCTCGATGCTGATCTGCATCGACGGGATCGGCGTGTCCTTCCCGAACTGCTGCACATAGAGCTGGTCGAGCGACGTCCCGACGCGCACGTCCGAGCCCTCGGTCAGCTTTGGATGGGCGTGCGTATACATGACTGCACTCGACCGGAAGTGGTCACCGCCGACCTCTGCCGGCGATTGCGCCTCCGCCATCCGGGCGTCGGTGTTGCTGACGATGGTCAGGTAGTCGCGGAAGGGTTCGAGCGGGCTCAGGCTGCTGGTGGACAGGTCAAAACCCCGTCCGACCTTTTCGGGATTCCAGAGGTACTGCGACGCGCCCCACTCGCTGCAACCGGCGGCGCCATGCACCTGCTCGATGCAGATGAGCCGCGTGTGGTTCGCGGCCTGTCCTGCGGCGGTCCGGTCAAAAAGCGCGCGGGCGGGCACCATCGCGTCGAACATCGGCAGCGCGACGGTGGCGCCGAGCCCTCGCAGGACGGTGCGGCGTGAGAGGTGTTTTCCAGTCAGAAACATGGCGGCGGCTCCTAGTGACTTGCGGCAAACGCGGTGCTGAACGCGGCACTGCGCGTGATTCCGAGAATCAGGGATGACATACGGTAGTTGTTCCGGGCGGCCTCGCGCACGATGCGCCGGATGGTGGGCATGTCGCCCGGCTCGATGCGCCGGCCCAGCGCATAGGCCATCAGCGATTCCGTGAGGTGGGTGATCATGACGTCCGAGCGCTTCAGCAGCGCCGCGCGAAGGTCGGCAATCCCGGCAAGGGGCGTTCCGTCGTACATCACGCTGGATGTCAACACGGCCACGCCGCGATCCTTGATGCGCCAGGAGCCGTCCACGTCAAAGTTGTCCAGCGACAACCCAATCGGGTCGATCACGTTGTGGCAGGAACTGCACGCCGGGTTGGCCCGATGCGCGGCGAGCTGCTCGGCGACGGAGAGAAAGCGGCCGTCCTTGGCCTCACCGGCCTCCTCGAGATCAGGCACATTCGGCGGAGGGGGCGGAGGCGGACTGCCCAGCAGCACCTCAAGAATCCACTTGCCACGCAACACCGGCGACGTGCGGTTGCCGTGGGACGTGAGGGTGAGAATACTGCCGTGTCCGAGCACCCCTCGACGTGTGGCATCGGGATACGACACGCGTCGGAAGGCCGGCCCCGCGACGCCGGCGATGCCGTAGTGCCGCGCGAGCCGCTCATTCACGAACGTATAGTCGGCCGTCAGCAACTCGGTGACCGGTCTGTCCGCGCGCACGAGATGATCAAAGAAGGCCTCGGTCTCCAGCGCCATGGACTCCGCGAGTAATTCGTCAAAGTATGGATAGTCCAGCGCGTCGGGTTCCACCTTGTCGAGGTCCTGCAGACGCATCCACTGCGAGGCGAATCGCGTCGCCAACGCTTCCGACCGGTGGTCGGCGAGCATGCGCTTCACCTGCTGGTCGAAGACCTCGGGCCGGGACAGCTGTCCGCGGCTGGCAAGATCGATCAGCGTCTGGTCGGGAATCGTGCCCCACAGGAAGAACGACAGCCGCGACGCCAGGTCGACGTCGGTGACGCGGTACACGCCGCCTGACGTCCCAGCCGCCGGCGCCTCTTCCAAGCGGAACAGGAAATGCAGACTCGACAACATCGCCTGCAGCGCCGTGCGCATGCCCGCGTCGAACCCGCCGGGGTTGCCCTGCGTCGCACCCTGCGTGTAGAAACGCAGCAACTCGTCCACGTCCGCCGCGGAGACGGGGCGCCGGTACGCCGTCGCCGCCACCCGTTCGAGAATGCGGCGCGCACACGGGAGTTCCTCGGAGGCCGTCGCCGGCCGGCACGTCAGCACCGCGCGACGCGTCGGATTGTCGGACACACCGCGCACGTTGAACGGGCCGGTGATGGCGACATTGCGCAGGTGCGGCACGGTGGTGACGCCGTAGCCCAGACCGATCTGCGTGTCGGCCAGTGTGTGCTCCACCGGCTTGATGTAGTCGTCGACGACGCCTTCAAACTCTTTGAGAAACGCCACCGACACCCGGCGCGATCCCGCCGTGACGGCGATCGGCTCGGTGACCACCGACAGCCCCATGGGCGACGACTCCGAAATCCAGCGATCCACTTTCACCAGCGCCGCGCGCGCGCCGTCAATCGCCACTTCGAGATGAATCGGCCCCACGGTGCGTCCGTACAATTCGCCTTCCGGCGCACCGTGCAGCAGCATCTGGAACTTGTATTCGCCGTCGGCCGGGAAGTTGTGGACGACCGCGGTGCCTCCACGCGTGCCGAAGGGGGCGCCCTCGACGCGATCCAGTTGCGACCGGGTGCGCGGCACATCGTAGATCGTGGACCCGGCATCTGCCGCCGGGTCACCCAGCACCACGCGGCTCACGTGCGCCGCCGCGCGCAGATAGCCCTGCATCACGGTAGCGGACGGCATCTGCACGTCCGCAATATTGTCGAAACTGGCGCTGATGGTGTCTGCGGGCAGGAAGGCGTTGACGTCGATCGACACGCCGAACAACGTGGTCACGGCCGCCGCGTATTCGGCGCGATTCAATCGCTGAAACGATCGGCGCCCCGGGGGCGGCGTCGTCGCTGCGGCGTCAAGGGTCGCTTCCAGCCCTGCCACCAGCGCCGCCCGGATCGCCGGGTCCGGCTGATCAAATCCCGCGGGCGGCATCATGCCGGCCCGCAGCTTGCGCACGACCTTCTCGGCGATCTCGGCCCGGTCACCGGCCTGCGCCGCCTTGAACCCATCCAGCGACAACTCCCCCTTGAGGTCGTCGTCGTTGTGGCAGCTGCCGCAGTACTGCTCGATGACCTTGTCTTGCGCGGCGTGATCCAACGGCGCCACAGCCGGCGGCCCCGCCGGCCCCACCAGCGCGACCGTCGGCGCGGCAAACCCACCGGCGCGTACCGTCAGCGCGGTCAAAAAGAGCGCTGCCACCAGACCAAGTCCGACCTTCGTCATGCATCCCCCGGGAAAACCGTGCCTATGGTAACCCGAGGTGGCGGGATTCCGGAGTTCCTGGGTTCCGAAGTCCTAGGACAGGGTCCGGTTTTTGGTCTCGGGGGTCGCGAGCCAGAAGACGGCCGCAAGCAGGTAGGCGATGGCGGTGATGGACAAGGCCGCGGGATATCCCCGCGACTGGGCCATGCCGCCGACCAGCCACGGGGCGGCGGCGCTCGCGATTCGGCCGACGTTGTAGGTGATGCCCTGAGCGGTGGCGCGGACGCTCGTGGGATACAACTCGGCGGTCACGGCGCCGAAACCGCTGAAATAGCCGGTGCCGAAAAACGCGACCACGGGGCCGAGCAGCAACAACATCCACGGGGTCGGCGTGGAGGCGTACGCCAGCACCAGGCCCGACGCCAGCACGAGATAGCTCACATAGGTCCGGCGGCGGCCTGCGCGATCACTGATGTAGCCGAAGCTGACGTACCCGAACCACATCCCGATCTGCATCACGATGATGAACCAGTTCATCGTGGCGTTCGACAGCCCGATGCCGCCCGCATCCGCGCCGGCGCGCAGGTAGGACGGAATCCACGAGTTCAGCCCCCACCACGCGAACATCGTGCACGCGTTCATCAGGGTGACCGCCACCGTCACGCGAAGCATCGGTCCGGCCATCGCCTCGCGCAGTGACACGCGGGACGGCTTCACCCGTTCCTGCATCCACAGCACCGGCTCTTCCACATGCCGCCGCACCCAGAACGCATACAACGCCGGCAGCACGCCGACAAAAAACACGGCGCGCCAGTCGAGGCCCGCCAGGTCCTGCACGATCCAGTTGACGACGGCGGCCAGCGCGTAGCCGATGGCCCAGGAGCTCTGCATGAACCCGAGCGCCTTGCCGCGATGTTCCGCAGGCCACGTCTCGGAGACCAGTGCCGCGCCGCTCGCCCATTCACCGCCCATGCCCAGGCCGAGGAAGATCCGGAAGACGGCCAGTTGGGCCACCGTCTGCGCAAACCCGCAGGCGGCGGTGAACACCGAATACAGCAGCACGCTGAGCATCAGCGCGCGCGTACGGCCCCACTTGTCGGCGAGGACACCGAAGAGAAGACCACCCACCGCCGACGCGACGAGCGTCAGCGACTGCAGCGATCCGGCCGTCGACGCATCCATCCCGAGGTCCTGGCGCACCGCCACCAGCACGAGGGCGTAGAGCATGACGTCGAACGAGTCGAGCATCCAACCGAGCGACGCCGCCACCAGCGATCGGCGCGCCGTCCGGTCGGCCCCCTTCCACCAGTCAAACATAGCCAAGCCTCTTGTCGAGCGATTGTAAGATGCCACATGCCGATCACGCCGCACCGATTTGTGCGAATCGCCGCACTGGGGCTCGCCGTGATGGCCGGCGACGCGCCGTGATCGCGGGGGTGGTTCTGGGCCTGTCGGCTGCGCTGAAGCCGCAGGTCTGTGGGCGTTAGTGCAGCCGGAATTCCATCTGGATGATCACGACCATGGGCACGGCCTGCCCCTGGTAGCGCGCCGGACGGAATAGCCACTGACGGGCCACGCGCATCGCCTCTTCATCGAGGCCGAACCCGCGGTCCAGCGACTTGTGAATCCGCACCTCGGTGATCTGTCCGTTCACCCCGACGACGGCTTCGAGTTCGACGATGCCCTGGATCTTCGCGCGCATGGCTTCCGGGGTGTATTTCGGATCCACCTGCTTGATGACGACCGGGTTGTCGGCCCCAGACCCCGGACGGAACGCACCGCCTCCAAAGCCTCCACCCGTGCCGGGCCCGATGCCGGAACCGGTGCCGGATCCGGACCCGGTGCCGCGGCCCGTGCCGCCGCCACCGCCGGTGCCGGTCCCCAGTGACGGCGCGGCGGACAGCCCGGAGACGACACCTGAGGTCACCGGCAACGTCGCGTCGGTGCGAATGGGAGCCAGCAGGGGTGCGGGAGGCGGCGGCGGGATATCAACCTTCGGCACCTCGATTTTCGGCGCCTCAGGCACGACCGCCTTCATTTCCAGCCTGGCCGGCGGCGCCACCGATTCATTGCCGCCCCCACCGCCACCGCCGCCGGGGCCTTCCACCCGCACAAACGTCAGCTCGTACTTCTCGATGGGCGTGACCTCAGGGGGTGGAGCGGGTGGCCGCCAGGCCAGGACAAGAGCAATCAGCAGGACGGCCCCGCCATGGAGGCCCAGCGAGGCGGACATCGCCCGGCCCATTTTGCGTTGATCGGCGTGAGAAAACTCGGACGTGGCCGCCAGCCAGCCCTGGGCCACAACACCAGGCGCACCGGCAGCCGCGCCTGCTCCGCCCGCAGGCGTCGAAGGCGTCGCAGGGGCCGGCCCGGGGAATTCAGGGTTCTGGCTCATGTGAGGTGTCCTAACCAGTATACGCATCGAACGTGATAACCGTTGCCGGCGCAAAACCGGTGCCTGGATACGGTGCTAGAATCGAAACATGTTTGCTCTTATCGGTCCCATCGGCCTGCCCGAGTTGCTGATCATTCTCTTCATCATCATTCTGGTCTTCGGCGCGAGCCGCCTGCCGGAACTCGGCAAAGGCATCGGCAAAGGCATCCGCAACTTCAAGGAAGCCAACAAGGAAGGCCTGAGCGACACGAAGAAGCTCGACCAGTAAGACGCCGGCCCCGGGACCTTGGACCTATAGGACCACCCGTTTATTCCCGGTCCTGCGCGTGATGTGTTCCCGATCCAGGTGCTCCAGCAGCGGAATCGCAAACTTGCGGCTCACGCCAAACCTCGCCTTCGCCTCAGCCACATCAAACACCGTACCCGCCCCCAGCGCACGCACCTGACTGCGCAACTCGTCCAGCACCTCGCCGTGAAACCACAGGTCGGTGAGCTTCACGACCCGGCGGTCCTTGCTCAACGTGATCAGGGCGCGCTGGACACGCGCCACCTCCGCGCCAGCACCGTGGGCCACGCCCGCCACGTCCGGCGGTTGCAGTCCGGCCGCGCGAAGCACCTGCAGCACTCCATCCCGAATCCGCGCATCGTCGTCACTCACAACCGGCCGATGGGACGACAGCGACACACGGTCGCCGTTCACCACTCCCGCCGCTGCAAGGACTACGTCGAATGTGGCCGGAGTGGATGTCTTCGCGACGCGCATCCGGAGTTCCTCGCGGGGCGGGCCCACTTCGTCCGGGTGCGCCTTGTGGTGGGCTGTCAGATACGCTGTCACCGCGGCGACAGCCGCGGCCACGCTCTCGGCGCTGACGACTGACGCACCGGCGGGCACCACACGCGCCTCGCCGGCCAGCGTGCGCAAGGCCATCTCAGTCATCGCGATTCCGATGCCGGCCCGGCGGGCGATCTCCGGGACCGTCAGCCCGGCAAGACCCGCTTCATCGAGCCAGCGCCGCATCACCACCTCGATCCGGGTGCCATCACTCTCAAGAAACCGCGTCACCATGCCGGACCGCCGCACACCACTCCGGGGCGGTTCCGGGTCCAGCACCACGCCGCCGCCGATCGTCCGCGCCGGCGAGGGCGCACGGACCACAAATCGATCGCCGCGCGTGATCACCATTGGTTCGGCCAGCCGCAGTCGCGCGTAGGCCTGCCCGCCCGGGGGGACGGCGACCTCCGCGCGACTCGGGGGGGACGCGACCCATGGATCCGCCGGCGTCGTCCGGGTCGCCGACACCGAGATGCGCGCGCCGACCTCGGCGGTCCCCTGGTGCACGCGCACACGCGCGCCCTGGCGCACGGCTGGGCTGCCGGGCAACAGGTCGAGCCTTACATCCACCCGTCGCGTCACGGGGTAGGCATCGGGCGCCGCCAGCGTCATGCCGCGGCGCACATGTCGCAGATCCACGCCGCCGAGATTCACCGCGACACGCCGCGGTGCCTGGACGGTCGACACGGTTGCACCATGCACCTGCAGGCCACGCACGCGGGCGCGTCCGTCGCCCGGCAGCACCTGCACGTCATCTTCAAGCGTCAGTGCCCCACTCCCGAGCGTGCCGGTGACGACGGTGCCAAAGCCTTTGACGGAGAATGCGCGATCAATCGGCACACGCGCCGCGCCCGTCGCGCGCCGGTCCCCGGCCCTGGCAGCCAGCGCCACGATCGCGTCGCGCAACGCCGGCAGTCCCGCCCCCGTGCGCGCCGACACCGCCAGCACGGGCGACGCCGCCAGCGGCGTGCCGGCCACCAGGTCGCGCGCCTCAAGCGTGGTCAACGCGAGCATGTCGTCATCCACCAGATCCGATTTTGTGAGCACGATCAGCCCGCGATCGACGCCGAGCAGACGACAGATGTCGAGATGCTCGCGCGTCTGCGGCATCACGGACTCGTTGGCGGCAATCACGAGGAGCACAGCATCCAGCCCGCCGGCGCCGGCAAGCATCGTGCGGACGAAGCGTTCGTGCCCCGGCACGTCCACCAGAGCCACGGACACGTCACCGACCTGGGCGTGGGCAAAGCCCAGTTCGATGGTGATCCCGCGCGCCTGTTCTTCCTTCAGCCGATCGGGGTGTGTCCCGGTGAGCGCCTCCACGAGTGCGCTCTTGCCGTGGTCGATATGCCCCGCGGTGCCAAGTACCAGCGTCCGCACCATGCTGCTCAGCGCTTCTTCCGGCGCGCCGCCTTCTTGAAGGCCCGCTCCCTGGGACCAGCCCGCTTGGCGCCTTTTCGCCTGGGCGGGGGGGCCTGGCTGCGGCGCGGACCGCGGTGCTTTTCCGATCGCGCGACCGCCTCGAGGATTGCGGTCAATCCCAGATCCACCAGACGACGTTCCAGGTCGACGCGAATCACCTGTACCGACACCTTGTCGCCGAGCCGGAAGATGCGGCCGTGTTTTTCACCCTTCAGCAGGTGGGCCTTTTCCAGGAACCGGTAATAGTCATCGGCCATCGTCGACACATGGACCATGCCCTCGACAAAATGTTCGACCAGTTCGATGTGCAGCCCGAACGCACTCACGCCGGTGACGAACCCGGTGAACTCATCGCCGACCTTGTCGGCCATGAAGCGCACTTTCTTCCACTGTACGAGTTCGCGCTCCGCGTCGTTCGCGCGGCGCTCGCGTTCGGAGGTATGGCGCCCCATCTCCGGCAGGTCCTCCTGCAATTCGGCGAGCCGTTCATCGTCCAGGCCGCCACGCGAGGCCCGCAGCGACCGATGCACCACGAGATCCGGATAGCGGCGAATCGGTGACGTGAAGTGGGCATAGTGCCGCGTCGCCAGACCGAAGTGGCCGATCGGCGTCTCCTCGTACCGGGCCTTCTGCATCGTGCGCAGCATCAGCATCGCGATGGGCTTTTCTTCTGGGGTCCCACGGATCTTCTCCACGAGCCGCTGGAAATGGCGCGGCTCCAGCCGATCGGACGGACCGGACAACGAATAACCGAGCGCGCCGATGAAGGTTTCGAATTCCTCGACCTTCATCGGATCGGGGTCTTCATGTACTCGATACAACGTCGGTGTGCCGTGATCTTCGAGATGTTCCGCTACCGTTTCATTGGCCAGCAGCATGAACTCCTCGATCAGGCGATGCGCGATGTTCCGCTGCGCCGCGACGATCGCCTCAATCATCCCGTCGTCACCGATCAGGATTTCGGATTCCTTCAGATCAAAGTCGACCGACCCGCGGCGACGCCGGCGCTGGTTGAGAATCTCAAAGAGATCCTTCATGCGCTCGAAGAGCGGTACAAGCGCTGCGTACTGCTTCCGCAGCACGGGATCCCTGTCGGTGAGGATCTGATTCACCTGCGTGTACGTCATGCGGGCGTGGCTGTGAATCACGCCGTCGTGCATCTCGTGCCGCCGCACCATGCCGGTGCGGCGATCCACTTCCATCAGACACGACTGCACAAGCCGATCCACGTGGGGATTGAGACTGCACAGGCCGGTGGACAGTTCCGACGGAAACATGTGCACCGCGCGCTCCGGAAAATACACGGACGTACTGCGCTCGTAGGCCTCGCGATCCAGCGCCGTGCCTTCGCGCACGTAGTGCGACACGTCGGCGATGTGCACGGCGAGCCAGTAATTGCCGTTCGGCAATTCGTCGAGCGAAATCGCGTCGTCGAAGTCCCTCGCGTGTTCGCCGTCGATGGTGACGGTGGGCCACTTCCGGAAGTCCGTGCGGCCTTCCCGATCACGCGGCTTCACGCTGGTGCCGAGTTTGAGGGCTTCGGCGATAGCCTCGTCGGAGTGTGTGTCCTGGATGTTGTATTTGCGAATGATGACGGCGGTATCGACGCCAGGCGCATTGATGTCGCCCAGCACCTCGAAGACCCGGCCTTGCGCCGGACGTGTCTGCGTCGGCCACGTCGTGATGGCCAGCGTGACCATCTCGCCGGGTTTGGCGCCCATCGATTCCCCGGGTGGCACCTCGACGTCCATCACCAGGCGCCGATCAAACGGCACCACAAATCCCCGCCCCTGTTCCGACACGTCGTAGCGGCCGACGATGGAGGAGGTACCGCGCTCGAGGATCCGAATGATGCGGCCTTCGGCACGGTCGCCGTCGCGTGTGCGCTCCACACGCACGACTACCCGATCGCCGTGGACTGCCTGATTGAGATGGACCCCGGGAATAAAGATGCTCGTCGGGCCGTCGTCCGACGGGCGTTCGGCTTCCACGAAGCCGAAGCCTCGGGGGTTGGTGGTGACGCGGCCCACCACCAGGTTCATGCGATCCGGCAGACCGAACCGTTCGCCTCGAATTTCAATCAGCTCGCCGGCATCGACCAATTTTTTGAGGACACGCTTGAAGGTGGCGCGCGACTCGCGCGGAATTTTCAGGGCTTGCAGCAGTTCCTTGGCGGTGGCCGGATGGTCCACCCGGTCGCGGATTTTCTGCAGAATTTCTTCGGCGGTCATGTCCTGAGTGTACTTCCGACCCAACCAAGGCCCGGCGGCGAAGGTCTACATCCGTGGTGACGACCGCTGCTGCCGTGTTGGACATAACTGCCGCCTCCCCGCTTGTTGGCGATACGCCCCAAGTGCAGGCATGGGTGCGGGCGGCGAAGGCCGGGGACCGCGCCGCATTCGACGCACTGGTCGGCCTGTATTACCGCTCGGTTTACCGGACCGCGATGGCAGCCCTCCAGCGGTCGGAAGATGCCGACGACGCGACCCAGGACGCCTTCGTGCTGGCCTGGCGGAAGGTCGCCGGCTTTCGGGGTGACTCCAGTTTCAAGACCTGGCTGCTGACGATTGTCTGGCGTCAGGCGCTCGATCGTCGAAAACGCCGTGACCGCTGGTGGCGCCGGCAGCACCTCCCCGCCGGCTCTGGAGATGGGGCGGTGGAGGATGGGGTCGACACCCTGGTCACCACGGAGGCCGACCCGGAACGCCTCGCCTCGGGACGCGCGCAGTTGGCGCAGGTGCAGGCCGCCATTGCGGCACTGACGCCCAAACTGCGCGACACCCTGATCCTCGCCTCGTCGGGCGACCACTCCTACGACGACATTGCCGTGATGTTGAACGTGCCCATCGGTACCGTGAAGTGGCGCGTGGCTGAAGCCCGGAGATTGCTCAAATGTCGATGACACACGACGACGTCACCCGTGCGGCCCGCACGATGATCGACGTTGAACCACCGCAGGATCTGGAAGCGCGCATCAGGCTGAGGCTTGATTCGGTCACGCCTGTTGCGAGTGCGCGCCGGTGGCCGTGGGTTGCCGGATTGGCCACGGCGGCGACCGTGACGCTGACGTTGATCGTCATGCTGTCTCGGAGTTCCGAGGTTCCGGAGTTTCGAGGTTCCGCAGTGCCGGAGTTCCGCAGCGCCGGAGTTCAGGAGTCCAGAAGTCCAGAGGTCCAGAAGTTCAGGGGTCCGGTCGTCTCCGCGCCGGTTCGGCTGCCGGCGTACCGAACGATATCCGCGTCGGAGTTGGAGTGGATGGCGCGCAGGGTGCCGGCGCTTGATCTCATCGATCCCATCCAACCAGAACCAGTGTGGATCGCTCCACTCACCATGGCCCCGCTCATGACCTCGCCGATGCACGGCGATATTGACGAGGGGCGGCAGTAAAGTTTCTCAAGGAGTTCACATGCGTAGACTGATTCTCGTACTTGGTTTCGTCGTTTCCACCGGCGCGTTCGCGGTACCGGCTCTGGCGCAGACCGCCGGGGCGACCGCGCCTTCGGTGCCGCGGATCGTCAACGCGTTGCCGCCCGCGCAGGGACAGACGGCCCCGGCGGCCCCACAGCCGCAGAACCGGCTCCCGAACCTGCCGACGCTGCCCAATACGACAAACATCCAGCTGGATTTGACGATCACCGACACGCTGAGCGGCAATCCGAGCACCAAGACCGTCTCGATGGTGATCCTGAACGGCAGCAACGGCATGATCCGCACGTCGCAGCCTGGCTACGATCACGTGCTCAATGTGGACGCGATGGCGACCGCGTATCAGAACGGCATGATTGGTGTGCGGCTGAGCTTTGAGTTCACGCCGCCCGGCCCGGCAGCCGTCGAGGGTCGCCCGAACACCCGCGCGCCGAGGCTCAACGAATCCCTGACCGTGGTTGTGCTCGACGGCAAGCCACTGGTCGTCTCACAGTCCGCCGACGCCGCCTCGAACCGCACGGTCACGGCGTCGATTACAGCCAAGGTACTGAAGTTCTGAGTCGCTGGCCCGCTTCAAACCAGCGGGCCCTACTTCGGCACTTCGGAACCTCGGAACTTCGGACCTACGGCCCTTCGGTGAGCGCGCGCAACGCTTCCTCCGCTGCGTTCTGGGCGGCGGAGTCGAACGCTGAGGCGAGGTGCTGGGCGTCGCGAAGGTGCGCGATGGGAATCTGGAGACGGCCCGCGCGTTCGGCCTGGGCCGTCTCACGCAACCGTGACTGCACACGTTCGAGCACGGTGCGGGCGGATTCGAAGTGACGGCTGGCGTCGCCGAAGTTCGTCAGGAACAGACTGACCCGTCCCTCCAGAATGTGCGCGCGCACCTCAGCCAGATCGGCGCGCTGTGCCTCGGCCAGACGCGCCTGCTCCCGCGCTGAGGAGCCGCTCGCGCCATAGACCCAGCCACCGAGGCCGGCAATCAGAACGGCCGCAGCAGTGAGTCCGATCTGTTTTGAAGACATTCAGTTCAGAACCGATGAACCATGAACCGATGGACCATGAACCCGGCTAGTGCAGCCGTTCAGGGTCGGTCCACGCCGACAGGTTCGTAACCATGTCGAGCTGGCGGAGCAACCCCTCAATCAACGCGCACGCGTCATCGCGCTGCGAGAGTTGATCAATTTGGGAGAGGATGCGGGAGAGGACGTCTTCGGCCTGGACGATGGCGAGTTCGGAGAAGTACTCACGTTGTTGTTCAAGGCACTGGTGGTGCTTGACGAACTCTTCCTTGAAAAACGCCGACAGGCAATGGCACGGGGCACCAACCAGAGGCCAGTGCACCTGCGAGCCGTCAACCGTGACCAGTCGAGTCTTGGCAACCATTCGCAGCAGTGGACACCCCAAAAGTAAGACAGGTTGAACGAGGCTGTCAACTACTCCGACTCGGAGTGTCCCTGTCCGGCGTCGAGTCGACCGCGCAGAATGTTGCTGGCTGCGGCCGGATTGGCCTTCCCCTTTGACGCTTTCATCACGGCCCCGACCAGAAATCCGAACGTCTGGGTCTTGCCGGATCGGTATTGCGCGACGGGGCCCGGGTTTGCGGCGATCACGGCATCGGCCAGGGCGGCGAGCGCCTCAAGGTCGCCGATCTGCGCGAGGCCGCGCGCGTCAACGATGGCGCGGGCGCCGGTGCCGGTCACCCACATCTCGTCAAACACGTCTTTGGCGACGGAGGTGCTGACAATGTTCGTGTCCACAAGTGTCGTCAACTCAGCCAACTGCGCCGGCCCGACGGGCGAGGCGGACAGATCATCGGCGCCCGCGTCCTTGAGCCTGCGCCGCACTTCGCCCTGGATCCAGTTGCTCGCGGTCTTGGCGGACGCGCCGCTGCGCACCGCCGCTTCGAAGTAGGGTGCCGCGCCCGGAATCAGACGACCCAACACATCGGCGTCGTACTCACTCAGCGCGTACTCGCGGATGAACCGTGCGACCCGCGCCGCCGGCAACTCCGGCATCGTCTCGCGCACGGAAGCCACCCAGGCGGCATCCACCACCAGCGCCGGCAGATCCGGTTCGGGAAAATAGCGATAGTCGTTGGCTTCTTCCTTCGAGCGCATCGACTCTGTCGTGCCGGTCGCGCTGTCCCACAACCGCGTCTCCTGCGCGACCCGACCGCCTGATTCGAGAATGCCGCGCTGCCGTTCGATCTCGAACTCCAGCGCCTTCTCGAGAAAGCGGAACGAGTTGACGTTCTTGACCTCCGCCTTCGCGCCATACGCGGCCTGTCCGACCGGCCGCAGCGACACGTTGGCGTCGCAGCGCAGACTGCCCTCTTCCATGTTGCCGTCGTTCACGCCGATCGCGACCAGAATTTCGCGCAGCCGGCTGAAACAGTCCGCCGCCTCGGCCGCAGATCGAAGGTCAGGTTCCGTGACGATCTCAATCAGCGGCGTGCCGGCGCGATTGAAGTCGAGATACGTGTGGCCGGCGGAATCGGGAAAGCCATGATGCAGCGACTTGCCTGCGTCTTCTTCCATGTGAATACGCGTCAGCGCCACCGTACCGTGCGACAACGGCACGCGGCCGCCGAGCGCAAGCGGCCTGTCGTACTGGGAGATCTGATAGCCCTTGGGCAGGTCCGGATAGAAGTAGTTCTTGCGCGCAAAGATCGACACCGGCTGGATCTCGCATTCGAGCGCCAGCGCCGCGCGCAATGCACACGCCACCGCCTGCCGGTTGAGCACCGGCAGCGCCCCGGGCAGCCCGAGGCACACCGGACAGACATGGGTATTGGGTGCCGCACCAAACGCCGTGCGGCACCCACAAAAAATCTTCGTCTCGGTCAGCAGCTGGCAGTGAATTTCCAGCCCGATGACCGTTTCGAAGCTAGCCGGCAATCGGTCCCGCCGCCTTCACGGCCGGCGACGCCGTGGCTTCAAACTTCCTGAAGTTGTCCACGAACATCTGCGCCAGGTTCTTCGCCTGCGCGTCGTACGCCGCCGGGTCCTTCCAGGTGTTGCGCGGCGTCAGCACTTCGACCGGCACATGCGGGCAGCTCGTGGGCACGTCGAGATTGAAGATCGGATCCCGCTCGTAGCCCACGTTGTCGAGGGCGCCCGAGAGAGCCGCGTGGATCATCGCGCGCGTATGCGCAATCTTCATGCGCGAGCCGACGCCGTACGGGCCGCCCGTCCAGCCCGTGTTCACCAGCCACACGCGCGACTTGTGCTTCGCGATGCGCTCGCCGAGCAGCTTGGCGTACACATTGGGATCCCACACCATGAACGGCGCGCCAAAACACGTGCTGAACGTGGCGCTCGGTTCCTTGACCCCGCGTTCGGTGCCCGCGACCTTCGCGGTGTACCCCGAGAGGAAGTGATACATGGCCGCTTCGGGTGACAGCCGCGCAATCGGCGGCAGGACGCCATACGCGTCCGCCGTGAGCATCACGACGTTGGTGGGATGTCCGGCGCGACCGGCCGGGACGGCATTGTCGATGAACGTCAGCGGATACGCGCAGCGCGTATTCTCGGTGATGGCGTCGCTGTCAAAATCCGGCTTGCGGGTGACGGGATCCATGACGACGTTTTCGATCAACGTGCCGAACCGTTCGGTCGTCGCATAGATCTGGGGCTCGGCTTCCCGCGACAGGCGAATGGTCTTGGCGTAGCAACCGCCCTCGAAGTTGAACACGCCATGGGCGCTCCACCCGTGCTCGTCGTCGCCAATGAGGCCACGATGCGGGTCGCTCGACAGCGTGGTTTTGCCCGTGCCCGAGAGGCCGAAGAACAACGCCACATCGCCCTTCTCGCCCACGTTCGCCGAGCAGTGCATCGGCATGGTGTCGCGCAGCGGCAACAGGTAGTTCATGACGGTGAAGATCGACTTCTTCATCTCCCCCGCATAGTTGGTGCCGCCGATCAGCACCAGCTTCTTTGCAAAATTGAGCAGAATAAACGTCTCGCTCCGGGTGCCGTCCACCGCGGGGTCCGCCTTGAAGCTCGGAATATCGACGACCGTGAACTGCGGGTCGTGCTGGAGACGCACCTTGTCGTCCGGCTCGTTGATGAACATGTGATGCACGAACAGGCTGTGCCACGCCTTCTCGGTGATGAGGCGCACCGGCAGCCGATACGCGGGATCCGCGCCGGCGTAGACGTCCTGCACAAACAGTTCCTTGCCCTCGAGGGCCTTCATCATCCTGGCGTGCAGGGCGTCGAACCTGGCGGGATCGATCGGCCGATTCACCTTGCCCCAGTCCACGTGGGCCTCGCTGGAGGCCTCCTTCACCACGAATTTGTCATTGGGCGAACGGCCCGTATGCGGCGACGTGATGCAGACGATCGGGCCGTCGGCCGACAGGGCGCCTTCGCCGCGCCGGATGGCCTGTTCATACAGCGCCGAAACGCCAAGACTCCAGTGCACCGTGCCCGGATTCTGAATCCCTAACGCTGACAACTCGACTTTACGACCTGACATGAAAGACTCCTTTGGAGCGCAATAAACGGCCCATTTTAGCCCGTTCCGCGCCCACCTTTCAAAGCGGCCATCAGCGCGTCCCGCAGGGCGCACAATTCATACGGGGCGGCCAACCTGGCGGCGGCATCGCCGAACGCGCCGGAGTTTTCATCGTCGGCGCCCCGTGCGAGGGCGATGAGGGCCACGTGATCCCGCACGCGCGCCCACGCCTCGGTCCACGGGTGCGGGTCACCCTCGATCACGGTGCGATCGACGACCGCCAGCGTCACGGCGTCCTCGACCAGACTCTCGAGCGCCTCCCGCGCGTTGGGGACCGGGCGCACCGCACATCCCCATCCTGCGAGCGCCGCGGCAATAAAGTCCCGGGTCACCGAATCCGCATGCGCCACAAGGGCGAGCGGCTGGAATTGGCCCGAGGCGGGATCCCAGACGGCCGCCGTCCGCACCGGCAGTCGAATCGAGAAGGTCGTGCCTTTTCCGACCTCACTGTCGATCCAGATCTGCCCGCCATGGTCGCGCACGATGCCGTAGACAATGCTCAACCCAAGACCGGTACCTTCGCCGACGCCGCGTGTCGTGAAGAACGGGTCAAACACCCGGGTGCGATTCCCGGCCTCGATGCCGTGCCCCGTGTCCGCGACGCGCAGCACGATGGCGCCGCACGCGGGCTCCGACGCCACGGCCAGGGTCAGACGCCGGTCCTTGGACTCCTTCATCGCCTGTTCGGCGTTCAGCACCAGATTCAACAGCGCCTGCTGGATCTGTCCGCCATCGACGTAAATCGGCGGCAGACCGTCCTCGTACTCCGACACGACCTCGATGCCATTGAGCCGCGAATCGTAGGCCCGCAGGTCCACGACGTGCTGGCACAGCTCGACGATGTCATGGCGGCTGCGCTCGGCCGTCTGCTGTCGCGCAAAGGTCAGCAGGTTGCGGACAATTCGCGCCGCGCGATCCGACTCCGACACAATGCGCGAGACGTCTTCGGTCAGGCCCCGGCCCGCCGCCGCCAGGGCGGGCTTGCTCATGACTGCCTCCTGCACAAGCTGGGCGTAGCCGATCACACTGGTCAACGGATTGTTGAGTTCATGCGCGACGCCGGCGACCAACTGGCCGATGGCTGACAATTTTTCCGCCTGCACCAACTGCGTCTGCGTGGTGCGCAGGCGGTTCACGGTGGCGACCAGTTCGGCGTTGGTGGCCGACACTTCCCGACTGAGTGTCCGCAGTTGCCGCGCCCGCCGATGCTCCTCAGTCATTTCCTTCGCGATCAGCACGGCCGCACCTGACGCGTCCGCCACCGGCACCGTGGTGACGGCAAAAATGCGGCCGGCTGTCGTCGTAATCTCCTGAGCGAGCCGCTCGCCGTCGCGAAGGGTGCGACCAACCAGACAGTCAGGACATCCGCCACCGCAGAGTCCCACCTCGTCGCACGTCCGGCCATGCGTATGGTGAATCGGCCACCCCTGCACCTCCGCCAACGCGGCGTTGACACGCAGGGTACGCGCGCGGCTGTCAAACAGTGCGATGGGATCGCTGATCGCGTCGAACGTCCGCTCCCACTGGACCTTGGCACGATGCACGCGTTCGTACAGCTGGCCATTCGCGACCGCAACGCCGAACTGGCGCCCAATTGCCATCAGCACACGCTCGTCATGGTCGTCAAAGCGCTGCGCCACCTCCGACGCCAGCGTCAACACGCCGTGCGCCTCGGCGCCCGCCTGCACGGGCACGGACAGCGCACTGCGAATCGTACACGTGGCCTGAAGCGCGCCCATGAGATCCCCGGGGATGTTTCCATCGCGCACGGGGGTCCGGTCACGCATCACCGCGTCCGAGGGCCAGTCTGCACGACCGGCATACAGCTGACTGACCAGATCAATCGGCGCGCCGTGCGCGGCGCGCACCACCAGAGGTCCTCCGTCAAGCGGTCGCAGGCGCAACACCCCCCACCGCACCTGATAGGCGTCGGCGACCTGCTCGAGTCCCCCCTGCAGCGCTTCCGTAATCTCGATGGAGGACGAAACGGTGGTCGCGACCTCCTTCAGGAGGCGCAGTTCCCAGGTGGGGCGCTGGCGTTCGAGCGCGCCGCGTCGCCGTTCCAGCGCCCGCTCGACGGTGGCGACCAGTTGCACAGGGTCGAAGGGTTTGGGCACGAACGCAAACACGTCCTGCGCATAACTCTCGAGGGCACTCGACTGCCGCCGGTCCGCCGAGATGACAATCGCCTCGGCCGGCGCGTCCTGGGCGCGCGCCTCCCGGACCACATCCAGACCGGACTTGGCGCCCAGATGCAGGTCCACGACCACCACCCCAAATGGCTGGCGCGCCAGGGCCGTGGCGGCCTCAGCGCTGGACGACACCCCGACCATCTCAAGGCCGCGTACGCGGCCGACGCGCAACAACAGCCCCAGCATGACAGGGTCGTCATCAACTACAAGAATTGCGTCGGAAATCATTTTCACGGGGACACGCCGGACTGGTTACCGAGTGGGACGGACAGCAGTGGACATAAAATACGACGAAATCATGCGCCACGGAACCCGAATCGCGCGCACCCTGCTGATGCTCGCCGCGGTGGCGGGCGTGACCGCCGCGTGTGGTCCGGGCCGCGCCCGCATGCCGGGCGCCATCGCCGCGCCCCCCGATGTCGTCCTGCAGGTGCGCGTGAACGGCCGGGTGCATGCGGTGCCGCTCGAGCGGTATGTGCTCGGCGCCGCATTGTCGGAAGTCACGCCCGGTGGAGAGGCCCCAGCCGTCGTCACCCGAGTGTACGAGGTACAGGCGGTCATCGCCCGCACCTATGCCCTGTCGCACCAGCGGCGGCACGCGCGTGAAGGGTTTGACCTGTGTGACGAGACTCACTGTCAGGTCTACCAGCCGGATCGGATCCGGACGTCGTCGTTCACCCGCGCGGCGGAGGCCGCCGTCCAGCGGACGCGCGGCCAGGTGCTTCGTGCCGGCAGCGTCATCATTGACGCGCTGTTCCACGCCGACTGTGGCGGGCATACCACCACGCCGGCGGCGGCCTGGGCCGGGACCAATCACCCCTACCTGCCGGCTCGCGAAGATGCGGTGCCGGGCCTGCACCACCGCGCATGGACATTCGAGGCGTCGATGGCCGACTGGCGGACCCTGCTGAACAGTGATCCCCGGACATCCGTCGGTGCCACGCTCACCCGCATGACGGTGGACGCGACCGGGCCGGGTGCCCGCGTCACAGCCATCCGCCTGATCGGCGCCCGGGAACGCGTCGTCACCGGCGAGGTCCTGCGATCGGTCGTCACGGCCACCAGAGGGCCACGGGCCGTGATGAGCACCAGATTCACGGCCGTCCAAACCCCTGCCGGCTTCCGGTTGACCGGCACCGGCTTTGGCCACGGCGTCGGATTGTGCCAGACGGGGGCCATCGCCCGGGCCCGCCGGGGCGATTCCCTCGCCGCCATCCTTGAGCACTATTACCCCGGCGCCCGGGTCAGCGCCTGAACCTCGGAACCTCGGTAAACAGCTGTATCCTTGAGCCGTATACCTTCATAGTTGATGGCTGCTGAGACCACCCGTGAGGCCGATGCGCGAGTTGCGATAGACGTCAAGGCGATGCAGGCCGCCGGACGGCTGGATGCTGCCCGCGAGCGTTATGCCGAATTGGTTGAGCGACATCAGCGCCGTGCCGTTCGGATCGCGTATCACTACCTTCGCGACTCGGCGGACGCCGACGAAGCGGTGCAGGACGCGTTTGTGAAGGCCTATACCCATCTGGGCACGTTCCGCGAGGAACTGCCGTTTGAAGTCTGGTTCACCCGGATCCTGATTAACGGATGCCTGGATCGCATTAAGGCCAGGCGCCGCCGGGAACGGTGGATCGCCCGGCCGACCGTGGACGCCGATGGTATCGAACGCGACCCGGCCGAGCACCTGCCGTCGCTCAGTCCCAGCCCTGAGGCGCAGTTGCTCCAGAGCGAGCGGCGCCGTCGGCTGAAGGAAGCCATGGTCCAGTTGCCGGAACGCCAGCGGCTGGTGTTTGTGTTGAGTCACTTTGAGGGGCGCACGTCTCGGGAAGTCAGTGCCGTCACCGGCCTGAACGAGTCGACTGTCCGTGTGCACTTGTTCCGAGCCATCCGCCGGCTCCGGTCGCTGCTCGCACCAGGCAGCGGCAACGACACCGAGGAGACCGGCGGGGCCACGGGCACGGGAACAACGATTGTGAAAGGTAGGGTTCGCCATGGGTCTCGCTGATGCCGTTTTGCGGCGTGGACATCTCTCGGAACGCTCGCTCATCGATGTGTGGACAACGGGGATGCGCCCCGCCCACCTGGATCGCTGCGACCAGTGTGCCGATCGTGCGCTTGAGATGAGCCGGTGGCTCGAAGGCATCCAGGTGGCCGGTCGCGAGGACGCCGACGCGGTGTGCACACACGACGCGCTGGCCCTCCAGCGGAGTCAGATCATGTCGCGGCTCGCGCAGCTCGACCGACCGTCAAAGGTCATCAGCTTTCCGGCCGCGCCCCCGGCCACCCGCCAGCCCTACGCGGAACGCCGCGTCAGCACGGGCTGGCTCGCCGCGGCCGCAGCGGCAGGCCTCATGATCGGTGTGGTCAGCATGGAGTTGAGCCACATGCTTCCGTTCGGCGGCTCCACGACGACGCCGCCGCAGGTCGTGACGGCCCCGCCGTCGTCGTACGACGACAGCGAACTGCTCCACACCACCTACGCGAACCCCTCAGTCGGCGGCCTCGACGCGCTCGACGACATGACACCGCGCGTGGTGGATGTCGTGCTCGCCAGTAACCGAAACCGGTAGCGCGAACTCCGGAACTCCGGAACTCCGGAACTTCGATACTCCGGTAAACTACTCGGTCTGTGCCCCCCATCATTTTCCGCAAAGGCCTCGACATGAAGGCTGCCGTGGCCGGAGACCTGGCGGCGGCGTATGACTCGGCCATTGTTGAGGAACTGCGGCAGTCCGGATTTGTCCGCACGCGCGGACGACTGACCATTCACCTCGCCCGGGAATTCGGATTCTGCTACGGCGTCGACCGCGCGGTGGACTACGCCTACCAGACGCGCAAGCGCTTCCCCACCAAGCGGGTCTTTCTGACCGGCGAAATCATTCACAACCCGCACGTCAACGATCAACTGCGCGCGCAGGGCATCCGGTTCCTGACCGATCCCGGGGAAGACGACTCGACGCTCGGCCCTGACGATGTCGTGATTCTGCCGGCGTTCGGCGTATCGGTTGGCGACATGGCGCGGCTGGACCAGCAGGGGTGCACGCTGGTGGACACGACCTGCGGGTCGGTGCTCACGGTCTGGAAAAACGTGAAGCGCTACGCCCAGGACGGCTTTACGTCCGTCATCCATGGCAAGGTGACCCACGAGGAAACCCGGGCGACGGCGTCGCAAGCGACGCAGTATCCCGACGGTCACTACCTCGTTGTTCTCAACAAGGATGAAGCCGCGTTTGTGTGCGACTACATCGTCTCCGGCGGGGACCGGTCGGCGTTTCTGGCCCGGTTTGGCCGGGCGGTGTCTGCGGGCTTTGACCCCGACGTGCATCTGCAGCGGATTGGGTGCGCGAACCAGACGACCATGCTGATGAGCGAATCGCTGGAAATCGGCGAGATGTTCGGGAACGCCATGACCCGCCGGTATGGGCCCGACGCCTTGCCGGCCGTCTTTCGGGCGTTCGACACTATCTGCAGCGCGACCCAGGAACGGCAGGACGCCGTGGTTGCGCTCTTGGATGAGGTGCCGCTGGACCTGATGGTGGTCATCGGCGGCTATAACTCCAGCAACACCTGCAATTTGGCCAAGATCTGCGCCGAACGCTGTCCCACCTTTCATGTTGCCGCACCGGACTGCCTCGTCTCGGCCTCGGAGCTGCGACACCGGCCGATCGGGCTCCCGTCGACGTCTGCAGTCGCGGAAGCCATCGCCGCCGACTGGCTCCCCCGTGGACCGGTGACCATTGGCCTCACAGCCGGCGCGTCGACCCCCAACAACATCGTCGGACAGGTGGTCAGCCGGCTCGAGGCCCTGGCGGGCCCCGCGGGCCGGTCGTAAACAAGCGATTTTGGCTGGGCGTAAGAGAAAGGTGTGAAAAGCAGATTTTCAGTTGTCGGCGCCGTGATCCTGGCCGTGACGGTGTTGAACCCGGGTTCCAGGGCGGAATCGGTGCAGACCACGGCCACTCAGACGAAGCCCCAGCCCCAGTCCGGCGGTCGCTCGGACGGCCAGACCCGTGACACCCAGCGAAGCCGCCTGCCCTTCTGGAAAGATCCCGCCATCATCAAGGAAGTCGGCCTGACCCCTGATCAGGCGAAGCGCATCGACACCCTGTGGCACGACCGCTGGAAGGAAATGACGGGCCGGGCGGAAGAGCTGAGGAAGCAGGAAACCGAGTTGAAGCGGATAATTGCCGCGCGGACGGTCAGCCCCGATGTGGTGGCCCTGCAGATTGACCGCGTTGAGGCCCAGCGCACCATGCTCTACAAGTCCCGGACCCTTATGCTGTATCGGATGGCCCTGGTGTTGACGCCCGAACAGAACAAGGGGATGCAGGATCTCTGGGACCGCCTGTTCGGGTTCTCATCCGGGGATGGCCGATCGGAATCCCGCGGCCGGTAAATCAGGTTTCCACGAGTTGTTACAACCAGAAAGGTGCACAGCGCGCCCCCGGCGCGGCTGTCCAGACGGAGCAGGCAGATGACGAAGCAAACGGCGAACGGAATGGCATGGGCGATTGTGGCGGCACTGGTGGTGCCGGCCATGGCGATGGCGCAGACGGCGGCGGTGCCGGCGCGCGGCGTGCAGGTGCAGGAGCAGGATCGCTACGTGGTGGGCCGTGCGTTGCCGCCCGAGGTGCCCGGTTCGCCGCGCGTCGAGCTGACGCTCGAGCAGGCGATTGAGCGCGCACTCGAGAAGAACCTCGACATCCAGAGTGCGAAGCTCAACCCGCAGATCCAGGACTACACGCTGCAGGCGGCGCGCGCGAACTTCCGTCCGACGCTCAACGCGAACTACGGCTACACCAACTCGTCGCAGCAGTCGACCTCGCAGCTCGACGGTGGCGCGCGGGTTACGAGCCAGGTTAACGCCTTCGGCTCGTCAATGAGCCAGCGCCTGCCCTGGCAGGGCGGCAACGTGTCGGTCAACTTCAGCAACAACCGCAACGCGACCGACAGTGCCTTCTCCACGCGCAATCCGAGCTACTCGTCGAACCTGAATCTCCAGTACACGCAGCCGCTGCTGGCGGGCCGCACCATTGACGGCCAGCGCAACGCCCTGCGCACCGGGGAAATCCAGAAGCAGATCGTCGACATCCAGTTGCAGACGCAGATCGAAAACATCAAGAACCAGGTGCGGACGCGGTACTGGGCGCTGCGCCAGTCCATCGAGGCGATTGAAATCCAGCGCCGCGCGCTCGACCTCGCCAATCGCCAGCTGGCCGACCAGCGCATCCGCGTAGAAATCGGCACACTCGCGGAGATCGACCTCGTGCTCCAGGAAGCCCAGATCGCCACGACCGAGCAGGGGCTGCTCGCCACGGAAATCGCGTGGCGCAACGCCGAACTCGCGTTTAAACGCCTGCTGGTGGACAGCACGACGGACGAGTTCTTCCGGTCGACCATCAATCCGGTGGACCAGGTGTCGTTTGCCATCCAGACCGTCGACATTCCCGGCGCCGTCACGCGCGCCATTGCCGAGCGCTCGGACATTGTGATCGCCCGCGAGCAGATTCGGGTGTCTGAGATGGGCCTCGAACTCTCGAAGAACAGCATTCTGCCGAGCCTGGGCCTGACCGCCTCGTACCGTCTTGCCGGCGTCGGCGGCAACGAATTCGCCCGATCGAGTCTGGGCGGCGCGCCGGTGCTCGTCAAGGAGAGCGGCTACCTGGATGCCCTGCGGTCGATTGCCGGGCTCGACACGCCGACGTGGTCGCTGAGCTTCAACTTCAGCAAGCCCCTCGGGCTCTCGGCGGCACGGGCGAGCCATCTGCAGTCGGCGTTGCGGCTTGAACAGCAGAAGACGACCCTCCGCTCCACCGAGCTCAACATCGAGACGGCCGTCACGACGGCCGGCCTCGACGTGCAGAGCACCTACAAGCAGCTGCTCGCGGCGCAGAAGACGCGTGAAGCGTCGGAACGCACGCTGCAGGCGGAACTGACCCGCTTTGGCCTGGGCACCATCACCAACTTCCAGGTCATTCAGGCGCAGAACGCCCTGACCAGCGCGCGTAACAACGAATTGTCGGCCACGATTCGGTACATCAACGCGGTGGCGGAGTTCGACCGCGTGCAGCGAATTCAGTAGTCACGCCATGAAGAAGGTCCTCGTCATCGCCGTTCTGCTCGCGGGAGCCGCCGGCGCCTATTACTACTACCGCCCCGGCTCGACCACGGCGACCGGCCCTGCAGCCGGTCCCGACGGCGCGGGAGGTCGGGGCGGCGGCATGGGTATGGGACGCGGCTCCGGCCGGCCCGCGCTGACGGTCGACACGGCGCCGGTCGCCCGCGGTGAAGTGATCGAGTACATCACCGTCGTCGGCAACCTCGTGGGCCAGGCGACGGTGGACGTGGTGCCCCGCGTGGCGGGACGTCTTGACTCGCTGACCGCCAGACTGGGCGACCGCGTCGCGCGCGGCCAGCAGATTGCGAAGATCGAAGATCGTGAACTCCAGCAGCAGGTGAAACAGGCGGAACAGAGTCTTGAAGTGAACCGCGCCACGTTGAAGCAGCGCGAAAGCGACCTGCAGCTCCGGAAGACGACCATGGCACGGCAGCAGGAATTGCTGTCGAAGGGGCTGCAGACGCGGCAGGCCGTCGAAGATGCCGAAGCGGCCTACAACTCGGCTGTCGCCGCCGTCGATCTCGCACAGGCGCAGTTGGCACAGACGCAGGCGCGCATCGATGAACTGAAGATCACGTTGTCGAACACGAAGATCGTGTCGCCGGTGGACGGCTTCGTCGGCCGCCGCAATCTGGATCAGGGCGCGTTCGCCGGCGCAAACACCGTCATCCTGCAGGTGGTGGACATCTCCACCGTGCGGATGGTGTCCAACCTGGTCGAAAAGGACTTCAAGCGCATCACGCAGGGCGTCCAGGCGGAAGTTGAAGTGGACGCGTTCCCGGGCGAAACGTTCTCCGGCACGGTCAGCCGCGTGGCACCGGTGTTTGACGCGGCGACGCGGACCGCGTCGATGGAGATCGAGGTCCCGAATCCGGGGTACCGGCTCAAGCCCGGCATGTATGCCCGCGTCCGGCTCACAGCCGAACGCAAGCCTGATGCCCTGACGGTGCCGCGCAATGCCGTGGTGGACAGCGAGGGGCGGCGCGGCGTGTTTCTGCCGGACGGCCAGACGGCGAAATTCCAGCCGGTGCGCACCGGGCTGCAGGACAACACGAGTGTCGAGATCCTCGAGGGGCTCACCGAAGGCCAACGCGTCATCACGACCGGGGCGCTGGCCCTGCGCGACGGCGATCGGATCACCCCGATGAACATGCCCGGCGGCGCGGCCCAGGGAAGGCGAGGCGGCGGACGCGCGGGCGCCCAACCCGGCGGCCGTGGCGGACAGTAACAGGACCCGGCATTTTTCGGAGCGAATGACATGAGCGTCCCCCGTCTCGCGATCCACCGACCCGTCACGATGTTCATGTTGTCGGCGATTGTGATCCTCCTCGGATCGATCTCCGTCACCCGGCTGCCGGTGGACCTGATGCCGGACGTGACGTACCCCAGCCTGACGGTCCGCGTCGGGTACGGCGGCGTCGGCCCGGTGGAAATTGAGGAACTGATCGTCCGACCGCTTGAGCAGTCGCTGGCGGCCGTCCCCGGTCTTGAACAGGTGAACTCGACCGCATCGGAAGGCTCGGGCACGGTCCGCCTCAACTTCGCGTGGGGGTCGGACCTGAACGAAGCGGCCGACGAGGTGCGCACCCGCGTGGACCGCATCCGGGGCCGGCTGCCGGTCGACGCCGACCCGCCGACCATTTTCAAGTTTGATGCGAACTCGCAGCCCATCATCGGCATCGGTGTGGAAGGCGACTTCGACCGCGTCACGCTGCGCGAAATGGCGGAGATCGATCTCGTCCCCAGACTGGAGCGCGTCGAAGGCGTGGCGTCGGTCACCGTTGATGGCGGTCTCCGTCGGCAGATTCGTGTCGAGCTCTCGCGCGAGAAGATCACGGCGCTCGACCTGCCGGTCGACCGGATCATCCAGACCATCCGTACAGAAAACCAGAACGTCCCGCTGGGGGAAGTCAGCGAGGGCGATACCACGTTCCTGCTGCGTTCGACGAGCCAGTTCGATTCCATCGACGCCATTCGCGACCTGATTGTGTTCACCCGCAACGGCGTGCCGGTCTACCTGCGCGATGTCGCGGAGGTCCGCGACACGACCGAGGACTTCCGGTCGTTCACCCGCATCAATGGCAAGGCCGGGGTGCGCATGCGCGTCACCAAGCAGTCGGGGAAGAACACGGTGGCCATTGCCGAAGACGTCACGGCGGAGATCGAGCGGATCAACCGCGACGTCCAGGGGCTGCGGCTGACGGTGCTCGAAGACCAGGCCAAGTTCATCCAACAGTCGATCTCCGCGGTGCGGGAAGCCGCGCTCTTTGGCGCCGTCCTGGTCGTCATTGTCATCTTCTCGTTCCTGCGGAACCTGCGCTCGACGTTCATCATCTGCACGTCCATCCCCATTTCAATCATCGGCACGTTCGGCCTGCTCTACTTCGCCGGCTTCACGCTCAACACCATGACGTTCGGCGGGCTGGCGCTTGGTGTCGGGATGATCGTCGACGCGTCCATCGTGGTCCTTGAGAACACCTTCCGTCATATGGAGATGGGCAAGCCGCGGATGCAGGCCGCGATTGAGGGCTCCGAGGAAGTCTGGTCGGCGATCCTCGCGTCAACGCTCACACACGTCGCCGTGTTTGTGCCGCTGCTGTTCCTGACCGGTGTCTCCAGCATCATCTTCACGCAGCTGGCCATCGTGGTCATCTTCTCCCTGTCGATGTCGCTGTTTGTCGCCGTCACCATCGTGCCGGTGTTGTGTTCACGTCTGCTGGTGCTGCCGACGCCCGTGTCCGAGCGCCGTGGCCTGTCGGGCACGCTTTTTACGCTCAGTGAGCGGGCGCTTGACGGACTCAACGAGGCGTATCGCCGTGTGCTGCACGTGGCCCTGCACCATCGGCCGACGGTGCTGTTGACGGCGGCCGGCCTGACCGTCGCGGCGCTCATGATCCTGCCGACTATTCCTGCCGAGCTGATGCCGGCGACCGACGAAGGCGAGGTCTCGGTGAACGCCCGCCTGGCCGTGGGCAGTCGCATCGAGCGCAGCGAAGCGGTCGTCCTCCAGCTCGAGGACCTGGTGAATCAGCACGTGCCGGAAGTGGTGACCGTCGTGTCCTCGGCCGGCGGCGGCGGGTTCATGGGGGGCGGCAGCGGCACCGCGTCGTTGACGCTGAAGTTGACGCCGAAGGACCAGCGCACGCGCAGCAGCGAACAGATTGCCACCGACCTGCGCCGGGTGCTGGTCGGGCTGCCGGGCGTCACGGTGACGACACGCGCCTCGGGCGGCAACCAGTCGCTGAACCGCGTGTTGGGAAATCTGAACTCCGACAGCCGGTTGTCGGTGGAGGTGCGCGGCTTCTCGCTGGACGACTCCAACCGCGTGCAGCAGGACGTGCTCACCCTGCTGCAGCAGACCGACGGCATCGCGAATCCGCAGATTGCCCGGCAGGAAGGCCGGCCCGAGTTGTCCATCCGCGTGGACCGGCCGAAGGCCGCGCTGCTCGGGTTGTCGGTGACCAGCGTCGCCAACGCCATCCGCACGAACATGGCCGGCACACAGGCGGCCGTCTATCGCGAACGCGGCAAGGAGTTCCCCATCGTCGTGCGCCTCCGTGAGGAGGACCGGTCGCAGACCGAGTCGGTCAGCGACGTGCTGATCAGCACGCCGGGCGGCCAGGTCCTGCCGGCGAAGAATCTGCTCACCGTCGACAGCGCGCGGGGCCCGACCCAGATCGACCGCAAGAACCAGGAGCGGATTGCCCGCGTGAACGCCGAACTGGAAGCGGGCGTGCCGCTGGGCGCGGCGGTCAAGGCCGTCCAGGCCAGGCTCCTGGAACTGGATGTGCCTCAGGACTTCACCGTGGGGTTCGGTGCCGAGGTCGAAACCCAGGCGCAGGCCTTTAATCAGCTGCAGATACTCCTCCTGCTGGCCGTTCTGCTGGTCTACGCCGTCATGGCCTCGCAGTATGAATCCCTGCGCGATCCCTTCATTGTCATGTTCGCCGTGCCGGTCGCCATCATCGGGGTGGTGGCCTCGCTGAAACTGACGTCAACATCCTTCAGCCTTCAGGCGTATATCGGAGTAATCATGCTGGCCGGCATTGTGGTGAGCAATGCCATCCTGCTGGTGGATTACACGAACATCCTCCGCAGACGCGACGGCAAGCCGTTGCGGGAGGCGGTCGAGGAGGCGGGACGCACCCGGCTCAGGCCGATTCTGATGACCACCCTGACGACCATTCTTGGCCTGGTGCCGATGTCGTTGGGAATCGGTGAGGGCGCCGAACTCCAGGCCCCTTTGGCGCGGGTCGTCATCGGAGGCCTGGCGGCTTCCACGCTGGTGACACTGGTGCTGGTGCCGACGGTCTACACGTTGTTTGAAGAGGGTTGGGCTGGCTTGCGCCGAGGGGCGGCGCAGGCAACTCCGGAACGGGCTTAGTTGACATGAAGAAACTGATTTATCTGGTGATTGTTCTCGTCCTCGCGGGCGGTGGGTACTACTACTGGGACAGCCAAAAAGCCCCCGAGGTCCCGCAGTTCATGAAGGCCGCGATTTCCCAGGGCGATGTCGTCGAAGTGGTCAGTGCCACCGGCACGCTGAAAGCGGAACGCACCTTCAACGTGGGCTCCAAAGTCTCGGGCGTTGTCGAGGAGCTGTATGTCGACTTCAACGAGATTGTGCGCCGCGGGCAGGTGCTCGCCAAGGTGAACACCGACCTTCTCGAGACGCAGGTCAGAATTCAGGAGGCGAACATCGCGCGCCAGGAAGTGGACCTCGCCAACCAGCGGGTCCAGCTCGAGGACGCCCAGCGCAGCCTCGACCGGACCCGCAAGATGTTTGAGGCGAAGCTCGTCACGCAGCAGGCGCTCGAAGCCGCGGAACTGGCCGTCAAGAGCCGGATCGCCCAGATTGCCTCTGCCGAAAAATCGAAGGTGCAGGCCGACGTCAACCTCGACCAGGCCCGCCTGAACGTCACGGAAGCCACCATCATCTCCCCCATCGACGGCGTCGTGGTCAATCGCGTGGTCGACAAAGGGCAGACGATTGTCGGCTCGCAGCAGGCCACCAAGTTCTTCGACATCGCGACCGAACTCACGACGCTGCGCCTCGAGGGCGGTGTCGACGAGGCCGAAATCGGCAAGGTGCGCCAGGGGATGAAAGTGGTGTTCACCGTCGACGCCTACCCGAACGTCAACTTCGAGGGCACGATTCAAATGGTCGGCATCAACCCGACCGTGCAGCAGAACGTCGTCACGTACACGACGGTGGCCGAAGTGAAAAACAACGACCTCCGCCTGAAGCCCGGCATGACGGCGTCGATGCGCATCGAAGTGGCGCGTCGCGACAACGTGATGCGGATCCCGGCGGGAGCCCTGCGGTTCCGCCCGACCAATGACATGTGGACAGCCCTCAAGCAGGAACCACCGACACCGGTGGGCCGCGGTGGCGGCGCCGGGCGCACTGGTGGCCCCTCCGCCGGGGCGGGCCAGACGGCCGCTCCAGGCGCGGCCCCCGGCCAGACGGCCGCTCCGGCCGCAACTGCCGGGCAGACGACGGCACCCGCGGCCCGCCCCGCGCAGCCGGCAGCCGCCGCCCCACAGCAGGCGGCCAACCCCTTCCAGGCGGGCAGCCGCGAAGGTCGACAGGGCACGCGCGAAGGCGACCGTGACAGTGGCGGCCGCACCGGCGGCGGCATGAGCACGCTCACGCCCGAACAGCAGAAACAGATGGAAGCGATTCGACAGCTTCCGCGCGATCAGCAGATGGCGGCCATGGCGAAACTCGGGATCAACTTCGGCGGTCGTGGCGGCAGCGGCCGTGGCGGCCGTGGCGGCAACTCGGGCCAGACGGCACCGGCCGTCCCGATGACGCAGCGCGGCGCGACGTCGATTGACGAACTGTTCCCCGAGTTGGTGCGACAGCCCACGCGCGGCCAGGTGTACGTCCTCCGCGCGGCAGACGCTGCACACCCCTTCGGCACGCTGGAGCGCCTCGACATCATGCAGGGCATCTCGGACGGGACGTTCACCGAACTCGTGTCCGGTCCGGCCGAACTGACGGTCGGCACCGAGCTGATCACCAACATCCTGATGCCATGGCTGACCACGACGACCACGGGCGCCGGCGCGCAGGGCAATCCCTTCTCCGGCCAGCAGGGCCGCGGCGGCATGCCCGGCGGCATGGGCGGCATGCCCACCGGCGGCGGCCGCGGCGGCGGACGCTAACGGCTGGGCAGATGGGCGGTTGGGTTGATGAGTAACTGGAGAGTTGTCCCGTGCCGGTGATTTCTGTTCGTGATCTGATGCGCGTCTACCACATGGGCGACCATGAGGTGCGCGCGCTGCGTGGAGTGTCCCTCGACGTGGAACCAGGGGAGTTCGTGTCGGTCACGGGCCCCTCGGGGTCCGGCAAGTCGACCTTCATGCACATCATCGGAGCGCTCGATAAACCGACGAGCGGCAAGTACATCCTCGATGGCAAGGACGTGTCCGAGCTGTCGAAGGACGATCTGGCCGGCGTGCGCAACCAGAAGATCGGCTTCGTCTTCCAGGGCTTCAACCTCTTGACGCGAACGACCGCGCTGGACAACGTCGAACTGCCCCTGCTCTACAACGGCGCCAAAAAATTCAAGGCGGCCGAACGGCACAAGCGCGCCATGGAGGCGCTCGACATCGTCGGTCTCGGGCAGCGGTTTCACCATATGCCCAACCAGCTGTCAGGCGGCCAGCAGCAGCGCGTCGCCATTGCGCGCGCGCTGATCAACGAACCGTCAATCATCCTGGCGGACGAACCGACCGGGAATCTCGACACGCGGACGAGCATCGAAGTGATGGGCATCTTCCAGCGCCTGAATGTCGAGCGCGGCATCACCGTCATGCTGATCACCCACGAGATGGACATCGCGGAATACGGCACGCGGCTCATCCGCTTCCGTGACGGCCGCGTCGTCGCCGACCAGAAAATCGCGCACCGTCGCAACGCAGCGGATGAACTGGCGGCGCTGCCGCCGCCGGAGCCCGACGAGATTCCGCACACGGACGCGGCGGCGCATTAACGGGGTTCCGAAGTTCAGGAGTGGACGATGTCAGTGTTGATGGTGTTTCGTATTGCGCTCAAGGCGCTCGGGCGCAACAAAATGCGCACGGCGTTGACGATGCTGGGCATGATCATCGGCGTCGGTGCCGTCATCACGATGGTGGCGCTCGGCACGGGTGCCCAGACCGCGATTGAGGAACAGATCCGGGCAACCGGCACCAACACCATCACAGTCATGTCGGGCAACTTCACCCAGGGTGCCGTGCGGATGGGCGAAGGCAGTTCGAGCCGGTTGATGGCCGCGGACGCGGCAGCGCTGCGCAGCGTGCCCGGGGTGCAGTGGGTGGCCGAAGGCGCCTCGACGCGCCAGACTTTGATCGCCGGCAATCAGAACTGGCAGGCGCAGATCCAGGGTACGAACGTAGATTGGCCGCTGATTCGCGCGTGGCCGCTGAAGTTCGGCCAGTTCTTCACCGAACAGGACGTCCAGGCCGCCGCCAAGGTCATTGTGCTCGGGTCCAACGTAGCCGAGATGCTATACGGCGCCGACGTGGATCCGACCGGCCAGAACGTGCGTGTCCGGAACCATGTCTTCCGCATCGTCGGGGTCTTCGCGTCCAAGGGCGCGTCCTCGGGCGGGCAGAACCAGGACGACCAGGCGTTTGTCCCCTACACGACGGTCCAGAAGAAAATTGCGGGCATCCAGCACCTCAACAACATCACGGTGTCGGCGGTCTCCGGCAACCAGATCGCGGCAACGACCGAAGCCGTCAAGGCCTCGATGCGCCTGACCCAGGGCCTGGCGCCTGGCGAAGAGGATACCTTCCGCGTGGTCACGCAGGACGACATCATCGGCTTTGCCACCAGTCAGAGCAGCACGATGACAGACCTGCTGGCCGGCATCGCGGCTGTCTCGCTCATGGTGGGCGGGATCGGCATCATGAACATCATGCTGGTCTCGGTGACCGAGCGCACGCGCGAGATCGGCCTGCGCATGGCGATCGGCGCGCGCGGGAGTGACGTGTTGATGCAGTTCCTCGTCGAGGCCATTGTGATTTCGCTGGTCGGTGGGAGCCTCGGCATTGCCATGGGCTTCGCGTTGGCGGAAGCCGTCAAGTTCTTCAACGGCTGGCCCGCCGTCATTCCAGTCGACTCGATCGTCATGGCCGTCGGATTTGCAGGGTTTGTCGGCATCTTCTTCGGTTTCTACCCCGCGCGGAAGGCGGCGGGCCTGGACCCGATCGAGGCGCTGCGGTTCGAGTAGAACCACAATCTCGGCAGCGGCAGATCGCCGCTCCCGTATCTGGCAGGAGTATTTATTTATGCGACGTGTGGCAACATTCCTTGGAACGGCGGCGATCGTCCTGATGGCGACCAGCGCGTATGCACAGGCCCCGAACTTCGCGGGCACGTGGACGATTGACGCGGAGAAGACCGCCTCGGCCAACCCGGCACCGGCCGGTGGTGGCGGGGGCCGGATGGGGGGCGGCGGGCGCATGGGTGGCCCGCTGACCGTCACCCAGGACGCCGCGAAGCTCGTGATTTCGCGGACGATGGGCGAGAACGTAATGACAACGACCTACAACCTCGACGGCTCGCCCAGCAAGAACGCGGGCGGCCGTGGTGGCGAAGTGACGTCCACGGCGAAGTGGGACGGCGCGAAGCTCGTGGTCACGTCGGACAACGGCCAGACGGTCACCTACCACATGGACGGCGCGTGGCTCGTGCAGTCAACGACGCAGCCGGGCCGTGAAGGCGGCCCCGCGATGACGCGCATGACCTACTACAAGAAGTAACCGTCCCCGCGACGGCGACCCGAGGGGCGACCGGCAACGGTCGCCCCTTTTTTGTTGGCGCGCTCCAGTTCAGCGCGCCCTACGTCACACCGGCGCGCTCCAGTTCAGCCCGCCCTGCGTCACACCGGCGCCGTCAGTCCCAGACTTCCCCGAGCGGGCGCGTCACAAATTCGCGCTCGCGCCAGCGGGGATGGGGCACGGTCAGGTCGGGGGTGTCGATGACCTGGTCACCATAGAAGATCAAATCCAGGTCGAGTGTGCGGGAGGCGCGGAAGGACGGCCGCTCCCGGCCTCG
>Ga0222713_10000245_pt1 | contig 60635 bp, 53 predicted proteins | sample C33_649DmetaG_FD_165061 | JGI IMG/M metagenome (GOLD analysis project Ga0222713, IMG submission 165061) | Estuarine water microbial communities from San Francisco Bay, California, United States - C33_649D | ecosystem: Environmental > Aquatic > Marine > Unclassified | place: USA: California...
TGCTGATCTCAGCCGCTCAGTTCCAGTAAATGGCCGTTTCACTAAAAGACAGAAAGATGTTTATCATTCTGTTCTTCACATCATGAAAGAGGCCCGAAAAATGCTTTTACCAGGAACCATCTGGAATGAATATCATACTGAAGTTGGAAAAGTGGTTGAATCTGAACTGATTAAGCTAGGATTGCTTGACAAGCATGATGTTACAAAACAAGACCATAAAATGCCTCTCTATAAAAAGTTTTTTATGCATGGCACCTCGCATCACCTCGGATTAGATGTACATGATTTTGCAAGTAGGTACAAGCCATTTGAAGAAGGCAATATCTTAACTTGCGAACCAGGGATTTATATTCAGAATGAGGGATTGGGAATCCGTCTAGAAAATGATATTCTACTAACTAAAGATGGGAATATCGATCTGATGGCCAATATCCCAATTGAGGCAGAAGAAATTGAAGAAATTATGAATTCTTAATACTACCGAGGATCCTGTCAACAAAACGATATAAATTAAATGACGGATCAACTGAAGCAATACTAATTTCTTCATGGAGCTTTATTCTGCTGATATTTTTCATTTTTTCATGCTGAATAAGTTTCCATGCCTTTTCGGCAAGTAGAAAAGTACGACGGCTATTATTCTTAAAAGGCTGATCTTGAATAACCTGCATTAGCTCATCAACACCTCTCGACTTATCGGCAATGGTATTGATAACCGGGATAATCTCAGTTCGTTGATGTACAAGTTTCTTAAGATTATTGGCAAATACCTCAGCACCCTCACGATCCGACTTATTCACCACAAAAATATCAGCAATTTCCATCAATCCCGACTTCATGCTTTGAATTTCATCGCCAGACTCTGGAACCAATACCACCACACTAATGTCTGCCAGGCCAGCAATCTCTACTTCCGATTGTCCCACACCAACCGTTTCAACCAGGATATAATCAAATCCCGATGATTTGAGTACATCCGTCATCTCAATTGTTTTCCCTGATAAGCCCCCTAATGATCCACGAGTTGCAAGAGAACGGATAAACACGTTAGGCTTATTAAACTGTTCAGACATCCGGACACGATCGCCAAGTAAAGAACCCAAATTAAATGGTGATGTCGGATCAATAGCGAGAACTGCAATGCTTTTACCTTGAGAACTTAAATAATTGATCATGGCGTTAACCAGCGTACTTTTCCCAGCTCCCGGAGGCCCGGTAATACCTATTACAGGAGTATCTGATGTCCCAAGCTCTTTCAGCAAATCTTCAGAACCTGCCAAATCATTCTCCACCAAAGTTAAAGTTCTGGCTAATTTTCTAAAGTCTCCAAGCTGAATTGGATTTTTGATCAGGGGTAACTGCATGATACAAAAAAGGTGTTTTTATTCCATATTACAAAGTTTGGGTTTTTATTAACTTTGCATATCTAAATTGTCATATCACATATCACATATCTCATATCTCATATCTCATATCTCATATCTCATATCTCATATCTCATTAAATGAAAGTTACAGGTTTTTCATTCATTCGCAATGCCGTAAAAAATGACTACCCTGTTGTACAGGCGATTCTTTCAATTTTACCAATATGTGATGAGTTTGTAATAGCCCTTGGCAACTCTGAAGACAATACACAGGAACTCATCGAAAGTATCGCTTCTCCGAAAATAAAAATCATTCATACCATTTGGGATGAAAGCATACGTGAAGGTGGAAAAACATTCGCCCAGGAAACTGATAAAGCGTATGCTGCTATTTCAAAGGATACTGATTGGGCTTTTTATATCCAAGGTGATGAATGCGTCCATGAAAACTATCTTCCTGTGATAAAAAAGGCAATGGAAGAAAATTTGGGCAATAAAAATGTGGAAGGTCTTTTATTTAAATACCTACATTTTTATGGCTCTTACGATTTCATAGCTTCTTCAAGACGTTGGTATAGAAACGAGGTCAGAGTTTTAAAATTTGATCCAAGGGTTCATTCCTACCGGGATGCTCAAGGTTTTAGAAAAAATAACAGAAAAATAAAGGTTAAACCCATAGATGCCTATATTTATCATTATGGCTGGGTTCAGCCCCCCGCAGGTCTGGGAAATAAGGTTCGTAATTTTAATAAATTTTATCATGAAGACTCCTGGATTCAGGAACATCTTCCCGAAAATCACCAATTTGATTATGGTAACGCTGATCGCTTGATCAGATTTGAAGATACTCACCCGCTTGTTATGCAAAAGCGAATTGAAGTTAGCAATTGGAAGTTTCAGGCCGACCCAACACTTCTAAAAAAGAAAATGAGCCTGCGACGCCGAATATTACAAAAAATAGAAGATGTATGGCAATGGAGAATTGGAGAATATAAAAACTACAAAGTTGTTCAATGACAAGAGCGTCCACTTCTAGAAAAAGTATAACTGTAGTTATACCAAATTACAATGGCAGACACCTATTAGAGCGAAACCTTCCATCGGTTTTTAATGCCTTAAAAAGTGCTAACACAGATTTTGAAATTATTATAATAGATGATTGCTCAACAGATGACTCTGTGGCATTTCTAATTCAAAGCTATCCAACTATACGTTTGATTATTAGCGACCAAAACCAGGGCTTTTCAGCCACCTGTAATAAAGGAATTGTACTAGCCGAAAAAGATTTAATTTTACTTCTAAATACCGATATTGAGCTCAACAACATTTATTTTGAAACTCAATTTAAATACTTTGAACTTCCGGATACTTTTGGTGTAATGAGTAAAATAATTGGAGCTAAAAACGGGGAGACCCAGGATACTGCACGGTTTTTAAGATACTCCGGATTTAAAATCAAAGCCAATGATTTTTTTTATGTTGAGGATGAGAACTTTCTCACTCCAACAGCTTATTTATCTGGCGCAAATGCCTTAATAGACGCTAAAAAATTAAAAGAAATAGGAGGTTTTGATGAAATTTTTTCGCCTTTTTATTGCGAAGATTTTGAATTGGGGCTAAAGGCATGGCGCTTAGGTTGGAAATGTTATTATGACCCAAAATCTTATTGCATTCACGATCATTCATCAACCACCAAAAATTATCGTACTCAAAACTGGGTTAAAGCCATATTTTTCCGTAACAGATTGTATGTACATGCCATACATTTAAGCAGAACCAGATTGATTTTTTGGTTGATGCAAATAACCTTTGTTGATCTTCTTTTCATGTGGCTTGGATTAAAATTTTATTTCTATAAAAGTTTCGGAATGTTTTTAAACAATTTGAAGTACCTAGCGCATTCCCGTAAAAAGATGAACCAATTAATGACCAAGCATCAAGGCTCGACAAGCATTGATGAGGTGATCAATAAAATGGATAAGATGCTAGAGGGGCAAACAATCATTCAGGGTAGAAATTAGTCCTGCTTCAAAATGATTAACTTTACAGGACAAATTAATTTATGAAAACCTTTTTCCGACTTTTCTCTTTTGCATCACCGGTTCAGCGATTTGCTGTTCCATTTTTTATTACCTCGGTATTAGGTGTCATCTTTGGACTGCTCAATTTCACGCTACTTATCCCTGTATTTGAGCTATTATTCAACCAATCTGGTAAAATAGGAGCGCAAAAACTAACTGTGGTACCTACACTCGATTTTAGTTTGAGCTATTTTAAAGACTTATTCTATTTCTATTTTCAAAGCGTAATCAACAGTTCGGGCAAAGTTGGAGCATTGAAAATGGTCAGTATTGCCATAGTCATTTCTGTAATTTTGAGTAACCTATTTAAATATATTTCGGCTAGGGTTATTGAAAATTTCAGGTTAATGATTGTAACCCGAATTCGAAGCAGTATTTTTAAAAAACTAACGGATATCGATATCCAGTATTTTAGCAGCCAACGCAAAGGAGATCTGATTTCAAGATTCATGACCGATGTTGTCACTATTCAAGACTCTATCATCCGCTCCATACAAGTTATTCTACGTGAGCCTATTGCCATTATTCTGAACTTTGCAGTACTATTTACCATTTCTGCCAAACTGACATTTTTTGCACTGATCTTAATTCCAGTTTCTGGTCTGCTCATTTCAACAATCGTAAAACGACTTAAGAAGCATGCCGCTGCAGCCCAGGAATCTCTAGGATTATTGGTTTCCAGTATTGATGAGGGCCTTAATGGGGTTAAAATTATCAAATCGTTTAATGCTGAAAATTATATACAGGAAAAATTCAATGCCATTAATATGTGGACAAGCAAGATCCATAGGCGACTGGCAAGGCGGCTTCTACTGGCTGCTCCGGTTTCTGAAATGATGGGGGTAATTACTGTGGCTGCACTCCTCTATTACGGAGGCACGCTAATACTTCAAGAGGGTTCGGATCTAAGGGGAGCTGAATTTATTGGCTATATCATCATATTTTCACAAATAATTATTCCGGCAAAGGCTATTTCAGAAGCTTTTGGGAATATCTCCCAAGGCATCTCTGCTGGCGAGCGTGTTTTCCAATTACTAGATGCCCCAGAAAATATCACTGATAAACCAAATTCTATTTCAAAAACCTCATTCAATGAATGTATCCAGTTAAAAAATGTCTCTTTCGCTTATGGAGATAAAGAAGTATTGAAAGGAATCAATTTTGAAATTCGAAAGGGAAGTACAGTTGCCTTGGTTGGCCCTTCGGGTGGAGGGAAAACCACACTCATGGATCTCCTTCCAAGATTTATGGATCCTTCTGAAGGTGAAATTTGCCTGGATGATATTAGTATCAAAGAGATAAGTATGCACGATGTAAGAGCGCTCATGGGCATTGTAAATCAGGAATCTATACTTTTCAATGATACCATTTACAATAATATTGCATTTGGAAGATCTTTTACACAAGAGGAGGTAGTTGAAGCAGCTAAAATTGCAAATGCACATGAGTTCATTGTTAAAACCTCTGATGCTTATCAAACCAATATTGGGGATAAAGGGATGAAATTATCTGGCGGACAAAAACAACGAATTTGCATTGCCAGAGCAGTGCTTGCAAATCCGCCTATTCTGTTGCTTGATGAAGCTACTTCAGCTCTGGATACCGAATCAGAAAAATTAGTTCAGAATGCACTAAAAAAATTAATGAAAAACCGCACTTCTATTGTAATTGCCCACCGCTTAAGTACCATTCAGGAAGCCGATCAGATCATTGTTTTAGAAAACGGTAAAATTCAAGAACAGGGTAACCACAATGAACTGATCTTAGCCGATGGCCTCTACAAAAAATTAATCGAAATGCAAACATTCAACGATTAAAAATGAATCATAAAGCACTGATTTCGATAGCTTTATGTACATATAATGGCGAAGCCTATCTACGAGAGCAGTTAGAGTCAATTGTTAATCAAAGCTACTCAACACTTGAACTTATTGCGGTTGACGATTGCTCATCAGACAATACCCTAAATATTCTGAATGAATATGCAGCTAATTACCCATTCATCAAAGTTTTTGTCAATCCTGAAAATATAGGATATATCAGAAATTTTGAAAAAGCACTAAAACTTTGCAGCGGTGAGTTCATTGCTTTATCGGATCAGGATGATATCTGGGATTTGCATAAGATTGAAAAACAGGTTAATGCAATTGGTAATCAGTTAATGATTTATCATGATTCTGAATTCGTTGACCAGAATGGCCAATTATTAAATAAAAAAATGTCTGATATTATGAATTTATACCGTGGAGATCAGCCAGAATCATTTTTGTTTTTTAATTGCATTTCTGGACACTCGGTATTAATGAAAAAGGAGCTGCGAGATGAATTATTGCCATTTCCGAATGCTTATTATCACGATTGGTGGATGGGATACGTGGCCACTAATCTGGGCAGTATTGACTGCATTGATGAACCCCTTGTCAAATACCGGCAGCATCACACAGCAGATACGAATATTTTAAAACGAAAGCGAGATAATTCAACCAGAAATCAGCTTAGTGCATCAATGAAATATGACAAAAAAATACAATGGTTAAAATCTTGTGCAGAATATCCAAAAAATAAAGACCCTCAATTCATTCAAAATTTATATGCTGAATTCATGAAAAATGAGACCGTTTATTTTTCTTTCGGACTGGCTCGAATGATCCATGCTAACCGTTCTATACTTTTCAGTATCAATAAAAAGAGTTTATTCAGTAAATTAAATTTTACCCTGAAAGAGCTATGGGGAGGAAAAATTAGGAGAATTTTTTCAGACTAATTCAGACATGCTTCTCTTTGTAGCAAAAAACATTGATCGCCATATCAAAGTTTTCGCAGATAAGCCTAGTATCTACAAAAGGTCTTTTTCTTGTAGCTGATTCTTTTATATAATAGTGGAATCCAAGACTTTCAACCAGTGCAAGAAGCTCATGAAGGGTCTGCTTTGAATTCACATTATTATGATATTCAAAAAAGATATGATCGGCATTCTTTAAACTCTTGCCACAGTATTTCAATACTTTATCCTCAGCACCTTCAATATCAATTTTCAGAAAATCAACCTCATCGGTCAGGAAGTCCAAAAGTGGTACTGCCTCTATAATTTTAGGCTTCTGATCGGCATATTCATTGCCTATACGCCCTCCCATTCCTCCATCAGTATAAAAGGCTAGTGTTTCTGTTTTAGTCCAAACAGCCTTCTGATAAAGGGTCACATTCTTTAATGCGAATGTTTTAACATTCTCCTCCAAAATTGCAAATATTTCAGCATCCGGCTCAAATGCAATAATTTGATGATCAGGATAATTTAGAGAAAAATATAAAACACTCAGCCCCATATTGGCTCCGCAATCAAGAATGACTGCTGAACCAGGAGTAGGTTTAAAACGATAAATTTCTGTTTCAAAAATTTCGATATACGACTCAGCAAAACTTGGCCCGTGGTGAAATTTAAAGGGCTTATCAAATACCTGCGCATAGCCCACAGTAAAGTGCTTGAAATCAGCAACACGGCCTAATTCGAGTTTGATATCACTCGCAAAAAACCTGGAAACAATACTTCTTTTAAGCCTTCTGAATTCTTTTCTTAAACCCACGAATGATAGAATAAATTGATTCTTAAAAAAATGATTAAAACAAAAAAAGCGATCAAAAGATCGCTTTTAATTATATCTATTAAAACTATAGTTTTCTTTTCACTTCAACCTGTTCGTATGATTCTACAATATCACCAACCTCAATATTATTGAAATTCTGAATATTTAAACCACACTCATATCCTGTAGCAACTTCTTTCACATCATCCTTGAATCGCTTCAATGAAGCTAATTCTCCGGTATAAACAACTACACCATCACGAATAATACGCACCTTGCTATTTCTAGTGATCTTTCCATCTAATACCATACAACCTGCAATAGTACCCACTTTAGTGATTTTAAACACCTCACGTATTTCAACGTTTGAAGTAATTTTCTCCTCAAACTCAGGGTCAAGCATACCTTCCATTGCAGCCTTAACTTCATTGATAGCATCGTAAATAATAGAATATAAACGAATATCAATCTGTTCGGCTTCGGCTAATTTACGTGCGCTTGCTGAAGGACGTACCTGGAAACCGATGATGATCGCATCAGAAGCTGAAGCGAGCAAAACATCAGATTCAGAGATCTGACCAACTGATTTATGAATGATATTAACCTGAATTTGTTCAGTAGAAAGCTTCAGCAATGAATCAGATAATGCTTCAATTGAACCATCCACGTCACCCTTAACAATCACATTCAACTCTTTAAAGTTTCCGATCGCCAAACGACGTCCAATTTCATCAAGCGTGATATGCTTTTGGGTACGTAATCCCTGCTCACGTTGTAATTGTAATCTCTTATTAGCAACCTGGCGTGCTTCCACTTCACTTTCCATCACGTTGAATTTATCACCTGATGTTGGTGCACCCTGCATACCAAGCACCTGAACAGGTGTTGATGGTCCGGCATGGTCTAGTTTAACGCCACGTTCATTATGTAAAGCTTTAACCTTTCCGCTATATCCACCAGCAAGTATAGCATCACCAACCTTAAGTGTTCCCGACTGGATCAATACGGTAGTAACAATACCCCGACCTTTATCCAATGCTGCTTCGATAACAGTACCAACTGCACGTTTGTTAGGATTGGCAGTTAGTTCAAGCATATCGGCCTCCAGACAAACTTTTTCAAGCAATAAGTCGATACCTAATCCTGTTTTGCCAGAAATTTCTTGACTTTGATATTTTCCACCCCAGTCTTCAACCAGAATATTCATGGTGGAAAGCTGTTCACGGATTTTGTCAGCATTTGAACCCGGCTTATCTACCTTACTGAAGGCAAATACGATGGGCACATTTGCAGCTTGCGCATGATTAATAGCTTCACGCGTTTGAGGCATTACGCTATCATCCGCAGCAATTACAATAATGGCAATATCAGTGACATTTGCTCCCCTTGCACGCATGGCTGTAAAGGCTTCGTGACCAGGAGTATCTAAAAATGTTATTTTTCTTTCGTTTTCAAGGCTAACCTCATAAGCACCAATATGCTGAGTAATACCTCCGGCTTCGCCAGCAATCACATTGGTTTTACGAACAAAGTCAAGTAAAGATGTTTTACCATGATCCACGTGACCCATTACCGTTACAATTGGGGCTCTTGGCAATAGATCTTCCGGCTTATCTTCTTCTCCGAATAATCCGCTTTCTTCATCTTCAGGTTTTACAAATTCTACTTCAAAGCCAAACTCATCAGCTACAATGGTGAGGGTTTCAGCATCAAGCCTTTGGTTGATAGAAACAAACATTCCCAAACTCATACAGGTAGAAATAACCTGAGTTACAGGAACATCAAGCATGAGTGCTAATTCATTTGCAGTAACAAATTCGGTTACCTTAATGGTTTTGGATTGTGCTTCAAGTTCTAATGCAGCATCTTCAGCTGTTTGAGCAACATCATCACGCTTTTGACGACGTAATTTAGCACGCTGTGCAAATTTACCTGATTTACCTGCTCCACTTAAACGGGCAAGTGTTGCTTTGATCTGATCCTGAATTTCTTTATCCGTAGGTTCAGCCTTTGGAGCATCCGGTGTACGAGGTTTGTTTCTAAAATCTGGACGAGGTGCAGCTCCTCCAGCACCAGGTGCTGGTCTACTTCCTCTAAAATCTGGACGGTTTCCCTGATATCCAGCACCAGGTGCCGGACGTGGAGCAGTGCCTGCCTGTCCTTGAGGATTTTGTCCAGGCTGCTGGCCAGGAGCATTATCTTTACGCTTGCGTTTACGTTTATGATCAGCGCCTGCAGCTGCAGACGATGATGCTACAGGCTGGCCACGACGTGGCTGTTCTGTTGGCAATTCAATACGTCCAATTACATTGGGACCAGATAAACGGTCTGCTTTAGCGCGTATAAATGTCGCATTAGGATTTCCTTCCTGAGTATTCGGTTTATTTTCTTGTTTTTCCTGTACAGGCGGAGCTGCTGCGGGATTAATGGCTGCTGGAGCTGCAAGCACTTCAGGCTCAAGCTTCTTTGAAGCCTTTGGAGTTTCTACCGCCTCATCAACCGGAGCAACTGGCTCCAGCTTTTCAGCTTGTGTAGCTACTGATTCTTTTACTGAAATCGGCTCAGTAATTACTGGTGCCGGAGCAACTGGCTCAGGTTTAACAACAGCTACTGGAGCAGGTTTTTCTGGCTCGGGGTTTTTCTTTTCAGGACGGGTTTTTGAGTTAAGCTGATTTAAATCAATCTTGCCAACTACTTTTACACCAGGCAAAGAACCTTCGTCAGGTGTAGGTTCAGCAAGCGCAGTCTCCTTTGGTTTCTCAACCGCAGCAGTAGTAAAAGGATTTACATTCTTGATTAGAATTTCTTCCTGTTCAAATTCCTTTGAATGCTGTGGCTCTGACTTCTCAACGGCAACAGGGACATCATCGCGCCGAATCTTGCCTATCACAATTTGTTTGGCTTCCTCTTTTACAATCTTATCACCCTGATACTCCTTAAGAAGAACATCATACATCTCATCGGTGAGTTTAGTATTGGGCCTGGCTTCAACTTTGAAACCTTTTTTTCCTAAAAACTCAACCGCTGTGGACAAGCCAATGTTCAGCTCCTTCGCAGTTTTAAGTAAATTTGTGCTTTTACCTTCTGACATTTATTATTTAACCTCGCTATTTTTGTATAAAAGTACGTTTTTTATATGTTATATGTTTTAGGATCGGGCAATTTCTCTGCCTTGAAATTTTTTCAAATATCCCAACTCAAATAACTTATTCGAATTCTGACTTCAGAATCTCGATTACATCCTTAACTGTTGTTTCTTCCAGATCGGTACGTTTTACCAATTCATCTGCATTTAATGCCAGAATTGATTTTGCTGTATCTAGTCCAACACGTTTGAATTCATCAATGATCCAGCCTTCAATTTCATCTGAGAATTCCTCAATATCCACATCCTCATCATCCTCAAGTGCTTCACGGTATACATCAATCTCGAATCCTGTCAGCTTTCCGGCTAACTTTATATTGTGTCCACCACGGCCAATAGCCAGTGAAACCTGATCTGGTTTCAAATACACTGCTGCTCTTTTTTCTTCTTCGTCTAATTTGATACTGGTGATCTTAGCCGGACTTAAAGCCCTTTGAATATACAATGAAATATTGTTTGTAAAATTGATCACATCAATATTTTCATTCTTTAGTTCACGAACAATACCATGAATACGTGACCCCTTCATACCCACACAGGCTCCTACGGGATCAATTCTGTCATCATAAGATTCTACCGCAACCTTTGCTCTTTCACCAGGCTCACGTACAATCTTTTTGATGGTAATCAGGCCATCAAAAATTTCAGGAACTTCCATTTCGAACAAACGTTGTAGAAACTCAGGTGCAGTACGTGAAATAATAATCTTGGGGTTACCATTTAACATTTCTACCTTTTCAATTATTGCACGTACAGAATCTCCTTTTTTGAAATAATCTGCAGGGATCTGCTCAGTTTTTGGTAATAAAAGCTCATTACCTTCATCATCAAGCACCAGAGTTTCTTTTTTCCAAACCTGATAAACTTCACCAGAAACTATTTCGCCAACACGATCTTTATATTTTTTAAATATTTCGTCTTTTTCAAGTTCAAGAATTTTTGAAACGAGTGTTTGTCGGGCAGCAAGTATTGCTCTGCGACCAAAACTTTCAAGCGTGATCTGTTCGATAAAATCATCACCAACTTCTAGATCAGCGTCAAAAGTTTTTACTTCAGCCAGCTCAATCTCCAGATCATCATCTTCAGAAAATCCATCCTCCATTACGGTTCGGGTACGCCAGATCTCCAAATCACCATTATCCGGGTTGACAATCACATCACAATTCTCGTCAGTACCATACCTTTTACGCAACATGCTGCGGAAAACCTCTTCTAAAACACTAATAACCGTAGGACGGTCAATATTCTTGAAGTCTTTAAACTCCTGGAATGAATCGATTAAATTAATATTGCTCATTTTTTATTGAATTTGTCCTGTTTATATAGGACGTTATTTAAAACTCACTAAAACTATACTTTCTGAAATATTTTCAAATGGGATCAAGCTTTCTATCAGGTCTACTTTTTTCCCTTTTTCTTTCACACTTTCCTGAATGGTAATGCCCGATTCTTCGGCATTGATCAATTTGCCTTCCTTCGTATTACCATCCAATAACTTGATTTTCAAAGAGCGGTTGATATTTTTCTGAAATTGTCTGAATGATTTTAGCGGAGTGTCTATACCCGGCGAAGAAACCTCAAGCCTGTAAGCCTGTTCAATTGTATTTTCCTCTTCAAGATGAAAACCCACATGGCGGCTAATTGCAACGCAATCACTAATTGCAACGCCCTTATCGCCATCTACTAAAATAGACAAAATTCCGCTCGCATGCATCTGCACATCAACCAAAAACAAATCTGGACGATCAGCGATCTTCTCTTCAACTAATTCAACAACCCTTTTCTCTATGTTCATAATCGACCTTTTTTGATCCCATTCAAAAAATAGGAAGGTAAAAAAAGAGCCCCGATAACTTCGGGGCTCTTCACAGATCGATGCAAATATAAAAAAACTATCCGACATTGCAAATACCTGGTTTCAATACATTTATATTATTTACCTGAACTGAATTTAAATTCAATATAATCGCCGCTAGTAAATATTTTTTTGGTAGAAATAATATCTTCAGGCTTTCTGAGCAGAATTTTAGTGTAACACCTGGCAAAGTAAGAGACACCAGGTTTAAATTCTATTTCTGGCTTAAAACTGATCATTTCTTCGGCAATAGTATAAGTTCCTTCTAAGGCAGATTGAAAATCTCTAAGTTCCTGATCGGAAGTATCTTTATAAACAGCAAAAAAATTGATCCAGTCAGTATTCTTCAATGAATCAGACCTCAATTCTTCAATCATATACGATGGCACTTTAAATAGTATCACTTCTGTACTATCATCAGAAAGACCGATTTTTAGTTCGCTGCTTACCTTGTCTTTTGGTATTTCCTGCATACAGGAATTAAGAAAGAGAAAAAAAAATGTGAAAATATAAAACAGATTATTCAATTTCATTGTTTATTACATTTTATAAAAATGAATTATGAGACTAATCATTGAGATATTACTAATGGGAGCCGCAGTTGCCATAGCTGCATATCTTTTGCCAGGAGTTACCGTATTGAATTTCTGGACTGCAATTGTAGCGGGCAGTCTCATTGCATTAGCCAATGCTACAATCGGCATGATTCTTCGGATTTTGACTTTCCCAATCAATTTTTTAACGCTCGGATTAATGTCATTTATTATTACTGTGTTGATGGTATTGTTAGTTGATTACTTAATGACCGATTTCAATACACAGGGATTTTTCTCTGCCTTTTTATTTGCTGCTGTTCTTGCACTGATACAAATGATATTTTCTGCTTTTCGCTCAGAAAAAGCTATTTAAATTTTATTTGAACCCAATCACTGTCTTTAGCATCAGGGATTGGATTCCTTTATTTTTTTGATGCATCATTAGTAGCCTTTTTCACAGCAAGCGATTTATCCCTGGCTGTAATTGCGAAAATAGTGCGATTATCCATTGATCGGTAATGTTTCCCAAGAATTTCAACCGCTGAAGCTCTTACCTGTGAATTGCCATCATTCAGAGCCAATTCCTTTATTTTTTGATAAACTGAGGTCTTTTCTTCGTTCGAAAGGTATTCCAATACCAATAAAGCGGTATTACGAATTACCCAGTTTTTATCGTTAAAAGCTGTAATCAATATCCTTTTTGAAAGGCTCTCCTCTTTTTTCTGCAGGAGCATAATTACCGCCTCCATTCTATCCATAAAAAGTGGAGCATGCTCGTATTGAAATGCATATTGCTGCAAGGTTTTAACTTCTGATTTCTCAGCTAGAATATATTTTTCAGCATCAATGTTGACTAGATCCGGAAGTGCGGCTACAGGAAAAACAAAAGATTGCTTTTGCTTATCTAGAACAACCTCCTTACGTTCTACCTTGCTGTTAACATAGATATCGATAGCAATAGGAATACGATAAAGCGGAGTTTTTGACAGGTCCTGATTTTGCCTGATCGTTACAGAAACCTCTTTACTTTGAGGATCAAAGGTGTTCTGTATGTCTAACACAGGGTGACCTGATGACAGAAACCATTGATTAAAAAACCAATTCATATCAGTACCTGTTACCTCTTCAAAAACAAGTCTCAAATCATGAATTTCAGCAGATTTATAGGCATTACGGGTAAGATATAGGTTTAGAGCTTTGAAAAAGGCCGCATCTCCAACAGTTTTTCGCAACATGTGTATGATTCTACCACCTTTCTGATAGCTGATCTCATCAAACATGTGTTCACGATCTGCGTAATCAAAACGTATGACATCCAAATTCTCATTACTTTTATTGCCGAAATAAGCCGACAAATCCTGAAATCCTTTAAAATCAGCCTGATCTCGCCCATTTTTAAATTCATCCCATAAATATTCAGCATAGGTAGCAAATGACTCATTCAAGGGAAGATTTGCCCAGGATTCTGCAGTTACCAAATCGCCAAACCAATGATGAAAAAGCTCATGAGAGATGATATCTTCCTGATTTTGATCAATATACTGCCCTTCAGACATATTTAATCCTTCATAAAAAACTGTAGCGCTGGTATTTTCCATGGCTCCACTTACAAAATCTCTCACAACAATTTGCGAATATTTATCCCATGGATAATCAACCCCTAGTTTCAGAGAGAAAAATTCCATCATTTGGGGAGTGTTTCCAAAAACAAGCCTAGCCGTTGAAGCGTAGGCCGGTTCGGTATAATAACTTACCTCCTTATCACGCCATTTATCTTTAGTAATGGTAAAATTTCCTACAGCCAGCATGGTCAAATAAGTTGAATGCGCTTGCTCTTGACGCCAGCTATCTGTACGAGTTCCATCACCATTCAAACTTGAAAACTCTAGGGTACCATTTGAAAGACTGACAAATTCATTAGGAACTGTGATATTTAGTTCCTGAGTCATTTTTTCCTGAGTGTCATTTATTGTTGGGAACCAGTTTGAGTTGCATTCAGTTTCACCCTGAGTCCAGATCTGTTTGGGTTTATCCTTGTCTTTTCCGTCTAGATTGATGAAGTACATTCCACGGTCGCCAGACGACGAAATATCTTCACCAATCTTCAACTTATTTGGCATGGCCACATAATCTATAAAAACCGTATAAATCTGGTCGTTGTTATATACTTTGTCAAGAGTTATTGAGAGTATTTTACCATCATATTTATACTGAAGAGGCTTTTTATCGTAACTGTTAACTAAAGAAACGTTTTTGATACGAAAACCATTGGCGTTGAGCAGCAACTGATCTGTAGCATAAAAATATGGTTTTGCTTGAATAGTAGCCTTTCCATGAACATAGGCACTATCCCAGTCAAAGCTAAGGTCAAGTCTGGTATTAATCAGGTCAGTTTTTCTGGTATAGCTGCCACGATATACTTTAGAACCTGGTATATTTTCGGTTACCGTGACCGGATCAAGATTCAGCATTTTGGGTGTGGAACACGATTGAAGAAGAAGTGCTGCTAATAATGGGCAGCATAGTATTAATTTATAGTTCATCTTTATTTTTCTGCTAGCAAATCAGCTATTGTTTTCTCGAACTCTTTTACAAAATCAGAATAATGGGTTCCGGTGCCGGGTCCGCTAAAACCGGTATGGATCTTTCTGATTTTACCATTTTTATCAATGATCATCAGGGTTGGAAATGCCATAAATTGCTTAAGCATTGGTAAACTTTTAGAAACCTCAACTTTATCTTTCGTAAATCCTGTAACCAACATATCATAAGGCACTGAAAATCTGTCTCTCAACCTAGCTATATTTTTTCTAGAACGTTCAAAATCTTTGGTACGTTCATAGGCCAGTGCAATAATTTCAACCCCTTTATCCTGATATTTTTTATGAAAGCTGGTTAGGTATGCCGTTTCATCCATGCAATTAGGGCACCATGATCCAAAAAACTGAACAAGCACGATCTTATTCTTAAACTTCTGGTCAGAAAATGACACTTTTTTCCCATCAAGACCCGGAAATGAAAAATCGATTTTATCATAACCAGGTTTAAGATCGGTTATTGAATAGGCATCAGGAAGAATTGCCTTGTCATCTTTATTCGCAGTCCAGGTTTCAATAGAAGATAGGCCTGAATAGAATTTACCTTCCAAAATGGTGCTATCATTCAATAGCTTACCCGTGAAAAGATAGGCATGGCTTCCGTCAAAACAGGATAGATATAATTTTTGATCAGAAACTGTTCCTTCAAGAAATCGGTAATCGCCGGTTGTGGTTAAAAATGTTCCGAAAACACGGCCATTTTCCTGGGTAAATTCACCAACTGAGGCATAACTACTTTGCTTATTCAAGGTATTGAATGTAACTGACCAGCGCCCAGATATAGCGGCGTTGGTAGTAGTATTATCTTTGAAAAAACGCCAAGATTCCCCTTTTTGGGCATTAAACTGCATAACTTCATCACTATCGCCATAATGCTTTATCCATTGTCCGCTAAGTGTTTCATTTTTTAGCGCTGCTCTGATCTCTGAATCAAAAAGAGGCATTTGAATAATTACAGAATCGGATAAAGTAGAAATTTCATTGACTCTAAATCTTTCTTTTCCATTGATAATATCCAGTAATTTCTGGTCGGCAGAATCGGTTATTTCAAAATTAAAGGGAATGTCATCACCAGATCCTGTTTTTAGGGTGGCCCGCCATATTCCTTTTTCTAATGCACCGTCAGAAGTGCCCTTGCAAGATGAAATTAGGATTATAAGTAAGCCTATTAGTGTTAAATTGAAAAAATATTTCATAGTTAAATGTACTGGGTTATTTTAAAATCTCACGTGCAATAATCATGCGCTGAATCTCTGATGTTCCTTCATATATCTGAGTTATCTTGGCATCGCGCATGAGTCGTTCTACATGATACTCTTTAACGAAACCATATCCGCCATGTATTTGAACAGCTTCAACGGTAGTTCTCATCGCTACATCAGAAGCAAAAAGTTTAGCCATTGAACTTGCCTTTGCATAGGGCAGCCCCTGATCTTTTAACCAAGCAGCTTTAAAACAAAGCATCCGTGCAGCTTCTATTTCAGTTGCCATGTCTGCGAGCTTAAATTGTATTGCCTGATGAGCTGAAATAGGTTTACCAAAGGTTTTACGTTCTTTTGAATAAGCCAATGCCAGTTCGTAGGCCCCAGAGGCAATACCCAATGCTTGAGAGGCAATACCTATTCGTCCACCATCAAGAGTTTTCATTGCAAAAGTGAATCCAAAACCTTCCTCGCCAATTCGGTTTTCCTTAGGAACCCTTACATCTGTAAACATTAGGGAATGAGTATCAGATCCACGAATGCCAAGTTTGTTTTCTTTAGGACCAACGCTGAAGCCATCCATTCCTTTTTCAACAATAAGTACATTAATACCCTTATGCCTAAGGGCAGAATTGGTTTGAGCGATAACCAGATACGTAGAGGCATTCCCTCCATTTGTGATCCAATTTTTTGTTCCGTTTAGCAGGTAGTGATCACCCATATCTACTGCTGTAGTATGCTGAGAGGTAGCATCCGAGCCTGCTTCTGGCTCTGAAAGGCAAAATGCCCCGATATTTTTTCCTGCTGCTAATGGCTTCAAATATTTTTCCTTTTGAAATTCGGTACCATACATTTCAAGGCCAAAACAAACTAGGGAGTTATTGACAGAAACAATTACAGAAGCAGAAGCGTCAATTTTTGAGAGTTCCTCCATAGCAAGAACATAAGAAATGGTATCCATTCCCGAGCCATTATATTTTGGATCAACCATCATCCCAAGAAAGCCCAACTCTCCTAGTTTTTTGATCTGTTCATGAGGAAATTTTTGAAGTTCATCTCTCTCAATTACTCCTGGTTTCAACTCGGTATTAGCAAAATCTCTGGCAGCCTGTTGTATCATCAGGTGCTCTTCGGATAGTTCAAAATACATGATAATTGGTTTTTTATTCAAAAATAGTGTTAAAAGAGGACATCCTGAATGCTTTAGAATTAATACTTTCATGAGAATTTGAATGCTGCCTCAGGAAGACTAAAAAAAGGTTAAGAGAGTGATCTTATCTTTTTTTCAATACTAGTGGTAGAATAACCTGAGAGGTATTCAATGGTTTGAACATCACCGCCATATCCTAAAACAAGATCTGATCCAACAATCTGATCAACTGTATAGTCAGCACCTTTAACCAAAATATCGGGCCTGATCTGAGCAATTAATTCAAGAGGGGTAGGATCATCAAATAGAATTACAGCATCTACAAATGAGAGTGAGGCAAGCATGATTGATCGTGAATATTGATCAATTATTGGTCTAGCTGGACCCTTGAGAGCCGCTGTTGAGGCATCTGAATTGAGTCCGATAACTAATCTATCGCCTAGGTCAGCAGCCTTTGAGAGATAGTCGATATGACCAAGGTGCAGTAAATCAAAACAGCCATTTGTGAATACAATTTTCTTTTCAAGTAAACGCCAAATATTCAGGTTGGCGCGGAGCTCTTCTGTATGAAATACCTTTCCTTTAATTAGTTCCAGCTTCCTCATTTCCGATCTTTTTTGGTGAATTAATAAAAAGTAAAATTAAGCTTATTGAACCAGTAAATAGAATAATTAATGTTTGAAAAGAGTGAAGTAAAAGTGCAAAGGCTAGCCCCTCACTCCTTTCAATCCCATAAATGGTTAGCCCTTCAGAAACCATCCAGTGAAATGCTCCTATGCCACCTTGCACCGGAGCTATCATTGCAAGACTGCTGAAAACCAATGTTGAAAGTGCCACCACTGGCCCTAATTCGGCGGTAGCTTTTAACGCAAAAAAGCATAAGTAAACCGATATTCCATACATCAGCCAGATTAAAATTGAATAGGCAATGAACCCAGCCTTGTTACCCATTGCCTTTATTGAAAAGATTCCACTTATAATATCCAAATAGAAATTGTGGATTTTATACCAAATACCTAATTTCTCTCTTTTTTTAAAGATATAGAACAGTACTAACATCAGAATCAGCAGACAAGACACAAAAACCAAGAGTGTAAAATAACCTTCACTTCCAGTTAACTTTATCAATAGGTTATTGTAGAGAAAATCTGAAAGTAAACCAAATTGGATGGCGATTGCCAAAAATATAATGAATCCAAGCATCAGGAGATCTATCAGTCGTTCAGCTACTACGGTTCCGATCAGCTTCACAATAGGAATTTGATCGGTTTTGTTAATCACTCCGCAACGTGAAACTTCGCCCATTCTAGGAAAGGCAAGATTAGCCAGATATCCAATGAGCACAGCATAAAAGGTATTGATCACAGAAGGAGTACCATGCCCAAGTGAGCTAATCATCATTCTCCAGCGATATGCCCTTAGCAAATGAGCAAAATAAGCAAAGAGTACAGAAGCAAAAACCCAAACATATTCAGCTCTCCGTAAATCTTCAAGCAGTAAATTCAGATCCTGTTCTTTGAAGGCAAAGTATAAAAGTACTATGCCAATTAGTAGTAGTATAAGATATTTTAAGCTTTTAGCTATAAACTGTTTCAAAAATTATTTTCCTATTTAAGTATCATATTGTCAATAATACGGATCGAGCCTACTTTTGCCGCAACTAAAGCAATTAAGCTGTTGGGACGTTTTGATGAAGTGGCTGCAAATGAATTTGCATTAAAAATCTCAAAATACTCAATTTCTATCCCCGGAGCAGATTTCAAGTAAGATTCTACCTCTTTTTTAATCTGAGGAATAGCTTTGGTTTTAAAGTGCTCTTTTACTTTATTAAGCGCTTTAAACAAAGCAAGTGCATTCTTTCTGTCGTCGGGCGATAAATAAATATTTCTGGAGCTCATAGCCAATCCATCAATTTCACGAATAATTGGGCAAAGTACAAGCTTAATTTTTACAAAAAGCTTTTTAACCATGTAAGAGATCACCATAAACTGCTGGTAATCTTTTTGTCCAAAAAAAGCATAATGTGGATTTATAGTATCAAATAATTTTTTAACGATCTGGGTAACCCCCTGGTAATGTCCTGGCCTAATCTTTCCTTCAAGGATTTTGTCAAGATTGCCAAGCTCAATAGTCCATTTTTCGGCACTATTATACATTTCATTTACACTAGGGATGAAAAGTACATGGCATTTAACTTCTTCCAGCTTTCTGATATCATCCTCAACCGGCCGAGGATAGTTTTCAAGATCTTTTTTGTCGTTAAATTGAGTAGGATTTACAAAAATACTACAAACAATAACATCAGCTTTTTGTTTGGCAAGTTTAATCATAGATAAATGTCCATCATGTAATGCACCCATAGTTGGAACAAAACCTATGGATTTACCTGATGCCCTCAATTCATTCAAATAATTATGAACCGCTTGTCTGCTGTTAAAGATTTTCAAAATATAAACTGATTTTACTAGGGTCAAAAATGGTTAAATACTTCCCGAGAACCAAAACGATTTGCGTAATTCATTGATATTTCATAAGATAATTCTTATCTTTGCTCTTCTAATTTTTTTACAACCCCAAATTAACCAAATCGGAGATGGCAAAAACCAAGATTCTTTTTATTACGCATGAGATGTCGCCTTTCCTAGAATTGACCAAAATTTCTGAGATTACCCGTCACCTGCCACAGGCGATGCAGGACAAAGGGTTCGAAATACGTATCCTGATGCCCCGCTTTGGAAACATTAACGAACGTCGTAACAGACTTCATGAAGTAATTCGACTTTCGGGCATGAACATTATCATTAACGACAATGATAATCCTCTGATAATCAAGGTTGCTTCAATCCCTTCAGCTCGTATGCAGGTTTATTTCCTTGATAATGAGGAATATTTTCAAAGAAAACATGTCTTTGCAGACAACAGCAATAAGTTTTATGAAGATAATGATGAACGTACAATATTCTTCTGTAAGGGCGCTCTTGAAACAGTCAAAAAATTAGGCTGGTCTCCAGAAATTGTTCATTGCCATGGCTGGATGAGTGCATTAGTACCTGCTTATTTAAAAACTATATACAAAGACGATCCAACTTTCAAAAATTCTAAAGTTGTTTACTCTGTTTACGATGACCATTTCCAGAACTCATTAAATTCTGATTTTGCAAAAAAAGCAATTATGAATGGGATGAATGCTGAACATACTCAAATGTATTCAGAGGCTACTAATACAGCTCTTAACCTAGGTGCAATTTCGTACTCAGATGCAGTTGTTTATGCTAGTGAGAACATCAATGAGGAAGTGTTAAAGTTTGTTAAAAAAGGCAATAAACCAACCCTGGAGTTCAATTCTACTTCAGATTACGAAAATTATTACAACCTTTACGAAGAAATAGTTAGCGAAGAACTTATTTCATTAGTGTAAATTAATAAGCAAATGACCTGAACCACTGACAGGATTAAGATTAGTCAGGAGTGAATTAATACTAGTTCATGGGGCTTTAAAAAAAATGTAATACAGATGAAATTATACAAACTAGACTTATTAACGCTGTTGATAGGTCTTTTTATTTTAAGTGGCTGTCAGGAAACAGAAACAATTGGGCTTGATGTTGACCCTGCCACAGAGATTAAAGGAAGTTTAATAGACACCATCACAGTTATTGCATCAACCGTAGCTGAAGATACCATCATTACCAATACTCTAGAACAGTATCCCCTTGGATATTTGAATGACCCAATAATGGGTAAAACTACAGCAAACATTGCATTATCTTTGACACTTGATCCTCCGGGACTTACATTTGGCACAAACCCTGTATTAGATTCAGCCGTATTAGTTTTATATTATGGTAAGGAATTTCATGGCGACAGTACATCCAAATTCAATGTTGAAGTTCATCAGCTTAACGAAACATTAACCGAATCAACTCCTTATTACAATACAAAACCAGTAGCATATTCTAGTTCTATTCTTGGTAGTAAATTTCTAAGATTCAACATAAAGGACAGTGTTAAAGTAACTGAATTGGTTACTGGTAAACCAGATGTGCAAAAATCAAAACCACCTCATATTCGTATTGCCTTAGATCCAAACTTTATTAAAACTAATATTGTGAATGCTCCTGCAACAGTTCTAGCAAGCGATTTAGAACTTAATAAATCAATAAAAGGGCTTTATCTTACAGTAAATAAAGCCCAAAGCACAGGTGCCGGAGGAATAACATTTTTAAATCTAACAGACTCAAGCCGACTAGAAGTTTACTTTAAAAGCGAGAATGGAGCATTAATTGATACAACACTTCACAAATTCCCAATTAAGAATAATGGAGCACCGGTAATTGCTGATTTTAAGCATGATTATACTGGCACAAATATTCAAACACAGCTAAGTAATCCAAACACAAAATTTGACTTTACTTATGTCCAAGGTCTAGGCGGACTTCGGACACGAATTCGCTTTCCATATCTTGATAAGTTAAAAAGCCTTGGCAATATTACCATTAATAAGGCTGAGCTTATTGTGTCTGTTGTAGGTGGAACAGACAAATTCCAGCCTGCCCAAAGATTATTACTTTACCAGAACGACATTGCAAGCCAAAGGCAATTTGTTCCAGATTTTAGCACTAATCCAGTATTTTCAATGACTGACTATGATTTTGGCGGTTACTACGACAAAACTAATAAGCGATATAAGTTTGTAATTACAACCTATATCCAAGACATCTTAAAGGGTAAATTAAAGCAATACGATACATTTATTGCTCCGATCAACTTGAATTTTAACCGTCAACAAGGTCCTGTTTCGTCAGGCACAACAGCTACCAGTGCTGTTATTGGCAGTGGCAAGGCCGGTGTTAGTTATAAAATGAAGCTGAATATCATTTATAGTAAGATCAATTAAACTAATTGACCAGCTCCTTAATTCATTCTTCCAAATCAGCCTTTTAGTATTATTGATAATAATTATAACATTTGAGGCATTTTGGTTCATCGGCTTTTGCGAAGCCTAGCCTAATGTTATTTGTCAATCATCAGCATAAATTGGATAAATTATAGCCTAAATTTTAGCGTGTTTCCATCATTAACAAGTTAAAAAAATGTCATGGAACAGAAGCCAAAATAATCTACAGAGAAATCATTAAAGCCATCCGTCGTAAGACAAGGAGACTCTTTTCTTCAGAACAAAAGATAATAATCGTAAATTTTTAAAAGAAAAAATCTTACATTTAAACAACTACATTGTCCACTTTCTTTGACGATATACATTAGTTTAAAAAGTATTTTATGAAAAATGTTATTTTATTTTTTGCGGTACTAGTCATTTTAACTGCATGCTCAAGTGTTAAGAAGGTAAACAGTAATAAATGGATAAGCCTATGGGATGGCAAAACATTGAACGAATGGAAATTCAGTGAAAAACCAGGTACGTTCTCTGTAGTTGATGGGAGCATTATGGTATTCGGTCCACGTTCACACCTCTATTATGTAGGGCCTGTGGCTAATGCCAATTTTAAGAACTTTGAGTTCGAGGCAAAGGTAATGACCACTAAAGGTTCTAATTCGGGAATCTATTTTCATACGGAGTATCAAGATCAAAATTTTCCGGACAAAGGATTTGAAGTGCAGGTTAATAATTCTCATACCGACTGGAAAAAGACAGGCGGATTATATGATATCTTAGACACCAAAGATGTTATTGTTAAAGATGATGAATGGTTTACAGAAACTATTATCGTTCAAGGTAAACACATCATTACTAAGATAAACGATAAAATTATAACAGATTATACGGAACCTGAAAATTACGTCCCGCTTAAGAATCATGTAAACAGAAAAATTGCTACTGGAACATTTGCACTCCAAGGTCATGATCCAAAGAGCAAGGTATTTTTTAAAGACATAAAGGTGAGAATATTGCCAGACTAGGGTGTTTGTTCATGCTGAATATTAAAACAGCCTAGACCTTTAGATATTCCTAATTATCATATTTTTACAAGGGGATATGTGCGATACATTTACACGGTGTTATTTGAAAATTAAACGAATTTTTCAAAATTATAAAGATTGTGGTGAATACCCTTCCGTTCAAAATGATGGAAGGGTATTCACCATTATTGCCGTAAAGAACTGGCAACCTAATAAACAGTATCGTTGCCCTATTCAGCAATTGAATCATTTCATTTATAAAGGGAATGGGTTAATCGACAATTCGCTCAAATAAGCAATTAAATAGCCTGAACGCATCTATATCTAATATATACTTATGAAACCCGTAGTACAAATTTCGCTTGATTTAACAAATATTGACGAGGCACTTGAAACTGCCGCATTGGCCATGAGGGCTGGAGTAGACTGGCTGGAAGCAGGCACACCGCTGATTCTGGCAGAAGGGCTGCATGGCGTGAGAGCATTGCGTAAAGCCTTTCCTAATGTGCCTATTGTTGCAGACCTTAAAACAATGGATGGGGGATATCTTGAAGCAGAAATGATGGCTAAAGCCGGAGCAACACATGTAGTGGTTATGGCAAGAGCCCATGCTGAAACTATTAAGTGTGTTGTGAATGCAGGCCGGGATTTTGGGGTGAAGGTCATGGGAGATAATCTGGGCTGTGAAGATATGATAGGGGCAGCTAAATGGTTGGAAGACCTGGGCTGTGATTATGTTATTCATCATATCGGTTATGACGAACGCCGCGGAATTGCTGCACAAGGAAATCGGATGCCTAGTCCTCTTGATCAGCTTCGCGAAGTAGTGAATGCGGTAAACATTCCTGTTCAGGCAGTTGGTGGATTAACATTAGAACAAGCAATTCGTTGCCCAGAATTTGGAGCGCCAATGGTTGTTCTTGGAGCGCCTTTAACAATTGATGCTGATGCTTTTAAAACGGCTGATGGTAATCTGGAAAGCTCGCTTCGTTTAATCTGCGAAAAGATACATGCCTATGGGGATGTAGCTATTGGGAAAAAATAAAATTAGTTCAATAATCTTTTTTATAAAATATGAAATCAGCCGCTGTTGTTAACTATTCACCTGAGAAAGGGTCAGTTGAAATTCGTGAAATTGAAAAGCCAACAATTGGTGATAATGATATATTGCTCGAAGTAGCCAATGTAGGCGTTTGTGGCAGTGATCTACATCAATGGACAGCTGACCATAGCTGGCCAGTAAATTATCCTGTTGTTCTTGGACATGAATTTGGAGGGTTTATTGCTGAAATAGGCAAAAATGTAAGCAAATGGAAAGAAGGTGACAGAGTGGTTAGTGAAACTGCCGCGATCATAGATATGAATAGCCCGATGACAAAAATCGGATTATATAATCTTGACCCTTCCAGAAAAGGCTTTGGATATGGCGTAAATGGTGCGATGACCCGTTATGTTCGTGTGCCGGAACGTTGTTTACATGGAGTGCCGGATCAAATTTCTTTTGAACACGCCTGTCTTACTGAGCCCTGTTGTGTAGCATATAGCGCTGTTGTTGAAAACGCTCGTCTTAAGCCAGGTGACCGGGTTGTTGTACTTGGTCCGGGAACAATTGGGATCCTTTGTGCAGCAATGGCAAGGCTATGCGGTGCAGAAGTTGCTATTGTTGGATTAGAATCAGACAAACATCGTTTAGAAATCGCTAAACAATACGGTTGTGAGGTATTCATCGGAGATGCTACAGAATGGGCAATGAGACGTGACGGGCTTGGTGCAGACTGCATTATTGACGCAGCAGGTGCAAGTATTACGATGCAAATGGCGATGGCGCTTGTTCGCCCGAATGGGATTATATCAAAAGTTGGCTGGGGTCCTCAGCCTTTGGGATTTTCTTTGGATCCTATCATTCAGAAAAACGTCAGACTTCAAGGCAGCTTCAGCCATAACTGGCCAATTTGGGAGCGTGTTATTGCATTAATGGCAAGTGGAGCATTGGATGTAAGTCCAATTATTGGAGGGGTATGGTCTATCCATGACTGGCACACAGCCTTCGAAAAAATGCATAAGGGCGAAATAGTGAAAAGCGTACTTAAACCATATTAAAACTGATGCGATTAAAAGATAAAGTTGTCATTATAACAGGAAGTACAACCGGAATAGGAAAAGCCATAGCGGTCCGTTGCGTAGCAGAAGGAGCAAATGTGGTCATCAACGGACGGAACAAGGAGGCAGGAGAAGCCGTAGTGAAAGAACTAGGTGAAACAAATGCTGTATTAAGCATTGTCGATATTTCTCTTGAAGATGCTCCACAACGCTTAATCGATGCGGCATTGAAAGCATTTGGGAAGCTCGATTCAATTGTGAATAATGCGGCAATGATCGTTGCCTCAGATATTCACAGTACCGATTCTGCATTTCTTCGTCAGGTGTTGGAGGTAAATACGGTTTTCCCATTTGCACTAACCAAGGCTGCTTTGCCACACCTTAGAAAAACACATGGATGTGTACTCAATATCGGTTCCGTAAATGCATATAGCGGCGAACCTAATTTGCTTCCTTACAGTATTTCAAAAGGCGCAATGATGACAATGACCCGGAACCTTGGTGATACACTTCTTCGCGAAGAAGGAGTACGGGTGAATCAGATCAATCCGGGATGGGTTGCTACCGAAAACGAAACTATCCGAAAACGTGAACATGGTCTTGGAGACGATTGGTATAAAGACGTTCCGCGTGTTTATGCACCTTCAGGCCGAATTTTATGGCCAGAAGAAATTGCGTCCGGTGTTGTATACTTTATCAGCGATGAATGCGGTCCGGTGTCGGGACAGGTAATGGATCTAGAACAGTACCCTTTTATAGGCCGTAATCCGCCTAAGGATGCCTCAATACTTGATAAATAATATTTCAAAATAATTGCTATGCCAAAATTAGCCGCATTCCCTAAAGCGTATATCACTCCTTTATGTAAAGGAACCATGGGTCTATCAGAATGGATAGAATTAGCATCAAAACTAGAGATCGAAGGATTAGAGTGGTACGCAGGGTTTTGGGAGATGGAAGATGAAAAAAACTGGGCCAAATTCCGCCATCAGGTTGAAGATCATGGGAAACAGATCCCAATGATGTGCTGTTCTCCGGATTTTACACACCAGGATGCTGCCTTCCGAAAAAATGAGATCGAAAAACAGAAAAGATGGATTGATATGACCTATGCTCTTGGCGGTTCTTATTGCCGTGTGCTATCAGGACAGAAACGTCCAGAGATTGCTGTAGATGAGGGTGTCAAGTTAGCAGCTGATAGTATAAATGCCTGCTTACCCTATGCGCAGGAACGTAACATCACGCTTATTCTGGAGAATCATTATAAAGATGATTTTTGGGAATACCCTGAATTTGCACAGAAAATGGACGTATTCTGCAAGCTTGTGGATAGTATAGACCATCCTTTTTTCGGGGTCAATTACGATCCAAGTAACACGTACCTTGCGGGAGAAGATCCTGTTGAACTTCTGAAAAGAGTTTCGCATCGTGTAGTAACTATGCATGCCAGCGATAGGTATCTCAAGGAAGGAACAATCGAAGACCTGCGCAGCGAAGAAGGCGGTGCGGTGGGATATGCAAAAAGACTGAGTCATGGCGAGATTGGTAAGGGGCTTAATGATTATGATGCTATTTTCACAGAACTGAAGAGAGTTGGATTTGATAGCTGGATCAGTATTGAAGATGGTGTAGATGGAATGGATCAGCTTGAAAGGAGCGTGACCTTCCTTCAAAAAAAGATCGCACAACATTGGCCTGTGGCATAATATAAAAACTACCAATGCTGAGCACCACATCCTCCATTCCGGTAAATTGCCTTGGTAAAATCCTTTGGGATGTTGCCGGATAGACCACAACCCGGAGGCGTTCCTTTAAACGTAGTCTATCACTAGAAAAGCTAAGGAAGCTGCCTTTTCTGAGCAAAGCATTGAAGGCTTTCAGAAAGATATTTTGAAGGATCGTACTCCAATGTAGTTTCCTTTCTGGTTAATAAGAAACAAATGTCAATTGAAGATTTAAAACTGCATTTAAAAGAAATAAAAAAAAAAAACAAGCTTATTTACCTGCTTAAAGTAGATGAGCTCATAGCAAAAACTTATTGCCACAAAGTATTTACTTAATTTTACATAAACTTTAACTATTCTTTAAACCATTTTTGGTTAGATTTGTCCAATTAACCAGCTTGTAATTAATATTCCCGCTATTTATTAACCTTTTATCAAACTAATAGGCGTTCTGTTATTGTTTTTATATATCAGATGCATCTAATCAGAGTTGTTTACTAAATCAAAGATTATACATCGTTAAAAAAAATAAAATGAAAACCAATATTTTAAAATTTACAAAAATCGCCTTAATCACTATTTGTTTTATTACTTCATCATTAACGGTAACACAAGCTCAAAAATTAAATGATGTTCAAGACGTTAGCGTTTGGGCATCAGGTGTGAAAGTTGATGGAAAACATAATGAGTGGGAAAACAAGTTTAAAGCAATGAACAAAAGTACAAACTTGACGTATACCCTTGCTAACGATGCGAAAAACTTATACTTAGCAATTCAATCAAAAGATGTGACCAATAATAGTAAAATTTTGTTAGGTGGCATTAGCTTAACTGTCAACCCATCTGGTAAGAAAAATGATAAGGAAGGCTTTAAAGTTATTTATCCGGTTATAAACAGGCAACGCGGGTTTGGTGGTGGATCAAATCGTCCTGTTACAGTATCAAGTCCATCAGGCGGAGGTAGTGCTTCAACAGTAGTTAGAGTACAGGGTGGTCCGGGTGGTGGTGGTTTTGGCCGTTTCCAGGATATGAGTCCGATGCAGAGAGATTCAATGCAAAGGGCCATAGCCAGAACGCAATTAGGCGGTGCCAAAGAAATTAAAGTTTTTGGTTTTAAAGATATTCCGGATAGCTTGATTTCCATTTATAATGAATACAGTATTAAAACGATTGCATCAATCAGTGATGAGGGAGTTTTTATGTATGAACTTTCCATTCCACTGGAATTATTAGAAATGTCGGCTGATAAGCCTAAAGAGTTCTCGTACAACATTAAGCTTAATGGCTTACAAATCAATTTTGGGGGTTTTGCTGGCGGGGCTAGACCCGGTGGTGGTGGTGGTGAAGGTGCTCCGATGGTACGAGTTGAAGTCGCAGGTGGCGGAGGTGGCGGAATGGGAGGCGGAATGGGAGGTTTTAACTTCCAAGATTTAATAACCCCAACAGATTTTTGGGGTAAATATGTTTTAATAAAAGAAAATTAATATTTCAGTATCAAAATTTTATGAAGATAATGGTTATGCCGGCGTATCTGTTAGGCAAAAAAAACGCTAAAATTTCTCTGCTTACATTGATTTTTAGCCTTACAATTGCTCAGCTTTTTGCGCAAACCACGCCGAGACCACCAGCTACATCGCCCAAACCCATTCCGCTAAGACAAGTATCGGGTGTAGTTAAAGATTCGCTAGATCAAACCGTTATTGGCGCAACTGTCACATTAACTTCTACCGCAGACACGCTTAAAACTTCAACCAATGAGGATGGAATTTTTATTTTTAAAAATGTAAAATCCTGGGTTTTTAAAGTTCAGGTAACTTCTTTGGGCCATGTTAGAAAGGTGATTTCCGGTAAATACAATGATGCTACCGCCCGAATTACTTTAGACCCTATCATTTTAAAAAATGATGAGAAAGTATTAAGTGAGGTTATTATTAATGGTACCCCATCTATTGTGTATAAAACAGATACTGTAGAATATCGGGCCAGTGATTATGTGGTAAGGAAAGGCGCTACTGTTGATGAGTTATTGCAAAAAATGGAAGGTGTTCAAGTGGGTAATGATGGTTCGGTAACTGTAAATGGAACAGCTATAGCCAGAGCACGATTAAATGGTAAAGATATTTATGGTGGCGATGTGGCTACCGCGGTTCAAAATTTACCTGCAGAGATTGTCGATAAAGTACAAATGGTTGACGATTATGGAAATACTGCTGCCAGAACCGGAGTTAAAGATGGCGATCCAACCAAAGTATTAAATATTACAACGAGACAAGATAAATCTGTTGGTAATTTGGCAAGGTTAAATGCAGGTCTTGGAACGCTCGATCAGTATGAAGGTAGTGCAAACTTAACCCGCATCAATAAAAATCAAACCATCACCGTTAATACAACTTTACTCAAAACTCCAAACGGAATTGCAGGTCAAAATGCAAGTATTGGCCGTTTGGGTGGAGCCTCTAACCGGGGTGGAAGAAGTGGTGCAGGTGTTGGAGGCGGAGGTGGCGGAAGTGCTACAGGAGGCACCAACTTAAGAACCGCACCAGCATTTACTTACCGGGATAAATTTGGGAAAAAGATAGATTTTTTGGCTAATTATAATTTTAATTACACCGATAATAACACTCAAACCATTAGCAGATCGCAAGCAATCAGTACTTTAGGGACAACTGATTCTGACCGGGATGCTAATATAGAATCTAATAATAAAACACATACCATTGGTTTTGAAATAGAATATGCCATTGATAGTGCCAATTATATTCAGTTTTCTCCTAACCTGAACTTTGTCAATTCAACAAGTTTCAATAAGTCCACAAACTTTCAAAAAGGCTTGATCAATCAGGATCAAATTAATAACAACAACAATAGCAGTACCCGTCCAAACATTGGCGGAACGGTTGCTTATCAACACATTTTTAAAACTCCTTCAAGAACTTTCTCTGCCGAAGCTACCATTAGGCAACAAGAAAATAACAATGAGGATGAACAATTAAATCTTTTCAATTACAGAGATGTTAATCAATTGTTCTTAGGTGATTCTATTCTTAATCGCCTAATTGATGTCAGAAACCTTCAAAAAAGTACCCGTGGTAGTTTAACTTATACAGAACCCTTGGGTAAATTATCTCGATTAGAATTTAATACGAATTTAGAAAACAGAGGCTATACTAATAGTCGCCTAACTAGTGATATTGCGGCTAATGGAAATTTATCACTTTTAGATAATTTCAGTAATGTGTTTAACTATTCCTTCACTCAATACCGAAACTCTATTAATTACAAATATGGCAATAATACCAGTTTATTTAATTTCTCTTTGGGTGCAACCGGTGTTAATACTTCTTTAGTAGGAAGCAGTACTAGCGTTACATCTAGAATTGATAAACAAAATTTTAGAATTATACCCATTGCTCGTGTTCAATTAAGACTTTCGAGTACGCACAGAGCTTCAATGAACTATAATGGCAGAGCTATTGAGCCCTTATTTAACCAAATTCAACCTGTAAAAGACGTTTCAAATCCACAAAATGCCATTGTGGGTAATCCCGATTTGAAGGTTGCATTTGCACACAGTGTAAATGCTCAGTATAGCAATTACATTGCTAATTCAAGAATCAACTATGAATTAAGACTAGGCTCCTCGTTTACAGAAAATCAAGTAGTCAATAATGTTGTTGAGATTAGAGATCCTGCTGCTTTTGGTACATTTAAAAATGAAACACGATACGTAAACTTACAAGGTAACAACATCACTATTGGCGACTATTCTATTTCAAAGCAGTTAAGCGATAGAAGGTATAACCTTAGTTTTTTTGGGAATGTTATCAACTCAAACCGTGTTTCGATGAGTAACAGCCAAATCAACAGCTCAAAAACCTGGGGTTTTAAGCAGAGTTTTGGTCCGCGAATGAATCCTAAGCCTTGGTTTGATATAAATCCATTCGTTTCATACGATTTTAATAAAATAGATTTTTCTTTAGCCCGCTCTAGAGATGTTATTCAAAAAATTTGGGCATTGAGTGTAGATGGGAACATTTATTTTGCCAAGCAATACCAATTTGGGTATGCAATAAGCAAAAATTATGTGAGTGGTATTGGCAACAATATAACGAATAACCCTTTGATTATTAACACGATGCTGCAAATGCGAGTGTTTAAAAATAAGGGCTCTCTGCAATTAAGAGCCTATGATTTGTTGAACCAAAACAACTTTATCAACAGAACACAAAATGATTTAGGATTTACAGAAACTTTAACCAACCCTAACAGCCGTTATATTATGCTAAACTTAAGTATGAATTTACAAAAATGGACAGGCGCTGTGGGCAATAATAACAGACCTCTTATTAGGAGAGGTGATGGCAGCTTTGTGAACTAAACCTCAGAGACCCAGAGAATAATCAGATTAAGAAAGCTCATCAAACTAATTTAGGCAGTCTATTTTCATTCTTCAACCTGCATTTCTACGCGGTTAAAAAATATTTTTATAACTAAATTATTAGCTTTGCACCATGCAAGTTCATATTTTAAAATCAAAAATTCACAGGGTCAAAGTAACTGACGCAGATCTAAATTATATAGGCAGTATTACCATAGATGAAGATTTAATGGATGCTGCAAATTTATTGCATGGTGAGAAAGTACAAATTGTAAATAATAATAATGGCGAGCGGTTTGAAACTTATACTATTCCAGGAAAAAGAGGAAGTGGTGAAATAGTTTTAAATGGAGCAGCAGCAAGAAGAGTGCTGCGTGGCGACGTCATTATTATCATTGCCTATGCAATTATGGATATCGAAGAGGCTAGAAACTTTAAGCCAGCCCTTGTGTTCCCGGATGAAGAAACTAATAAACTGAATTAAAAAGGCATTTGCAATATTCGGTTATATGGGTGATTTCTACTCGGTTTGGTATTTAGTTTATATATGGCTTTAAAATACCGTTTAAAGGATCTGAAATAGGCTTTCTATTGGGGATCTATATGAGTTTTTGAAGAGGATGAGATGAGTCGGTTGATCTCATCCATTTCATCATTACTCAGGTATCTCCATTTTCCAATTGGGATATCAAGTTTAATATTCATTATTCTCACCCTTTTTAGCTTGGTTACCTTAAAATCAAGGAACTCGCACATCCTGCGTATCTGACGGTTGAGGCCCTGAGTAAGAATAATTCTGAATTTATTTTTGTCGATCTGCTCCACTTCACACTCCCGGGTTATCGTATCTAGAATTGGCACTCCACTTCGCATGTTCTTAAGAAATTCAGTGGTAATCGGCCTGTTTACAGATACCAGATATTCCTTTTCATGGTTATTCCTGGCGCGCAGAATCTTGTTCACAATATCACCGTCGCTGGTGAGTAGAATGAGCCCCTCACTGGGTTTATCTAACCTACCAATAGGGAATATGCGTTTTGGAAACTTAATGTAATCAATAATATTATCCTTTTCGGCCTTGGTATCAGTGGTGCATACAATTCCGATAGGCTTATTAAAAGCAATATAAACTGGCTTTTCATCAGGTTTAGACAGTAATTTCCCATCAACTTTAACAATATCACCAGGAATAATCTTGGTCCCCATTTCTGGAACACTCCCATTAATGGTAACCCTGTTTTCAAGTATCAATTGATCAGCAGCTCTGCGTGAGCAATAACCTATCTCACTCAGATATTTATTTATTCGGGTAGTATCTTCAGAAGTCATTTTTACGGTATTCCATTTTACAGCAACAATACCCGTTCAAAAAATCAGGCAAAGCGTATTTCAGTAAATTAAATTTCATCCATCATGCATCCAATAGGAGCTCCCGGAGGGGCAACAGGATGAAGTGTTGGTTTTGCCTTTTCAGGAGATTTCATGCGATCTAAGGTAAGGATCAAATAACCTTTATACGTGGTATCTGTTGTAGACTTTAACTGAGCAGATGCATATATTCTCAAATCTTCAAGTGATTTATGGATTTGTGCTTTGGTAGCGAATGAAGCATCATCATTGACAGATGAAGAAAGAAGGTAGGTAAGCAGTAACTGCTCATTCTGCTTTTGTATCATCCCCTCTATCCCATTTAGTCGGGGTGATTTCCATGTTTTTGCTATTAGTAAGCCAATCATTTCATCTACACCTAAACCCTTATTTGAAACCTCGTATTGTACCATTCTGTTCATGCGACTTGCATTGAACAAAAAAGAAAGAGGCATATCAGCAGCTGACTCTGCTGCAGCCAGCGGATCAAATACCAGCCCGGTTCTTCTATTAAACAACTCTTTGGAAATGCTATAAGCTGCCGGACGGGGAGGAATCAATTTGACAATACTTTCAGGGAGTGCTAATGTTTTGGGATCCATACAATCAACGAGTGCTTTTAAAGCTTCGAGCTGAACTTCTTTAGAAACCGAACGCGTTACCATTTGTCCGTCACCTTTAATTGCATAGGAATAATACATTCCACCCACCTGTTTAGAAACCGCCTCAACCTGATACCTGTGGAACAAGTAAACTGGAACCAATACATCCTCAAGCATAGCCATTGGCGTACCCTGCGGTATATTATTTAATCCAAATTTTGAAAGAGCTTTGGAACGAATATTCATCACATTTTTTAATTCCTTTACCGGATCATTTCCATTATCCCATAAATGTGCTTCAGGATGCAAACCAGCTGGATCACGCGCATCTCTGTCTGAAATAAATGTAAGGCCCTTTTTAGCCGCATCACTTAGTATTTTATTCAGAGCCTCGGCTTCATTAACCCCTTTTGGGAACTGTGAATAACCATATTGGATACTTATTTTATCCCATTCACCAATTTCATTAGTATAGGCATTAGTCAGATCAATTTCATTATTGGCATTTAATGAAACCATAGGTGGCGGATAATCCATTACGCTAGCCCGGTTCTGAGCGCTCGAAATATAGTTATGCATTAAACCGATGGTATGACCAATCTCATGTGCCGACAATTGTTTCAATCTCTGCAAAGCCATTTTCAGCATTTTATCATCAGCGGGCAGCGCATTATTTTCAAAAGGAGCCAATAAGCCCTGTGCGATTAAGTAATCCTGTCGAACACGTAAAGAGCCCAATGTTACATTTCCTTTAATGATCTCGCCTGTCCGCGGATCTACAACAGCATCGCCATAACTCCAGCCTCTTGTAGAACGGTGTACCCAATTGATCATGTTATAGCGCAAATCCATTGGGTCGGCCGTTTCAGGAAGTATTTTTACTTGAAAAGCATTGATGAAACCGGCAGCTTCAAAAGCCTGATTCCACCAGCTGGCTCCTTCTAGTAGAGCACTTCGAATAGGCTCAGGGGTGCCATTATCAAGATAATAAACAATCGGTTTTATAGCCTCGCTCTTTAAAGCCAAAGGATCTTTCTTCTCCAAACGATGACGAAGAATCATGTTTTTCTGAATAGGTTCATTTACCTTACTGCTATAATCAAAATATGAATTCGTGATGTATGGAGAACGTGCATCATATAGTCTGGTTTGAAAATTAGTATCGGGCAATTGCGCAAACGAATGATGCACTCTTAGGGTAATGGCTTCGGGTACAGGAGTCACACTATTTACAAAACTCCCGGTTTGCCCATCATTATTAATGAAGGTCAGCGTTGTTTCAAGCTCAGTATTTAAAGGAAAATTCTTGCTTCTGGGCAAATACATGGCAGAACGACTGGCATCTAAATTATATGCACCCTGCTTAGAACTTCTCAATCGATTAGAAACTTTTAAGGCATCGCGCATGATAAAATCTGTTGCATCAACAAGTACTGAGCCTCCGGTTTGGGCAGCAATAGTAAAGCCCCAGATTGTTGACTGGGCAAATGATTGTTCAACGGCTCTTTTTTCTGCCTCTCCACCACTTACCGCGCGGTATGAATAATTAGGCTCAATCATTAAAACCTTATTTGCTATGCGGCTGAATTTAACAATATAGGTGGTGCCCATAATCCCTCTATCAAGACCAATATCATTTGAACCCAAACCAGCTGGAAGTGAGGTTTGATATAAAATTTCTTTATCAAGTTCATCAATCTGTAACCAGATCTTACCGGTGCTTTCATCCCAATAATAATTTATGAAACCATTGAAAAGCTTCATGCCTTTTGTTTTTTCAGCAATAGTACTTCCTGACTGCGCAATTGAACTACTGCATGAAATGAAAAGAATTGTAAACACGATCCATGTTTTACTGAACTTGAGGGATTGAAAAAGCATTTTCATCAAAATTGGTTTATCAAATAAACTTATAAATATTTTTTCAACAATTTTCTGGTTTAGAATAATTACTAAATGCAGTATGAAGAAAAATAAAACTAAACACTGGTAAAATAAATAGGATAAAACTGGTAAAAAAATGATAAAAAATTAAGCGATGTATAAGCCAAAATTTTAACAGAAAACAACAGAATATAAATAGAATTTATAAAATTTTAAATCGATAAGATATTACTATAGACATTATCAATAATTATTATATTTACATAGTTTAAATCTATAACATGACTTTAGTACAGCTTGAATACATAGTTGCCCTTGATACCTATCGAAGTTTTGGTGTTGCTGCAGAAAAATGTTTTGTAACACAGCCCACTATGAGTATGCAAGTTCAGAAACTGGAAGATGAACTTGGAGTTAAGCTTTTTGACAGGAGTAAACAACCGATCACACCCACTGAGATCGGGATAGAAATCCTAGAACAATCCCGAAACATTTTAAAGGAGAGCTATAAATTAAAGGAGCTAATCAGTAATCAAAAAAGTATTGTATCTGGCGAGCTTCGAATTGGAATTATCCCAACTATGGCACCTTACCTGATGCCCAAGGTAATTTCTGCGTTTATGGTAAAGTACCCTGATGTACAGCTGGTAATATGGGAATACATGACCGATCAGATTATTCATGAATTGAAAAACGGATTATTAGACTGCGGTATTTTGTCTACGCCCCTGGAGGATAAGAGTTTGCAGGAAAGCCCTTTATTCTACGAGTCATTTGTTGCCTATCTCTCAAAATCAAGTCCGCTGATTAATAAAAAAAATCTGCAAGCTTCTGATATTAACCTGGATGATTTATGGTTGCTCAATGAGGGCCATTGCATGCGTAACCAGATCCTTAATATTTGTAAGCGTAAAAAATCAGATGATCTCAAGCCATTCGAATACAATACAGATAGTGTAGAAACGCTTAAGCGAATGGTAGAAATGAACAATGGAATTACCTTATTACCGGAGCTATCCATAAGTGATTTTTCTGTGAAGCAACTAGATAGGGTACGTTATTTTAAGTCGCCCGAACCTACCCGCGAAATCAGCATTGTAACGCATCGCAACTATCTTAAAAGGAAATTGATATTGGCTCTAGAAAAGGAAATTCTTGACGCTATTCCCAAGAGGATGCGAAACAAAAAAAAGAAAGAGATATTAGGGATTTATTCCTGAATTAGTTTCTTCTTATCAGTTTTGACAAAAACCAATTCATCAAATCTATAATTACTACAAAATAAAAAAGTGATGCATTTTAATACATCACTTTTTCAATAACGTTTTATTTTTTTTGAAATTATTTTGCTTTCGCGAATCTTTCAGATACTGCATCCCAGTTTACCACATTCATAAATGCAGCAACATAATCAGCACGTCTGTTTTGATATTTAAGGTAGTAAGCATGCTCCCAAACATCCATTCCTAAGATTGGAGTGCCTTTTACTTCAGCGATATCCATCACAGGGCTATCCTGATTTGGAGTTGAGCTAACCTGTAATTTTCCATCAGCAGCAACTGAAAGCCATGACCATCCAGATCCAAAACGAGTCATACCTGCTTCGGCAAACTTCTTTTTGAATTCATCAAATGACCCAAAAGCAGCATCAATTGCTTTAGCCAGATCACCAGTTGGAGCTCCGCCACCATTTGGAGACATGATAGACCAATAAAGGGTATGATTAAAATGTCCGCCACCGTTATTTCTAACTGGCATTGGGTACTTTGAAATATTCTTAATGATATCTTCAATCTTCTGGTTTGCACCATCAGTACCAGCCAATGCCTTATTCAGATTATCCACATAGGCCTGATGATGTTTGCCATAGTGAATTTCCATTGTTGTTTTATCGATATGCGGTTCTAGTGCGTCTGTTGCGTAAGCTAACGCGGGTAGTTCAAAAGCCATCTTTTTATAATTAGGGTTTATACTATTTTCTTTAACAAATATAAGATTGAAATATTACAAATTATTCAATTTGATGTCAAAGTTTATTGCGTTTGGAAATAAAAAAGTCTTTCATCAAGCTAGCAGCTTCTTCAGATCTGACATCGCTAAGCACCTCGGTCTTAGGATGAATGATTCGGTCAGAGACTTGTGAAAAACCTCTTTTTTCATCTCTTGCACCATAAACTATACGACTTATCTGAGTCCAATAGGATGCGCCAGCGCACATCACACAGGGTTCAATAGTTACATAAAGCGTGCAATCTTTTAAATATTTACCACCAGTATAATTTGCTGCAGCTGTAAAAGCCTGCATTTCTGCATGAGCAGTAACATCATTCAACTGCTCGGTAAGATTATGCCCCCGTCCAATTATTCTGCCTGCATGAACAATCACAGCCCCTATAGGAACTTCATCTAGAGCAAGCGCCTTCTGTGCTTCCTTCAGAGCCTCTTTCATAAAAAAGTGATCCGGATTAATGGCTGGCTCATCTGTAAAACTGATATATTTCATACAATTAAATTAATGATGAACCATTTGGAACCTGTCGCTCAACTGCGGCAAGAACAATATGGCCATCCTGATCTGAAAAACCCGTAACCAGGAATTCCGAAATAAAATTAGCGATCTGCTTCTTTGGAAAATTCAATACACCTACAACCTGTCTGCCAATTAAGTCGTGCTTTGAGTAGTGTTTTGTGATTTGTGCACTACTCCATTTAATTCCATATTCGCCAAAATCAACTTTAAGCTTGAATGCTGGCTTCCGGGCTTCTGGGAAATCAAGAACATCAAGAACAGTACCCACCTTTAGGGATACCTTTTCAAAATCCGACCAGCTTATTTCTTCCATGCTCAAAGTTAAGCATCAATTGTGAATTTATGCAGAGACATCACCAGGATGGCTCCACATGATTGGAACATAAATTGTAAATTTGAGCCATGCATTCTGTAAAATTAAAAAAAGGGAAAGAAAAAGCGGTCAGACAATTGCACCCATGGGTGTTTTCTGGAGCAATAGATCAGATCAAAGGGAATCCTGAAAATGGCGATATTATTATGGTCACAGATAGTAATAATGATTTCCTTGCTTATGGTTTTTTCAATAGCGAATCTAGAGTGGCAGTGCGTCTTCTTGAATGGAATCTTGAAACAGAGATCAATGAAAGCTGGTGGAGAAACAAGATTAGAATTGCAGTAAAATACAGGGATGAACTGTGTACAGAAGATACCAATACGTATCGACTAATTTTCAGTGAAGCTGATTTCCTTCCGGGATTGATCGTTGACCGTTATGCAGATTTTCTTTCTGTTCAGATCTTGACATCCGGCATAGAAAATATCAAACATATTATCCTTGATGAATTACAGAAATTGTTACGCCCAAAAGGAATTTTTGACAGGAGTGATGTCTCTGCACGTGCTCATGAAGGAATGGAAGGCTCTTCAGGAGGAATTTTGCTTGGCACTGAACCTCCCGAATTTGTTGGCGTGAAAGAGAATGGTATTTTTTATCAGGTAAATATTGCAGAGGGCCAAAAATCAGGCTTTTATTGTGACCAGCGTGATAACCGAAAATGGGTTGCGGATCATGTAAAAAATAAAAAAGTATTGGATTGCTTTTCTTACTCAGGTGGATTTAGTCTGAATGCCATGGCTAAAGGAGCAAAAGAGGTAATTAGCGTTGACAGTTCTGCTCTGGCTTTGGATACCTTAAAACGAAATATGGAGATCAATGATTTTAACAGTATTCCTCATCGCCTCATACAATCAGATGTAAATAAGCAGCTTAGAGCCTTCAGAGAAGTAAATGAAAAATTTGATGTCATCATCCTAGATCCCCCAAAATATGCACCATCACGATCGGCTTTAACAAAAGCATCAAGAGCATATAAAGACCTGAACAGAATGGCCATGCTTTTGCTTAATGAGGGCGGACTTCTGGCAACGTACTCTTGTTCGGGAGCAGTTGATATCAGCATGTTCAAACAGATTATTGCATGGTCAGCTTTGGATGCAGGAAAGGAAGTACAATTTATTCAACAGTTTTCACAGCCAGCAGATCATCCGGTAAGATCATCTTTCCCTGAGGGAGAATATCTTAAGGGGCTACTTTGCCGCGTTATATAATTGCTGAACTACTTTTCATCAGGTTCTTCAGCCAAATTACGTAACTGAATAGGCTTTTTACCTTTATTCATTTTCAGGTTCAGCATTTCAACCAACACAGAGAAAGCCATAGCAAAGTAGATATAACCTTTTGGAATATGTTGATCAAAACCTTCGGCTAATAGTGAAACGCCAATCAGTAAAAGGAATGACAGGGCTAGCATTTTAACTGTTGGATGATTATTTACAAAATCACTAATTCCACCTGCAGATACCATCATCACTAGTACTGCAATGATCACAGCAGCGATCATCACTTGAATATGATCTGCCATACCCACTGCGGTAATCACTGAATCGAGTGAAAAAACGATGTCAAGAAGCAAGATCTGCACAATAACCCCTGTAAAAGTGATCACTGCCTTTGTTTCAGTCTGATGATCAGCACCTTCAAGTTTATCATGGATCTCACTAGTGCTTTTATAAATAAGGAATAACCCTCCAATGATCAGGATCAAATCTCTTCCTGAAATAGCAAACTGTTTTAATAATTCTGAGTCGGTTAAAGCAATCCACTCGCCCATATTGAACAGCGGACTGGTCAAGGTCATGATCCATGATAAAGATAATAGCAATAGCACCCGTGTAATCATGGCTAACGCTAAACCTAGCTGACGAGCCTTTTTCTGCTTGTTGGCTGGTAGTTTAGACGCCATGATTGAAATAAATATGATGTTATCTATTCCAAGAACTATTTCCAATAAAGTTAATGTGATTAATGATATCCAGATTTCAGGGTTAGTGAACCATTCCATAATTTAAAATTTATATAAAAATAAGTTAAAAGCGATTAGGAATAAAAACAAAACCCAATCTAGTAATGAATTAATTTAGAAAGGTTTAGTAATTGAAAGATTGATCCCAAGCAAATCAATTGGATAGTAAATTGAGCAATAAGCCACTTATTTATCGATCATAAATGAGTCAATACATTGAATTGCATTTTGTAGTCTGTCGTTATCAGATCCTGAGATCAGAAAATAATTTGCATTCAATGCCTTTAATTCAGTATGCCAAACTTCCATAAAATGTTCGCGCTTGTCAGGAAAATCGCGTAATGGGTCTTCTTGCCATGGAAGATCAATGTTCATGAGTAAATAAAGATCGTAAGGGTGATGAGGGAGTTTATCCAGAACTTCTTGAGGAGCACTGCCAAACATGTGATCACTCCAGATCTTGACGGTAATAAAAGTAGTATCACAAATCAGGATTCGCCTAGCATTGATAGCCATTTGCTGTTCTAATTCCAGCTGCCCTCTGAACATATTGATCTCATCTTGCCAGGTACATGGAGCCGTCAATTTTTCGCAATAGCTGCGGGCATATTCTGGTACCCAAACTGTTTGATAGTGATCTGCCAATTGTTCTGAAATGGTCGATTTTCCAGTAGATTCTGGTCCCACAATTGCAATCTTGATCAGGTTCAATTCCATACTAGCCTCCTTAAATCCATCCTATTTATTAAGCTTTAATAGTTAGCGCCAATTTAGATTGCTTATACTCTTTTTTCCAGTTAATATAGCCCATTATAGCTATCAGGACATATATGGCATACATTCCTGCTGTTAGATGAAGCTCTTTAATCATATACACACCAATATAAATAATATCCACAAATATCCAGATCAGCCAGTTTTCAATGATTTTTCGGGCAAGACACAATTGTGCAACAAGGCTGCAGGCTGTACAAAAACTATCAATATAAGGAAATGCCGCATCTGTACTTTTGAATAGGAAGGTGCCGAGTAAAAATGTAAATAGAAATATACTTAAGATTGATAAAAAGATAAGTTTTTTTGAAGCAAAACTAACTGGAGTTTTGTTGTATTCAGTCGATTTCTTAGTCCAAAAATACCAGCCATAAATATTGGTGAACAAAAAATATATCTGCAATCCTGCATCAGCGTATAGTTTTTCTTCAAAAAAGATGAAGGTATAAATTAATACACTGATGATGGCAAGGGGCCAATTCCAAATATTATTCCTAGCAGCAAGATAAACACACAATATCCCGCTTATTACACCAGATATTTCCAGAAGACTTTGACTTTTTAGCCAGTCTGTTACAGCAAGAATAAAAATCATTCGTTAAATGTTACCCAAACAGGCTTTTTAATAGGGTAAAACTAAGATTATTTTGCTGTATTTGGTGCTACGTTTAATCCAAGACTTGCCTTCAAGTTTATATCGGATGTAATGGCACCTCTAAGTACATATTCAATTCGAATACGAACGGTTGATCCTTTAATATAGTTGTCCACTAATAGAGAGGAATCTGCATCAAGCATGATACTGCTTCCAACAGTAGTTGCAATATCATTTCTTGTAGCTATCAGTAATTCTTTACTACTGTCGCCGCGTGAAATATAAATTTTGACCGATTGAAATACTCCAAGACTCTGACCAGATGGTGAAGTAGCATCAATCTTAACAGAGGCTACACGCACATCACTGATGGATTGTGTATTGGAAGCCTGACCAGTAAAAATTTGGTCGAAACTACTCGCCTTACTTGTAGCAGATTGTTCTGTATTTATCTTAGAAGTACTAGGAACTACCAATATAGCTGTATAAGGAAAGGTTGAACGTATAATAGATTGCACTGTAGAGCAGCCGGTACTGATTGTTCCTAAAACAATTAAGGCTAAAATTGATCTTTTCATAATACTATTTGTTTTAAATCGGTATCCACTCAAGGATAATAATTAATGTTGTAATTGATAAATAAAATCATCAAATTTCTATTGATGTACAATTACAATAAATTTCAAAGCGAAATTCGAAAGAATTTCTTGTTTTTCATTCATGATTTTTAAAAAAAACAAGGTTCATTAGCATAAAAAAATATAACTTTGCATCCCGACGAAGCAATCGGGATTTTTGTTCTTCAAGCATTGTAATCTCGCATTTAAATAGTCAAAATTAGACTCTTAGAAGAAAATGCCATTAGATACTTCCATCCGTTCAGTCCTGATTATTGGTTCAGGACCCATTATTATCGGCCAGGCCTGCGAATTTGATTATGCAGGATCACAAGCCGCATTATCGCTCAAAGACGAAGGAATTAAGGTTTCCATTATCAATTCTAACCCTGCCACAATTATGACAGATAAGGTTATTGCTGATCATGTTTATCTGCTCCCTTTAACCTGCGAAAGCATAGAACAAATTTTAAAAGAACAGAAAATAGATGCAGTGCTGCCTACCATGGGCGGACAAACCGCTCTAAACCTTTGTAAAGAGGCTGAAGAAAGAGGTATCTGGGCTGATCATAATGTCAGGATTGTGGGTGTTGATATGGCGGCGGTTGAAAAGACTGAGAACCGTGAAGAGTTCCGGAGATTGATGGTTGAGATTGGAGTGGGAGTGGCAAAATCTAAAATTGCCAATTCCTTTCTTGAAGGTAAGGAGGCTGCTCAAGAAATTGGATATCCTTTAGTTATTCGTCCATCATACACCCTTGGAGGTTCTGGGGGAGGCTTTGTTCATAAAAAAGAGGACTTTGATCAGGCTTTAAGTCGCGGTTTACAGGCCTCACCTACCCATGAAGTATTAGTTGAGAAAGCAGTTATAGGTTGGAAAGAATATGAGCTTGAGCTTCTTAGAGATGGAAATGACAATGTAATTATCATCTGCGCTATAGAAAATTTCGACCCAATGGGTATCCATACTGGAGATTCTATTACTGTTGCCCCAACCATGACATTGAGTGATCGTTGCTATCAGGAAATGCGTAATCAGGCAATTCATATGATGCGGTCAATCGGTAATTTTGCTGGAGGATGTAATGTGCAATTTTCAGTTGACCCCGCTACTGAGGATATTATCGCAATTGAAATCAACCCTAGAGTTTCTCGCTCATCTGCTTTAGCATCAAAAGCAACTGGATATCCAATTGCAAAAATTGCGGCTAAATTAGCTATCGGTTATAATCTAGATGAAATTGAAAACCAAATCACTAAAACTACTTCAGCATATTTTGAGCCAGCATTAGATTATGTGATTGTTAAAATACCTCGTTGGAACTTTGATAAATTTAAAGGTGCCAATACAGAACTGGGCTTGCAAATGAAATCAGTTGGTGAGGTGATGGCTATAGGCCGCACCTTTATCGAAGCCTTGCAAAAAGCTTGTCAGAGTTTAGAGACCAATCGCCTTGGACTAGGTGCAGACGGCCGACAAAGTCGCAACCTAGAAGAGATCATGAATAGCCTGGAACATCCAAGTTGGGATCGCCTTTTCCATATCAAAGATGCAATGAGCCTGGGGGTTCCGCTAGAGTCTATCCGTAAGATAACTCATATCGACAAATGGTTCCTGAATCAGATCATGGAACTGGTTAATATGGAGACCGAACTGAAGCGCTATTCCTTAAAAAACATACCGACAGATTTCTTCATCACATTGAAGCAAAAAGGATATGCCGATACACAAATAGCCTGGCTTCTTGGAAATGTAACAGAAGATGAGGTTTATGATCGCCGTAAGGAACTAGGTATACACAGAGTATATAAAATGGTGGACACTTGTGCCGCTGAATTCCCTGCTCAGACACCTTATTTCTACTCCACTTTTGAAGATGAAAATGAATCTATTGTAAGCGATAAAAAGAAAATTATTGTCTTAGGATCTGGTCCGAACCGAATTGGTCAAGGAATCGAATTTGATTATTCATGTGTTCATGGATTACTGGCAGCAAAAGAAGCCGGATATGAGGCAATTATGATTAATTGCAATCCTGAAACGGTATCAACCGACTTTAATATGGCTGATAAGCTATATTTTGAGCCCATATTCTGGGAGCATGTACGTGAAATCATTGAACTTGAAAAACCTGAAGGAGTAATTGTTCAGCTTGGCGGACAAACAGCACTTAAAATGGCTGAGAAACTTCATGAAAAAGGAATCAAAATTATTGGATCGTCATTCGATAGCATGGATATCGCTGAAGACCGCGGAAGATTCTCTGATTTATTGAAGGAAATGAATATTCCATATCCCTTGTATGGTGTAGCAGAAAGCGCAGAAGAAGCATTGCAAGTTGCTCATAAAGTTGGATACCCAGTACTTGTGCGTCCTAGTTATGTATTGGGAGGTCAAGGAATGAGCATCGTTATTAATGATGAAGACCTTGAAAAAGCAGTTGTTACATTGTTAAGAAACCTTCCCGGAAATCGTGTTCTGATCGATCATTTTCTTGACAGAGCTGAAGAGGCTGAATCAGATTCCATATCAGACGGTGATGATTTTCATATCATTGGTTTAATGGAACATATTGAGCCCGCTGGTATTCATTCTGGCGACTCCTATGCAGTTTTACCTCCATTTAGTTTATCTCCAAAAGTTATTGAATTAATGGAAGAGTACAGCAAGCGAATTGCAAAGGCTCTTAATGTTCGTGGTTTATTAAATATTCAGTTCGCAATTAAAGATGAAAAAGTATACGTGATCGAGGCAAACCCAAGAGCTTCACGAACTGTTCCATTCATTGCAAAAGCATACGATGTTCCATACATCAATATTGCGGCAAAAATCATGCTGGGTACTCATAAACTGAAAGACTTTACCATTGTTCGCAAATTGAAAGGGTATGCAATTAAGGAACCAGTATTCTCTTTCGATAAGTTCCCTGAAGTTAAAAAGGAATTGGGTCCTGAAATGAAATCAACCGGCGAAGCTATACGTTTTATACGTGATTTAGAGGATCCCTATTTCAGACATTTATATAAGGAGAAATCGATGTACCTTTCTAAGTAAGCTGAAAGGCTAAAGCTAAAAGGGGAAAGCTAAAAAATTAAATAAATAAAAGCCTACGGTATTAATCTGTGGGCCTTTTATATTTTTAAAGGAAAATTAAAGAATTTTAATTTCCAGCAACGCTAGCGCGCGCGTGTGCTTTTACACATCCATTTTTAGTCCTCGTTCAACGAAGGTCCCTCACCTGCTGAAGGGCAGGTTTCGGGATGACATTGGATTTTGATTGAAATTTATTTCAATCTCTATGCAGGTTTCATCCCTGCCTACCCGCATGCTGGCAATGCCGCGCAAGACGGTTATGAAAGTAAAGCACAATTTTTATTCTCCGCCACGCTAGCACAGCCCTTAAATATCCGTTCCTCCCGCATTGACTGGTGCGGCAATTACCGTCCCAGCCCTCGCAGAACCTTTCATAGCAGCAGGCGCAGCGGTGGGGTTTATTCGGTGTAGTTTATTGTTTTTTAAAGGCCCTCATGGTCTCGTCGTACCGCCTCGGCTTGGTTCTTTTTTGCTACAGAAAAAGAACTAGGCCCCCGCGGCTATGAGCGGAATGAAATTATAAAAGCTTGGTGAGTAACACCAAGCCAGTAAAATCTGTTTTGTCTTTTGTCGGAGGGACTCCATTGGAGCAATTATTATTTGTGTCTTTTGTCTTCAAATAAAATACCTAAAACCAAATTGACCGAATAAAACTTCGAAATTGAATTTTTCTGATGCATCTTTAGTTTACAATTAATAAAGCATTCATGAATAAATTGGACATTGTTGAATCTGCATATAAGTCAGGAATGAAAATTGGCCTGTTCGGCATCGGCCTGGACACCTACTGGCCACAATTTCCCGGATTAAAGGAGCGTCTAGAAGCTTATCTAGGTACCGTTGAACAAAAGCTATCTCAAATTCATCCTGTAATTTTTAATGCCGGCTTAGTTGACACTACTGATAAAGCATTTCAGGCAGGGAAAATGTTTAAATCAGAAGATGTTGATCTGATCTTTTTATATGTCACAACATATGCATTATCGTCAACAGTACTCCCCGTAGTACAAAGGGCAAAGGTGCCGGTTATCATATTAAATCTTTCTCCTGAAGCGGCTATTGATTATACCGCATTCAACTCAATGTCTGACCGCACCAAAATGACAGGTGAATGGCTTTCGTATTGCTCACCCTGTTCTGTTCCAGAAATTGCCAATGTTTTTAACCGTGTTGGTATTAAATTTCATCAGATAACTGGAATGCTAAATGATGATGAAGAATGCTGGAATGAAGTTTTTGAGTGGGTTGAAGCCGCAAAAGTAGCCCATGTCATGGCATATAATCGTATGGGATGTATGGGTCATTATTATAGCGGAATGCTTGATATATATACAGACCTCACTCAGCAATACGCACATTTTGGAGGGCATATTGAACTGATTGAAGTTGAGGAACTTGCAAGCCTGAGAAAGGAAGTTAGTAAGCTGGAAATGGAAAATCGATTAAAGCTTTTTAATGAAACTTTTGATGTACAATCAGATTGTCCAAAAGATGAGATGGAGAAAGCCGCTATCACCTCTGTTGCACTGGATAAATTGGTAGCAAAGCACCAGCTTGGGTCAATGGCTTATTATTATAAAGGCACCGGAAATATTGAAAATGAAGAAGCCATCGCTTCTATCATTTTAGGCAACTCATTGTTAACAGCAAATGGAATACCGGTTGCAGGCGAATATGAAATAAAAAACGTGCAGGCCATGAAAATTATGGACTCTTTTGGAACTGGTGGATCCTTCACGGAATACTATGCCATGGACTTTAATGAAGACGTTGTATTAATGGGCCATGATGGTCCTGGGCATATTGCCATATCAGAAGGGAAAACCAAAGTGCGCCCTCTGCAAGTATATCATGGCAAAGTTGGCAAAGGCATTTCAGTAGAAATGATGGTGAAAAATGGTCCGGTAACACTGCTTTCAGTAGCAGAAAAAAGGGGCGGGGGCCTTATGTTGCTTCTTGCAGAAGGAGAATCTGTTGCGGGCCCTGTACTTCAAATTGGCAATACCAATAGCCGATATAAATTCCCAATTGGGGCAAGAAACTTTGTAAATAAATGGAATAGCCATGGCCCTGCTCATCATTGTGCCGTAGGTATTGGACATATCAGTTCAAAAATTGAAAAACTAGGTCAATTATTGAATATGGAGGTAGTAAAGGTTTGTTAATGATTTGTATGAATCACTTAATAAAAAAGGGAGCTTTCTAATAAAGAAAAGCTCCCTTTTTTATACTATTCCTAACTATCAATTCATTACAACCACACCTTTGGCCTCATAGGCCAAATTCTCTTTTGGAGTAGTGATTGCAGCAATTTCGTCTTCAGACTTTCCTCCATCTTTTGCATAATGCCTAAGCGTTTCAATTGAAGTTGTATCCGTGTAAGCAAATCCATCTAGAATAACCTCTTTACCTGTAAGGTCTTTTGGAACAAAAATCTTATAATCTTTAAAAGTTACACGTATATCATTCCCATTACCAAGGTCCATAATCATCCAACAACCCTTGTTCTTGCATACTTCCTTAACCAGTCCTTTGATCTTTATATCCTTTTTGCTTTCGCCAACCATTGCTGTTTGAAGGGCAGTGATTTCAATTACGTTATCATTTTTAACAGAGTCGCCATATACAGCGGTTCCTTTTACATTTTGCACTGCCTGTAATTCTGTTTTGGGAGTAGAATTACATGAAACAAAAAAAGCCAATACAATTACTGAAAGTACTATTGTTTTCATTATTTTACTTTTGAGATTATCAAAGCTGGAAAAAATTTTTATCTTTTTTCGAAAAAATGTTTCTTATGACATTCTAAAGAGGGAGTGGAGTACTAACCAAAAAGAGCATTAAAAACCTCCTCTACTTTTGCAACTGTTTTTATTGCGATCTTGTACTTCTGCCATTCAGGCGATGTTTTAACACCTCTTCCAGACGGAAGGTTATATTTAGAGATAAATATTTGCTCAAATCCTAGTTTTTCAGCCTCCGCTATACGCTGCTCGATGCGGTTAACGGCTCTGATCTCACCAGATAGACCAACTTCAGCAGCAAAACAGATCTTGGTATCAACAGGCATATCTTCATGCGATGATATGATTGCCACTACCACCGCCAGATCAATACCCGGATCTTCGACTCTTAGTCCGCCAGCAATATTCAGAAATACATCCTTTGCACTCAACTTGAAACCACAACGCTTCTCAAGAACAGCAAGCAGCATATTCATTCTTTTGGTATCAAAGCCAGTTGCAGAGCGCTGAGGGGTTCCATATGCAGAAACACTAACCAAGGCCTGTGTTTCAATCAACATCGGCCTCAATCCTTCCATCATTGCCGATATGGTTATACCACTCAAAGGTTCATCTCTCTGCGAAAGCAGGATCTCTGAAGGATTAGACACTTCTCTTAATCCGCTACCTTGCATTTCGTAGATTCCCAGCTCTGAAGCTGAACCAAACCTATTTTTAACCGCACGTAAAATTCGATACACATGGTGCCTATCGCCTTCAAATTGCAATACTGTATCAACCATGTGCTCCAGAATCTTAGGCCCAGCAATCATACCATCTTTGGTAATGTGGCCGATCAAAAAAACAGGAGTTCCACTTTCTTTGGCAAAACGAAGAAGTTCTGCAGTACATTCTCTCACTTGTGAAACACTCCCCGGCGTAGATTCTATATGAGCAGAGTATAAGGTCTGAATCGAATCAATGACCACCAGATCAGGTTGTAAGATCTCTATTTGTTTAAAGATATTCTGAGTAGAGGTTTCTGTTAAAATATAGGTATCCGCAGATTTTGAAGCTTTTTGCCCTGAATCGGGCACTAAGCGTTCGGCACGCATTTTTATCTGTTGCTCACTTTCTTCACCTGATACATAGAGTACTTTCAGTCCGGGAAGGTTAAGAGCAACCTGCAGCATTAATGTTGATTTACCGATACCCGGTTCACCACCAATAAGAACAATAGATCCACTTACAATACCCCCACCCAATACCCTATTTAATTCCTTATCGGGGGTAATTAGTCGGTTTTCTTCAGAAAATACAATATCTTGAATAGCAGCAGGTTTATTAGAGCGCTGCAAACTTGTAGAGCCAGATTTCCAGTCGGGTACAGATTGATTAGTCTTCTCAATTATTTCTTCAACGAATGTATTCCATTGATTACATGACGGACATTTGCCCATCCATTTTGCAGATTCGTATCCACAACTTTGACAGAAATAAGCAGAACGTGTTTTAGCCATGGAATAAATTAGCAAATGTGATAATTAGTAATCCGATAGCTATCGGATTACTAATTATAGTTTAATTTCTTCTTCTTTTGAATTCAAAAAATGAAACTCGGTCAGATAATAGGAAGGTATAGCTTTTACTTTGATCCACTTACTGAACTTAAAGAACCATTTCCATTGAATTGAAAATAATCCCTGTTTAATGTATGCTTCTATGTATGGGTGAACGCATAAAGTAATACTGCGTTCATTCTGCTCATTGAGAATATAATTAAGGTTATTTTCAATATCGTCCATCAAAATAATACTTGCCTTGATCTCGCCTGTTCCGTTACAGGCAGGGCATTTCTCATTAGTTACGATATTCATTTCAGGCCTTACACGCTGACGGGTAAGCTGCACTAATCCGAATTTACTTGGAGGCAAAATAGTATGTTTGGCCCGGTCAAGAAGCATCAGATCCTTGAGGTAGTCAAACAGTTCTTTTCTGTTTTGGGGTTTATGCATATCGATAAAATCGATCACCACAATACCACCCATATCACGAAGTCGTAACTGTCTGGCAATTTCCTTTGCAGCTTCCATATTGATCATCAGCGCATTTTGTTCCTGATTTTCAGTATTTGCTGTCCGGTTACCACTGTTTACGTCAATAACGTGCAAAGCTTCGGTATGCTCAACAACCAAATAAGCTCCACCCGGCAAATTAACAGTCCGTCCAAATGCTGATTTGATCTGCTTATCAATACCAAAATGTTCAAATATCGGCTCTTTAGCACGGTACTGCTTAACAATCTTTTCCATTTCAGGAGATATCTCATGAACATAGGATCTAATCTCTTCAAACAATGCAGGATCACCAATGTGAATATTGGTAAAGTCGGTATTCAATATATCTCTTAGGATGGTTGAGGTTCGCCCCATTTCGCCAAGAATCTTTTTAGATGGCTCTGTTCCAGGTAAGCGGGTTGTAAATTTTTCCCATTTATCGATCAGATCCAATAGATCTTTTTGAAGTTCTGCAACACCTTTTCCTTCAGAAACAGTACGAATGATTACACCGAAGTTCTTTGGCTTAATACTCTCTACGATCTTCTTTAGACGGTTACGCTCTGTGTTGCTCTTAATTTTTTTGGAGATCGAGATGACATCCGAAAAAGGCACGAGCACCGCAAAACGGCCTGCTATAGAAATGTCTGAGCTTAAACGTGGACCCTTTGTTGAAATAGGTTCTTTCGCTATCTGCACAGGTAGCACCATGTTCCGATTCAGAATATCTGAAATTTTACCGGATTTACTAATATCCGTTTCCAGTCTGAAACTATTGAGCAGTTTATCCTTGTAACTGCCTCCCTTTACAATCTTTGTCAGCTTTAAAAGCGACTGGACCTGTGGACCAAGGTCTAGATAATGCAAAAAAGCATCTTTTTCATAGCCTACATCTACAAAGGCGGCATTAAGTCCGGGCATGATTTTTTTGATCTTACCGAGATAAATATCGCCAACAGCATAATTGTTGCTGACTTGCTCTGTATTTAATTCTACGAGTTGCTTGTCTTGCAGTAAAGCAATAGTAACCCCGCTAGGGGATGAATTTATAATTAATTCCTTTACCAATGGCTAAATTTAAGACGCCGGTAAAAAACCAGCATACGTTTAAAATATAGGGAAAATAAAAACAAACGAATGATTTAAACCTCCGTCGCATTAGTGCGGGAGGTTTAATTATTCAATGAGTCTTAAAAATAACCTAATTTATTTAAATCAGGTTATTCAGACTATTTTTTCTTATGTCTGTTTTTTCTCAAGCGTTTTTTACGCTTGTGTGTAGCCATTTTATGTCTTTTTCTTTTCTTACCGCTTGGCATAATTTTGTTTTTTAAAAATGTTTTATAATCTAATTACTTAATTCATTTATTTTACGATCAACGAACTGACTCATATTAGGATCAGCCGCAATCTCTTTTGTTTTTAAATAAGCCGCAATAGCTTCAGTCTTTTTGTCCATGCTTTCAAAGCTAGATGCCAGATAGAACCATGCTTCGGCACTTGGAGCAATTGCAATCACTGTTTTAAAACGTTCAACAGCCTTATCAAACTGACCTGATTTCATTGAAAACAAGCCTAAGTTCAAATTAGCTTTTAAATTTTTAGGATCCTGCTTTACAACATCAAGCAATAACGTTATTCCCTGCATTGGGTTTGGAGTTCCAGTAACGTAAGCTATACCCAAACCTGTTTTAACTTCAAGGGTATTGGGCTTTAGTTTATCAGCCTTCTGGTATGAACTGATTGCCTTCTGAACTAAAGCAGGCTGAACCAAAGTGTCCATACTTTGCTGATAAGCATCCGTGAATTTATCTCCTGCTTTAAGCCATGAATCAAAAGCTGGTGCTTTTTCAGCGATCATCTCAAAATATAAAGAAGATGGAGTAGCAAGGTTAACATCATCCCATTGCTGGGCAAGTTTCTTATAAAGATCTAATTTATCATTAGCGGAGGCACTTTTAAGTTGAGCCTCAAGATCACTTATTTGAGCCTTCAAACTGGCATTTAATCCCTCCTTTGCAGTTTGGGATACCTCATCTAATGAAATTTGCTTAACAACCGATGCCGCAGCAGGAGCTGATGCATTAGCCGGCGCACCTTCACTTGGCTTAACTAAACCCTGAATATCTAAAGAAAGCATAAGGCCCAACAGTATTACTACTGAACCCACTACAATTATCTGCTTTCTGCTAAACATTCTGCGTTTGATGAAAATTTAATTATTTATTACCTGTTTTTACTTTCTCAACAAAAACCTTAGCAGGCTTAAAGCTTGGAACAAAATGCTCAGGAATTATAATTGCTGTATTCTTTGAAATATTACGAGCAGTTTTTTCAGCTCTTTTCTTTACAACAAAGCTTCCAAAACCTCTTATGTAAACATTTTCTCCATTAATCATGGAATTTTTTACCACCTTGAAAAATGCTTCTACTGCTTCTTGAACATCTAACTTTTCGATTCCGGTTTTACTAGCGATCTCTGTTATGATTTCTGCCTTGGTCATATCTAAATTATTTTATTTTTTATCTTGAATACTTAACTTATTTTGGGTTGCAAAAGTATTGGTTTTAATTGAATTTGGGAAATAAATCTGCTTTTTTTTAAACCAACTCGCTACAAAACAAATAGTAAGATACTTTTGTAGTGTTAAATGTGCTAATACACTCTATATCCAATGAATTTTACTGACGAAATAATTGAATGGTACCAAAAGAATAAACGAGATCTTCCATGGAGAAAAACAGATGATCCGTACATCATCTGGCTATCAGAGATTATTATGCAGCAAACAAGAGTAGAGCAGGGAACACCCTATTTTAACCGATTTTCTGAAAAATACCCTACCATTAAGCATTTTGCCTCTGCCTCTGAAGATGAGATACTAAAACTCTGGCAAGGCTTAGGTTATTATTCACGTGGAAGGAATATGCATCAAACCGCTCAAGCAGTTATGGAGGAATATTCCGGATATTTCCCAAAAAACTATGATTCACTAATTAAATTAAAAGGAATTGGTGAATACACGGCTGCTGCCATTTCTTCATTTTCATCGAATGAGGCAAGAGCTGTGGTGGATGGTAACGTATTCAGGCTATTATCCAGATATTTTGGGATTGATACTCCAATCAATACCGGAAAAGGGAAAAAGTTATTCACTGAGCTGGCAAATGAATTATTGGATAAATTACAAGCTGGACAATTTAATCAGGCCATCATGGAATTTGGATCATTGCAGTGCAAGCCCAAAAATCCAGATTGCATTTCATGTCCTTTGCAGGCCGGATGCGAAGCCCTAAAAACAAAGCGCATCAATCATCTGCCCGTCAAAATTAAATCCTTAAAAATCAGGGAAAGGTTTTTTAACTACATAATAGCCCAAAAGGATGGACAGGTACTCATTAATAAAAGAGGTGCAGGCGATATCTGGGAAAACATGTTCGATCTTCCACTGTTTGAAACAGATAATTTTACGGATGTAAAAGATCTGATCAAATCAGAGAATTTCATTAGATCTTTTGGTACACAAGTGAAAATAAAATCTGTTTCAGCGCCTTTTAAGCATATTCTCAGTCACCAGAAACTTCATACCACTTTCATAGAAATTGGAGATTTTTCGGAGAAATTTAGTTCCGAAAAATCATGGTTCTATGTAAGCCTTGACGAACTTGAAAAGTTGGCACAACCAAAACTAATTTTTCACTTTTTCGAAAATTTCCATAAATTGAATACTTAAAATCTTTACAATAAAAACCATCATGTCGGGAATTAACAAAGTCATATTAGTCGGGCATTTAGGCAAGGATCCTGAAGTTCGGCACTTAGACGGGGGTGTTACAGTAGCTAGCTTCCCTTTAGCAACATCCGAAACTTATACTAAGGATGGCAAAAAAATAGAGCAAACCGAATGGCATAATATTGTGATGTGGAGGGGCCTGGCCGATATTGCTTCAAAATACCTTCAAAAAGGAAAGCTAGTGTATATTGAAGGTAAATTAAGAACCCGTTCTTTTGAAGATAAAGAAGGTCATAAAAAATATACGACTGAGATTGTAGCCGAAAACTTCACTATGCTTGGACGGAAGAGTGATTTTGAAGGACCGGGAGAATATAATCAGCAGAAATCTGATGAAGAGAATGGCGCTGGTCATGGTAATCATGTCATTGCAAAAGAGGACCAGCCGATGAATTATGATAAAGGGACTGATGATGATATGCCGTTTTAGGTTCGATATTGAGAAGGTAATTTTAATTTAGGATTTGATTTTAAAGATGCATTAAAAGAAAGCCTAATTGATGAATGTTAGGTTGTTCAGTTTTATTGGTTAGACTGATGGGTTATATGTTTAAACTAACTTGAGTTCGATAAAAAGAAGATTAAAAATGCCATTTAAATTGATCTCATGATGCTCTAGGTTTGAATTATTTGGTTTTTGAAACCAATACCTGCGTTTTATAGCTTAGTTCAGTCCTTTCCTACGGAGTATTTCCGGCAAGAAATCGTAGTCTATTTCAGATTACCAATAGCCGGAAGATACCTCCTTCGGCAAGGTTTATTTTACCTGGAGCTGTTTTTCATCGGGACGGGCTTCCGTTAATAGAACCATAGCACATGCTAAACAAACCCGGGTGGCAGCTCTATCTTTTTTGCACTAAGAATCTCATGATAAAATTAAATTTATCGCAAAAAAATAGGGCAGAACACGGGGCTGGAATAAGCAAAGAGAAACAGACCCTGCTTTCTAAAAGAAGAGAAAAACTTCAGTCTAAACGTAGCCATGCATGATTTTATATCTGACTCAATTTAAAATATGTTCTGTTTTTGATCAATAGCCGAAAAAATTCTGCTTTTTTTATTTGAAAATGAATGGCAGTACCTTTGGCTGCCGCTAGCCCCGTGATTCATTGCAAGCCCGGCAAATAATTCCGATAGCAATGAAATTATTGATTGCCGGGGCTTTCCATTTCTCCCGGGTTTAGGTACTTCATGCATCGTAAATCACAAACATTCATTGAATGATAAGTTTCGATTTTAGCAAAAAAATAGCCCGGAAAATTCCAGGCTATTAGTATATTTTGTAAGAATTTAAGAGATTCCTATTTTACTTGCATATAATCAAGTGTAAGCCCGGCCAATGCTTTTACTCCCAACTTAAATGAGCTTTCATCAATCATAAAATCAGGAGTATGATGCGATGGGGCAGTTTTAGGATCCATTCCTTTAGGCATTCCTCCTAAAAAGAAGAACAGCCCCGGGACCTTTTCCTGAAAAAATGAGAAATCTTCAGCACCAGTTATTGGTGGTATGAGTTTTACATTTTCAGCACCTGCCACTCTCTCAAGGCTTGGAAGCATCTTTTCAGTTAAAGCCGGATCATTATAAGTAACCGGATAATGATTACTATATGGAATCTTGACCTCAGCGGTAGCACCACCGGCCTCGGCAGTTTTGGTTGCAATGGTTTTGATTCTGTTGATCAGCATCTTCTCATCTTCTACACTCAGAGATCTGATGGTTCCAAGCATCTCTGCTTGCTCAGGAATAATATTTGAACGTACTCCGGCATGTATTGAACCAATGGTTACAACACCTGCATTTTCAGTTATGTTCAAATTACGGCTCACAATGGTCTGTAAATTATTGATGATCTGTGCTGAAATCACAATCGGATCAACCGAGGCCCATGGAGCTGCACCATGTGCCTGCCTTCCTTTCACTACAATTTGCATATCATTTACTCCGGCCATCATTCCGCCAGGCCGATAGGTAATCTTTCCTGCTTCTGTATGTGCCCAGATATGTAACCCAAAAGCAACATCTACTTTAGGATTTTCGAGTACTCCCTCTTTAACCATGAGTTCAGCACCACCTTCCACTCCAGGAGCAGAACCTTCTTCAGCAGGTTGAAAAACAAATTTGACAGTGCCTTTCAAGTCGGCTTTCATTCCGGATAGTACCTCGGCCACACCCATAAGTATCGCAACATGTGAATCGTGACCACAGGCATGCATAACCCCTACTTCCTGACCGTTGTATTGTGTCTTTACCTTTGATGCAAAAGGAAGCGAATTTCTTTCTGTAACCGGGAGTCCATCCATATCTGCACGCAGTAAAACCACAGGCCCGGGTTTTCCACCCTTTAGTATACCTACCACGCCTGTTCTAGCTACTCCAGTCTTGACTTCTATTCCAAGACTTTGCAGATGTTTTGCAATAATTCCGGCAGTTCTGGTCTCATTATTGCCCAATTCAGGGTGTTCATGAAAATCTCGACGCCATTCAATTACTTTTGATTCTATCTTGTCAGCAGCAAGACTGACTTTAGTTTTTATTGGATTTGTCTGAGAAAATGCAGGTAATGAAAGTAAAAGTAAGCCTGCCAGATATGATTTTTTCATGTTAACTATTTAAGAATTAAAAGTACAGAAAAGAATAAGAAATTCAAGATTCAATCAAATGAACAATTTTTTAGAGGAGCGACAAGATCTCTTTTAACCTTGAAACAGTGTCTACCGATGTTTCAAGAGAGCGATAAGGTTCATCATTAATGGGGTCAATTCCGTATTGGATCAATTTTTTTGCGGTAGAATGAAATTCATGTGCAGAAGTTTCTTGGGCAATTTCAAGCAAATTCAATTCGTTGATTCCAGAACCAGGCATAATCGTGATCCTTGAGCCCGCCTGACTAACCAGTGATTTCAAGCGTTCAATTCCTTCATAAGCGTATTCTTTACCGCCTGAGGTAAGCACACGGCTACAGCCTAATTCAATTATAACCTCCAGCCCTCTTTTCAGGTCGCTGCAACGATCAAAAGCCCGATGGAAAGTTATATCTATAGCGCCCGCAAGAGCGATCAGCTCAGAGCACCTATCGGCGTCAATGCTACCATCTTTATTGAGAATTCCAATAACAATTCCCTGACATCCAATTTCTCGGCAGCAGATCACATCTTCTTTCATTATTTCAAATTCATCTTTTGAAAAAACAAAATCTCCACCGCGAGGTCTAATTATCGGAAAAAATGGAATTGTAAGTAATTTTTTACACTGAGCGAGCATCCCAAACGAAGGCGTAGTACCTCCTTCAGCAAGATTATCACAGAGTTCAATTCGATCTGCACCGCCAAGCTGCGCTGCTAGGGCAGATTGCCATGAGCCTACACAGATCTCTAATTGCTTGTTAGACATTGGTTATACTTAGGAATAACTATTGGCTTTGACCAATAATTTTTGATCATTATCATCACAAACTGCATAACTAAATCCTTTTTGAATGGCGTATGCACCATATTGACCCTTTTTATTTAAAGCCAAAAAACCAACCTGAATCTCTTTGGCAGTATTCGGTTTCTTTCTGATTATCCGCATTACTGCTTCTTTGCAGGCATCTTCAGGAGGGTAGCCCTGCCGCATGAGTTCAACCACCAAAAAACTACCCACATTACGGATTACCTCTTCACCAACCCCAGTAGAAGTAGCTCCTCCAACCTCATTGTCAATGTATAAGCCAGCCCCGATAATTGGTGAATCTCCAACTCTTCCATGCATTTTATAGGCCATTCCACTGGTTGTGCAAGCACCAGACAAATTACCGGCAGCATCCATGGCAATCATGCCAATGGTATCGTGGTTAAATTGATTTCCGGGTAATTTAGTTGGACTAAACAATTTGTTTTCAATATTAATTTCGGGCTGATACTTTGCATTCTTAAGCCATTCTCTCCAGGCTTTTTCTGAGGATGGAATCAAAAGATTTTCTTTTTTAAAACCCTGTTCAAGTGCAAACTGAAGTGCACCAGTACCCACAAGCATCACATGAGGGGTTTTTTCCATAACCAGTCTTGCCACTGAAATAGGATGCATGATGTGTTCAAGAGCTGCCACGCTACCACAATTACCTAATTCATCCATAATGCAGGCATCTAGGGTTACTCGACCATCACGGTCAGGCAATCCGCCATAACCAACAGAAGAATTAGTTGGATCAGCCTCCGGAACACGAACTCCTTTTTCAACTGCATCAAGTGCTCTACCTTTATTTTTCAGAATTTGCCATGCTGCGGCATTGGCTGCGATACCAAAATCCCAAGTGGAAATTACTATGGGTGAATTCAGGACAGGACTTTCTTTAACAAAGTTTGAAAAAGATTTATTTCCTGCCACAATTGACGCTCCTGTAAGTGAAGTGGCTGCCAAAAATTTACGGCGACTGATCATAAATAAATATAATTAAAAAGATTATTCCAGAGAATAACCCCCTTGTACTAATATTCTTTGATATAATTCGATAAGATGCTTGAGAAATTATACGGTTGTTTTGATTTTTAGCTCATTCAATTGCTCATTAGAGATTGTTGAAGGAGAATCAATCATCACATCCCTTCCAGAATTATTTTTAGGGAATGCGATCACGTCGCGAATAGAATCAAGCCCGGCAAAGATTGAAACCAACCTGTCGAAACCAAAGGCAATTCCACCATGAGGAGGTGCGCCATATTCAAAAGCATCCAAAAGGAATCCAAATTGCTTTTGAGCCTCCTCTACACTGAAACCAAGGTGTTTAAACATCAGCGACTGTAACTCCCGGTCGTGAATACGAATCGAACCACCACCGATCTCGGTACCGTTTACTACCATATCATACGCATTTGCCCGAACCTGACCAGGGTTGGTATCCAGCATGGCAATATCCTCTGGTTTTGGTGAGGTAAATGGATGATGCATGGCATGATATCTGCCACTATCTTCATCCCACTCTAACAGAGGGAAGTCAAGCACCCAAAGTGGTGCAAAAGTATCTTTGTCGCGAAGACCTAAACGGTTCCCCATTTCAAGGCGTAACTCATTGAGTTGTTTTCGAACCTTATCTGTTTGTCCAGCCATAACCAGGATAAGGTCACCCGGTTCAGAATTAAATGCCTCGGACCATTTCTTTAAATCATCCTCGTTATAGAATTTATCTACTGAGGATTTCAAGCTTCCGTCTGCGCCATGACGCATATAAATCAAACCTGTAGCACCAATTTGCGGGCGTTTTATAAAATCAGTCAGTTCATCAAGCTGTTTTCTGGTATACTCAGCACAAGCTTTCGCATTTATACCAATAACTAATTCAGCCTGATCAAAAACTGGAAAATCTTTCCCTTTTACAATATCATTCAATTCCACAAATTTCATGTCGAAACGTGTATCAGGCTTATCAGAGCCATATAAACGCATGGCATCTGCATATTGCATTCTAGGAACCTCTGCAAGGTCAACTCCCTTTACATTTTTGAAAAGCTGACGGATAAGTCCTTCGAAAACATTCAGAATGTCTTCCTGCTCAATAAATGCCATTTCACAATCGATCTGAGTAAATTCCGGTTGCCTGTCGGCTCGAAGATCCTCATCACGGAAACATTTTACGATTTGAAAATATCGATCGAACCCAGAAACCATTAATAATTGCTTAAAGGTTTGAGGTGATTGTGGGAGTGCATAAAATTCCCCCGGATTCATACGGCTTGGAACCACAAAATCACGGGCACCTTCGGGAGTAGACTTGATCAGAACCGGTGTTTCTACTTCAATAAAGTCTAAACCATCCAGGTATTTTCTAACCTCCTGGGCCATTTTATGTCTTAAAACCAGGTTATTTCTAACCGGATTACGACGCAAATCTAGGTAACGATATTTTAATCTCAGGTCATCACCACCATCTGTTTCATCTTCAATCAAGAAAGGAGGAAGTTTAGCTGCATTAAGCAGTTCAAGTTTAGAAACCTTTATCTCAACTTCGCCGGTAGCCATTTTCAGGTTCTTGTTTGAACGCTCGATAACTTTGCCGCTAACTTTAATCACAAACTCCCTACCAAGTTCACGTGCCTGTGCTCTCATTTCAGCATTATCATCTGAATTGAAAGTAAGCTGCGTAATTCCATAACGGTCGCGCATATCAACAAAAGTCATTCCTCCCAGGTCGCGTGATTTTTGCACCCATCCGGTTAGAGTAACTTCCTTATTCAAATCAGCTATAGTTAGTTCGCCGCAAGTATGTGTTCTGAGCATATTTTTATTCTAATCTACAAAACTACAGATTTTAAAAAAATGATAAGTAATTTCTTGAATTTTTGTAAAAACTGCAAATATTTTTGATCGAAAGTTAGATTTTTGATCTTTTGTTATGGAAAGATTATAAATAATATAAATAATAGACCCAACAAAACAATCGTTGAAACCATACTATTACTAATTAAGGACGTGTCCTTGCTGAATTTAAAGTATACCAACCCTAGTTGAATTAGCTTTTGAACACCCACGAGTATAAAAACATAAACTCCAAGAAAAATCAGGTTAGTGAATTCAAAAAATCCATTAAAGCTATATTTTGCCTCGTCCATGTAAAAAAAATAGAGCATTAGCAAAACC
>Ga0222713_10000246_pt1 | contig 60613 bp, 62 predicted proteins | sample C33_649DmetaG_FD_165061 | JGI IMG/M metagenome (GOLD analysis project Ga0222713, IMG submission 165061) | Estuarine water microbial communities from San Francisco Bay, California, United States - C33_649D | ecosystem: Environmental > Aquatic > Marine > Unclassified | place: USA: California...
AATCTCCACTACGTTGTCTTTGATAACCGCTCCTGGAGCCATTGCGCCAAGTCCACCGGGGAACATATGAATGTCCCACGACACTTCTGCGTTTGCTGGGATAGTTCGACACACTCCTTGTGGTACAATCTCTCCCCACTTTCCCATAGCATACTCAGTGAGCATGCCTTCACGCCCTTCCGCTGTGATAATGCTTGAGTTAGCGTGATGGACAACTGACTTAGCATTGCCACGTGGTTTAACTTGTACTGCTTTGATACAACGGTCTTCAGTTAACCCTGTTGGTACTAAATGCTTGTGCCACATATCATTACCACTTGCAGGAATGTCTATTGCTACTGAAGGAATGATTGCGTCTGGTGCGCCAAAGTCACTTTCAAAGTTCCATGCTTCTGGATCTCGCAATTCAGGTGGTTGTATTACCACATCAGCATTACCATACTGTGAGCCGTTGTTTACCCAGGCAACAACAGTATCTATATCTTCTTGTGATAGACGCCAATCGCCTTGAAGGTCTTGTATACCAATGCCATGGTCGTAAGCATAAGGAGGCATTTCTCTGTTTGCTACTCGCATTTGTATAAGAGGTGCCCAAGGTCTTACTTGTTCGTAGGTTTCAAAACTCATTGGTCCTATGCCACCAGGACGATGACATACTACACAGTTGTTGTTAATAATATCAGCAACACCGTCTGTGTATGTTTGAGCTGTTACTGTCAAAGGTAGTAACATAAGAAGTAAAAATTTCTTCATGTGAATTCTCCGTATTATCCATTACAGGAATCGTAGCGCTATCTCAGCGGGTTTACACTATTTATACACAATTTATACTATAGATAAAAAAAGGGGCTACGAATAGCCCCTTCAAAAACGTCCCTATTGGGATTCTTTTTATTCTTACATCAAGTTAGTTACTTTAACTTTTCTGTAATACTGGTTACGTGCTGCAGTGAATGTATCACCGTCAGTAGTACCATCAGACTGAGTTACGTATGGGTTAGCAATCATGCCGTAACGAGTCTTGAAGCCGATTTTTGGCTGGAAGGTGTTAGGGTCAATTGCACGAACCATCTGTAATGGGACGTAAGGACAGTAGAATAAACCAGCGTCATAAGGCGAAGTACCTTTATAACCAGCTACATAGAACTGAGAAGCTGCACCAGTGTTAGCACTGTAAGGGTCGATGTATACTCTGTAACGACCGTTAAGAACACCAGCAAAAGTATTGCCAGTATCGTCAACCTGAAGGTTGGTGCTAAGAGCAGGAGTATAGTCAAGAACGCCTGACATTGCAAGTGCAGAAGCTACGTCAGAAGAACAAATGATAAAGTTACCTTTGCCTCTACGAGTATCTTGTGCAATTACGTTAGCATCACGTTCAATGTTGAACATGAGGCCTTTGAAGCGCTCTACAGACCAACGTCCGTTTGAGTCAACGTCAAGATCGAAAGTACCAGCAGTTGCAGTAGATGCTGCACCAGGCTTAGCGACTTTGTAGATTGTACGAATAACTTCACGGTTAATTTCAGCGAGAATTTCCTGAGAAAGAATGTTGCTCAGTTCGCTTTCTGCGTCAAGACCATGAATTGCTTTCAGGTCCTGGGCAAGTTCAACAGTGTATTCTGCTTTCAGAGCACGAGACTTGGCAGTTACAGTGGTCTTCTCAATTGAGAAAGCCATCTCTTGCAAAGTAGTTGAGTCGCCGAAACCTTCAGCAGTTGCAGTAGAAACACCAGTACCAGTAGTGTAAGTACCATCGACAGGGTTAGTACCTGCGTGAGTACCAGCACCAGAGAAATCAGTGTCAGCTTCGTTAAACAGAGCTTCAGTACCAGTCTGGCTTGCATAGTGTGACTTCATAGCGAAGATCAAACCAGTAGGACCAGTCATAGGCTGAACGCCAGCTACGTCATAAGCCATCAGGTTGGGAAGAGCACGTCTAACCAGGCTGATAAGAATAGGATCGTAGTTGTCGATTGAAGCGCCAGTGGCGTTTTCGTGTGTTGCTTCAAACAATGCACGCTTTTCTTCGCGCAGTGCTTTTTCTTGGTTTTCGAGAACAACCGCAGTTACCGATCTTTTGTACGGGTCAGTGATTTCAGTCATTGACTCGTGCTTAAGAACAGGTTCCCACTTCTTCTCTAACTGTTCAGATAAAAACATTGAAGTTTCTCCTTATTGTTGTTATAAACTAACTTTACTATTTATAATATTAAAACTTTTGAACCTTGCTAAGAGCATTTGCATATCTGCTCATAACAGTATTTTCAGTCAAAGAAACCTCATCTACAGTATCTTCTAATTTATCAGAAGAATCAATAGATTCTTTACGGAAGTAATTTTCTTTAACTACCTTTAACTTGTTTGCATATGACTCTGCACTGGTGTAAGAAATATCTTCTACCATTACAGCAAACTTTTCTGCATCTGTGTCGGCTAAGTCTTCAGAGATTTCAGCAAAAATATTCTGCTTCTTCAAGTAGACCGCTTCTTCGTTAAGGTCAATGTTCTTCTGAACCTGCTCATCAAGCTTTTCAGTAAGTTCATCAATCTTAGTCTGCATTTCAGTCATTACGTCATATTTTTCTTCGGGTACTTCAATGTAGTGCTCGGTAAATACCTGCTGCATACCCTTAATGAAGGACTCAGTGATCTCGTTACGAAGGCCGTTTTCAACAGCAAGTTCGTTTTCCTTCATCCAATTTTCTGTTACATAGTTGAGGTACTTGTCGATGTTCTCAACCATTTCATCCAGTTTGATTTCAAACTCAGCGTTAGCCTGTTCTTCAAGTTCTGCCTCGATGGCTTCTACTTCGTTTGCTACTCTGGAGGTAACAACAGCTTCAAAAATTTCAGCTGCCTTAACTTTAAATTCTTCTGTGAGGTTTTCATCACCTTCAAAGAGAGCTGCAAGATCTTCTTCGTAGAGGACATCGTCATCTACTGCAACTTCTTCTTCAGTAATTTCTTCAGCATCTTCCTCAACGGCTTCGTCTTCTGCAAGAACTTCATCATCTTCAAGTTCTGCTTCTTCCTGGTGTACGTTTCCGGCAGAAGCCTTCTTCATTACATCAGTTTCGCTTGGCTTGTCATTGACATAGTTTGCAGGAGCTTCTTTAGCACCGTTTCCTGCAGGAAGAGTACCGTCTTTGCTCGCTTTAGCAGAAGCAGCCTTACCTACGGCAGAAGTCAAACCACCCTTTGAATCAGCACCACTAAGGTCCTGCTGCTCAGGGTTTGCGTTTGAATCGCCTTGGGTAGGGTTGCTATCGTCACGAGCAGTGAGCTTGTCTTTAGGACGGTTTGCTGAACCTTCCATAAGCTCTCTGATTTTAGACTCTACACCCATTGTTATATCTCCTTTCGGTTAGATTTAAAACTGTCTGATATATTTATACAAATTAAATATTAGATAGCCTATTTAAAAACTCGTTGAAAGCACGCATTTTAGCCTCATTGAGATCTTTTGCATTTGCTTTCTTAATAAACTGTTTTGTTTCTTCAATTTCTCTTTCTTGCCATACGCCTTTAACGTATACCCATTCTCTGCCTTCCATGATGCCCTGTACATAAGCATCAGGAGCTGAAGGGTCAGCTACAATGTCAGCTGCTGTGGCAAGCATGAAGTCGTCTTGTACTTCATTGATACCGTCTCTGTTCTCTTTAAGTGAACCGAGTCCACGTGAAGAAACCCCAAGTCCAGCGCCTTCTTTAATAAGGCTTGCTGCAATATTACCCATTGGAGTATCAAGTATTTTGGCCTTGCCTATCCAATTGTTTCCATCTTCTTTGAGAGATACAATCATATGTGATACACGGTCCAAGTTAATGTTCGGACCGTCTGGGTGCCCTAACTCACCGTATGCTCTCTTAGTGTTTACTTGTTCAGTAACATAACGATCTACTTCCTTCGCCATTATTTCTCTGGGATAGACTCGACCGTTTCTGTTCTGTAAATTAGACTGTAAAAAAACACCTTCAATAAACAAGCTCTTTTTGCCTGTTTCAGCATTTTCTTCTACAATAAACTGTAGGTCTTCATTGAGTTCTTTTATTAGTCTCATTAGCCTAAATCTCCGTCAGCGCCTTGGTGTTCCTGTGAGCCATAACCAGATACTTTAGCACAATCAACTATAACAGTTCCGCCAGTACCGCCTGAAATAACTACCTCAATGTCCTGATCGTTTTCGTCATTGTCCGCCCAACCGTAAAAATCTAAAACACCCGATTCTATTAGTTCGTATAAAATTTTGCTATTACGCTGAACATAAGCACGCGCTCCAGACGACAGTGTCCACTGTAGTCCTTTGATATTAACAGCGGGGCTTGACTGTGTTTCTGTCCCTTTTTTTAATGTTGTTGCTAAAGCTATGGTACCTGTGTCGGCTGTGCCTCTGACGGCCACAACACCCTGGACCTGTGTCAACTTTAGTACGTCTACTGTGACCGCCATTTATTTCCCCTTACTTTTTCTTTTTATGTGAGCCGTGAGAGCTTTCTTCTAAGACCTTAACATCGTCGTCAGAAACCTCTACTGTTTCGATACCATGCTCAAACATGACCTTATACCAAGCAACATTTCCTTCATCATCAGGTAAAGCGTGCTCACCAAAAATAGGGGTGCCTTCACCAAAACCTTCTTTGAAAATTTTAGTAGCACACATATGGTCATCATTAGGAAGTGATCCTTTGGCCACTCCATCTACTGGCGCTTCTGAAATTTCTACTTCAACGCCTTCTCTGAATTGTCTAAACGTCTTCATTATCGTCTCCTGTTTCGACTGTTTCAGGCTCGGCGGCAGGGTCTACCTCAAGAATATGTTCTTCGCCATCTGCCAAACCCATTGCTTCTAATTCTGGATTCTTAAAAACACTTCTTGCAAGCTCTTGTTTATAATCATTAAGAGCATCGCCGGCTCTTGCCTGCATGATGTTATTAAACTTGTCTTGTACTTCACTGGCCTTACCTTGGGCCATAGACTGCATCATGTCTCTGATTGCTTCTTGTCTATCCATCATTGTTCTCCTGTGTCTTCACCGGCAGCCTGTTGCTGCATTGCCATTTCGTGTTCTTGATCCTGTGTCATAAAAGGTTCTTCCATCTGCATCTGCATATTAATTTCTTCTATCTGCTCATCTGTAAGCATGAGTATTTCTTTTTGTACATACTCTTTGCTAAACAATGAGCCAATATAAGAAGAAGCACCTTGTAACACTTCAAACCTACTTCTCAAAATTTCCTGATTCTTTGATTCAGTATAGTACGCATCTTGCGCATACTTGTATACAATTTTTTCTTTAATGCCTTTCCAATCTTCTTCAGTCATTACATTTTTAAGTATTAACTGAGTTTTCAAAAGATCATCAAACATGACAGAGAATTTTCTTCTTAACTTAGAAACAAACTTGGTAAACTTTAATTCATCTCTGTTAATTTCAGCTGCTCGGCCAAAGTTTAGACCCGCCTGCTGCTCTAATCTTGATACAGGAACATTCAAAGACTGATATAACTTCTTTTGGAAGTATTCTATATCTTCTATTTGTCCTAAGTTTTGTCCTGCTGGCAGTGTATCAATACTTGTACCCTGACTGCCTTCTCTACGTGGAAGCCAAAAGTCTTCTAACATAGACATAAACTTTTTGTCGTCCCTAACTTCACCTGTGTTAGCGTCATACACTAACTTGTTACGATATCTATCCATGATATCCTTCAGGTATTGTTCTGCTCTATTTGCTGGTAAGTTACCAACGTCAACATAAAAAATTCTTCTTTCAGGAGCTCGTGTTATGCGATAAATGACCGCTGCGTTCTCCATCATTCTAAGTTGGTTAGCAGGTCTAATTGCTTTATGTAGATAGGACATTGGAATGTTTTTGTCCTGATCTATCAGACCACTCGGACAATACACAATTGCATCCTTTGTAATTTTCAAAGCGTTGTCGGAGTCAGCTGCTTTGTATTGTCCGGGTTTTTCAGATAAACCCTTTTCATTAAAAATAAAATATTCTTCTGTGCTTTTAACGAAAGAAACACCCTGTGGATTTTTTTCTTTCTTTACCTCTTTGATCTTCGTCATTTTACGAGGATCAATATAGCGTATATCTTTAATGCCTTCTTGTGGCTTGTCAGTATCAATTACTTTATGAAAGTACATTCTACCATCAATATACCAACGTCTAAAATAATCCTGAGCCCTATCATTAAATTGCATCAAGGACAAAATAAACTCAAACTCTGAATGTATTTTATTCTTAATACTATTCGACAATCCAGTATGATCTAAGTCTAACTTCAATGCAGGTTCATCATCTAAGTTTGCTATTGAGTCATTCACAATATCTTCAATAGCAGCATCAACATCCGCCATCATGGCAATGTCTCGATACCTTTTAATTAACTGTGCTTCGGTGTTAGCGACGCCCTCAATATCTAAGTAAGTGCCGTAATAGCCACCTGCTCGTATACTTTGGACACCGCCATCATCCGTAGGTGCCACAAAGGATTTCTCCGTTTGTGGCACTTTAGCACGAGTTATCTCAAACCCAAATATATTCATATTATATCCCTAAGCTACGATTAAAAGTTATCGTAGTGTTGGTATTGGAAAGTAACCGTAAATTCTTCCAAAATGTCATTCTGTGCGTATGCTAATGCAATCTCACTCATCTGTATTGGGAAAGCATTGCGTAGTGTGTAAGTACCACCAGGCAACACTTCATCATTTCTATCTAAATGCTGTACAACAATGTCTGCTTGGTAGTCAGCGGGAGTAAGAACTCCTGTGTTACTCGCAGTAGAATTTAGTCCTTCCATCCATTGTTCAAACGGTCTACGTAGAGACTGGTCAGTGTCATTTACAATGGTTACTGTCCAAGGATCAAAAATACGTTCACCAGCTAACTTAACCTCACGACCTCTGTACTGAATAATCGCTGGGTTAACAGTGGATGCCGGGACTGCTGCCCCGGTAACCAACAAACTATATGAAGTATCTACACCCGTTACATAACTTGGAAATCCTAAAAGCACTCTAAACTGATTGGGACGCGCACCACCAGCTCCAAGCCTTGCTTTAAATTCTGTGATATTCATTTATCTCTCCTGTTTTTATTTTATTTATACGCCTTACGCGCCAACTTCTTCAAACTGAATACCTGTACGTGTTGCTACAAAATTCAGAGTAATGAAGTTAACCGAACGTGCTGGCTGTATGAAAATATCTGCAACAAAAGAGTTGGAATCAATAACCTGCTGTGTATTATTTGTTGAATCACAAACTACACGGAAGTTATAGATACCTCTTCTACCTTGTACATCTCTCAGGAAAGGCTCTACTAAGTTTTTAAACTGAGCTCTACTAAACTCATCATTGAATTCAAATAACTGGAATTTAGATGCTGTAGAAATAGCCTTTTCAAGTACAATGAACAGTCTGCGAACATTGATACGATCAAATGCACTCGGCTTTTCAAGCAGAGTTTTATCACCAAACAGTACAATACCTGAACCAGGGAAGCCTACAATAGGATTCACACCGGCTTTGTACAGAGTATCTCTATCTGTCTTGTTAGGTGAGTATGCAAGTTTAACGGCATTTTTAATGCGCCCTCTGTTATAACCTGCAGGTGAGAACCAAGGATCTGCATCTGCGTCAGTTCTTGCACATAGACCTGCTGTATCACCATTGCATGGTACCCATACATAGCGATCATAGTATCTATCGTACATATACTTCCACCCAGAATCCATAACAGCATACGAGCTTCTTGTAAGGGCCGCGCCAGTAATGTCAGCAAGAATGTTAGCAGCCTGTCCTGTGGTTTGTCCTACTACTGAATCTCTGTCAGGAGATACAAAAACTAAACAGTCTTTACGAATATCTGCTACGTTATCAATAACTGACTTACAGTTAGCAACTTCAAGACCGCCACAGAAGATCAAATTAACATCTATTAATTCGTCATTAGCAAACAGTTGCATAGCTGTTGCAATATCGCCTGCAGAAGGATTGGTACCAACACCGCCTGTAAGAACCGCTCTTAATTCATGTGGTAACAGTGTAGTAGTGAATGATTTGTTGGTAGTTCCATTTGCAACAGTTGTAGTAGATGCCCAAGGTGCTGTGCCGGACACAGTTTCAGACGAAGGGTGGTCCATCCACCAAATCCAAGATGATCTATCATTAATTACTGTGCGGTAATAGTTAGATTCACCGAAAGAGTTTTTAGCATCTGATGCTTTAGAAACACCCTGGAACTTTTCAATAATAGTTCCTGCTACACCAGTGATGCCGCCTGTACTGTCTACTACAACAATGTGTACTTCATCAGCGGTAACACTTGCATTGGTTGCCCAAGCAGTAGTGCCGGGAGTGTAATCAAACTGTGATAAGTATTCCCATTTACGTGTAGCGACGGCTGCTGTAATTGCTACTGCTGCGTTTGCTGCTAAAACAACATTATTAGCGTCAGTAATAGAAGCTACTGTACCAATAAGAGCATCGGTTGCGTCATAAATTGTAGCACCAACATATAATTCAGTAGTTGCTGCACCGGTTGTTCCTGTAAATGCTGTGCTTCCAAGTGTGGTTGTCCAAGTACCTGTAAGTGCTTTTGACGCATTAGCGCCGTCAGACATACCCACAACAATACCATTTGCAAGCACTCCTGCGTATTTACCGGCCCACATACCCTGCGCATCGCTATTGCCGCTGGCATATGTTAAATCATATGCGCTCTCATTCTTAATAAGAACAGCTGTGCGTGAACCTGATACCGCATAATCATTAGATACATAGGCATTTTTTGCCGCTGTATCCGATGCTCTAATTACTTTTAAAGCTCCAGTATATGAAAGAAATGAAGACGCTGCAAAGAAAGTACCGTAATCCGATGATAAAGCAGGTGGTTTGCCAAAACGGTTTACGAATTCAGTTTCATTGCTAACATCGACGATTTCATCTATAGGACCCCATGTGAAAGTACCTGCAGTTCCCCCAATAGAGGTTCCAACCGCAGGCACAACAGAGGTCAAATCTGTCTCTGTTACCTGTACGCCAGGTGATAGCTGAAAAGCCATATTTATTCTCCTCGTTAAAAATCAGACATAATTTACTTACGTTAATTCATCTGATTATTTATAAGTTTTAGTATTTGTATCCTAACTCTTTAATTTTTTCTGCGTATGATTCATCTGTTATCCAGTAATCGCCGGAAATAACCTCACCCTTTGGCTTGTCATTTGATTTTACATGAACAAAAGGAGTAAGATCTTGTGAAATTGATTTCATCTCTCTCTTATATAAAGCATCTCTTGTGTTAATATCTACTAATTCTTTAAAGAACGGCATAGTAGACAACCACCCAAACAGAACCATACACATAACAAGGTCATCGTGGTAGCCTTCATCAGCCTGATACCCTTGACCTTTCTCAATAAACGTAGAAATTTCATGTATAATCTCTGCGTCAAATACCAATAGTTTCTTTTCTTCCATAAGAGACTTGAAGTTAAAACAACCCTGTCTCTTTACTTGTTTAGAAGTATTAACACCTAAACGTGCAGATCTACCAAAACCAGGAGTAACATACTGTCTGGCCTTTTCGGTAACTGTACTAAATAGGTTCTCATACTCTATTTCTTCATGTAGAATTTCAATTATCTGTCCGCCTATATCATTGTTTTCACATAATATGTAAGCATTATTGAAGTCTCTACCTAACTTAGCTATAACCTCAGGATACAATAGAGGTGCTATCTTGTTATTTCTATATGTAGCTACTACCCTGTATGGCATTTCTGTTATATCGTTAACCACAAAAGCAGAATAGTCACCGCCAATACCACGAGCAGTATCAACAGTAATACAGTAATAATGATTTTCTTTTGGTTCTTCGTATATTCTCAACCCGTCATCATTATAAAAAATAGGTTCTTTGGAACTCAATGTAGCGATAGTTCTTGCATTGATAAGTGTGTTGGATGAACCTAAGAATTCACATAGAACCTCTTGGTTAAACTTTAGTTCGCCAAGAAGTTTAAGTTGTTCTTCTGCCCACTTCTCATCTCTACCGGGTATTTCTTTGTACGGAATAAAATGATGAATAAACCCGTTCGCTTTCTTTTCTGCCTCGTTCCAAAACTTCCAAAAGTGATTGTATCCTAATGGTGTAGATGTGAGTAGAATCTTTGTAGTTTCACCAGCAGAAATAGTAGGATATACAGAAGCAAAGAACTCATCCGCAACATTGTTTGGAATGATTGCCGCCTCGTCAATGTATAGCCAGTTTACAGACTTACCACGAATACCTGAAGTAGTCGTTGCTGCTGTGAATATTCTACAATTATTTTCTAATTCAACGTCACCCTTGTTCCATGTCTTTACACCCTGCTGCATCCATATGGGCAGGTTTTCGTACATAGTTTGATAACGTGCCAACACCTCTCTTGCTGATGCTGTTTTGTTACCCATGATAGCAACAGTCTTGTCGCTTTGAAATATAGTATAATGAAGTATGCAGGCCGCCGCTGTTACAGTCTTACCCTGCTGTCTGCCTTCCATCAAAATAACTTTACGATTATTAAGTATGAGTTCTACTTTTTTCTTCTGACATTCGTAAAGTTTAAAAGGCTGTAGACCCCTGTCCAGTGTAATAATCTGAACATAGTTTTCGATAAAATAGATCGGATCTTTCTGACACTTAACATACTCTTGGAGCTGTTCTTTAGTGAAAGAATGTTCGTACCCTATATTTTTTAGATTAGGGTTCCCATGATAAGAAGTACGTTCATCACTCATGGTCTATAACGTCTTTATTCAATGCTCTTAATAGATCTTTTGTACTTCCCACAAACAAATTGTTATTAGTTACACCGCCCGCAGGTTTGTTGTTGCCCATTTCAGCATCAACCTTTTTCTTTTTCTCCTGCACGTCTAACATATCCTTAGCATTTTCTTGCATTGTTTTTATTAGTTGTCCTGCTACTTCATATGCTCTTGGATGGTCGCTGTTCTTAGCAATATGTAAAATACCTTTTACTGCTTCTTCACTGTATTCGGCAGTCCTCTTCAGCATTTCTCTTGCCTCTTGGAAATCGTCTTCCAAATCTTTATTGGCATCGTGAGGAGGTGCAGGCAAGTTGTTATCTTCTCTTACCTTTTTCAAGTTGGCATCTAAAGCCTTAGTAGGCTTAGTCTTAAATGTGTCGTCTAAACTGTCAAATGTACTCATATTAATATCCGAATTTATTTGGGTCATTAGTGGTCAATTCTAAATGCACATCATCTGAAACTTTTACTAACTGATTAACGTCCTTTTTAGTAGATGGTTTAGGTTTAAATTGATCTAATACCATTTTAGGCGTAGGAGGTTTCCTCACTCTTATCTTTGACCAATAGAAACGAGTTTTTCTTTTTACAACAAAAATTGAAATTATATTTTCAGGTTGTAAATCTATAATTCTATTGCCCGGATCGTAGTGCAACCAAGTATATTGTCCATCTTTACTGACTTTTAAATTGTATACCCACAGTTCGTGTACATAACCAGAAGCGTAAACAATTCTTAATTTCTCTATAACTCTACGTTTTAATTTGTATTTTATTAGCATTCATCATACACCCTCAAACACATTTTCAAATTCAGCAATAAATCTATATGGATCTGCTGCTGTAGGTGATGCAACATAGTTTGGTGGATTCTCTATAACCACTGTAGGAGCTGAGGTATACCCAGACCCTGAATTTGTTATTACTAAACTATTTACAGTACCATCAGTATTTAGTTTCGCTGTAGCTGTAGCACCAGAACCGCCGCCTCCTGTTATAGTGACTGTGGGAGGATTAACATAACCAGCACCGTTATATGTCATAAAAATATTACTAACCGAACCACTTGAAATTAAAGCATATGCAGTAGCAGTTGTTGCTCCAATTGAAGCGGTAACCTTTGTGTAGTCATTAGAGCTTACGAGCGTTGCAGGTGAGGCATATGCGTTTGCAATGGCTGTTCTAATAATGTTTTGATTCGCCACAAATCCATAGAAATTTAATTTCATTGTAAAATTAAAAGTCCATATAATAGATACTCTTTTAGCAAACTCGCCTTCATAGTCATCATCATAATCTACACTATCTAATGTAATATTAATATCTCTTTTAATTCCTAACTCAGGTAATTCATTAACTGTAATATTAAAATCCGGATTAAAGAAAGGCATTATTTGTTCTACAATTTGCAGACCGTCTTCTTGGTTTTTAGCAAAGATATACAAGGATAAAGACATATTGTAGGGAGTAGCAACATATGTTCTATTCACTCCTGATACTGCTTGTCCGCCAATAATCGCTTTGTTTTTTTGTATAGGAGATACTTTTCGTGAGGCATCGAAATCAAACCCTTGGATTTCAAAACCCATGCGAGGTAAACTAATTGCTATATCGCCACGGCCATCGGCATCTGATATAAGAGCAATCCTCGACAAAAACTTTTGCTTAGTTGAATAAGATAAAGGAACTCTTAATACCTGTTGTGTTACATTGCTTCCGTCAACACGATTGATATTGATGTTTGTAAATATCATACCAAAAGCAGTAATTGCTTTCTTAATATGCTCATGGTAAAACTGTTGATTTTTAAACATTATACAATCTCCCCAAACGGATTAACCTCTGAGAAGTCTATAATGCCCTCCAGGTCATTGAATTCTTGGAAGTCTGCTCCATCAGTTCTTGCGGCATCAGTGTCACTCGAATATGATTCAAGTATCAATGAGGAACTATCCTCAAGTAAAAACAAATCACCTGTTTCAAGTTTAAACTGATGCACCAACATATCAATGTTTTCATCTGTGTAAATTGCGTCAAGTTTAGTAATGCCTGTATCAATAACTTCACTGCTGTATTCAAACAATTCACACTGTAATTTAAATACGTATAATTTTCCGGCCTGATAAAATGGATCTTGAAACTGTACAAGTCTAATTTCAAATAGGGAGTTTGTTTTTTCAAAGTATAAAAGATCGCCTTCTACTGGACGAGTATCTAACTGAAAAATACCATCAGTAGTCTGTACCATCTCCTGCCATCTACGTCTTGCAACAACAAAGGTTGCCTGGTCTCGTATCTCTATACCAAAACGTGTAAACAAATCTCCCTCACCTTCGTAACCATCTACATTTTCAAGATACATTTCCAAAGGATATGCCTGGGTAAATTTACTCAGTGTATCTTCGTCAAATATTTCGTCCTCGTCTACTAATGTGCGAGGTAGATAATATACGTCATGTCCGTATATTTTCAGACTTTCAATAATCAGGTCTTCTATCAGCCGTTGTTCGGCTGTAGTACCGCTGGTATTTCCTGATTGAAAGTAAAAGTTAGTGGGCATCGTTTACCCCACCATGAATGTCGGAGGAAGCTCGTACTTTAACTGCATATCTCTTTCTATCTGATCTATTTCAGTTATTGCCTCCTCGAATATTTTATCTCCGTTGAGTGTAACGCCACCTGGAAGTTGTATGCCTCCAAACTTCTTCATGTTCTCACCCCACTGTCTTTTGATAAGAGAAGTGGCGTATTTTTTCAAAAACATATCGTCATACACTTCGGAAAATTCTGCTGGATCTACAATACTGTATGCTTCAAATATAATGTAATCACCTGGATTGAATGTAATATCCCAGTCAGCATCAATATACACACGATTCATTTTTCTGTTAAACCGAATCTGTCTTTGATTTACAAGTAACTGTTCAAGGGTTGACAGGTGGCTTTGAACCATCGAGTAATAAATCATATCAGCACCGAGCAAATTGTACATATCATTTTGCCTAAACTGATACATAATATCAAATATGTTACCGCCAGTAGTGTTTGAGTTTACTGCCCCACCAAAGTTAAACATACGTGTAATAGAAAGAACGCCGTCACCAACTGCAATATATTTGTTAGACATATCTCCTGCAGTAAATCCTGTAGAAGAATGAAGGGCTACACTTGCTCCTGAGATTGAACCGGTAACGGTCTCACTATTAACAAAAGTTCCCTTAGTGTTTTCTGTAGTAAAGGTATTTACAGATGGAATGGCTTTAATAACTGTGGTAGCACCCGATGTGCTTCCTGTTATTGTTTCACCCACTGTAAATAGACTACTTAAAATAGAAGCGAGGGTTATTGTGTCACCAGTTATCTGGTGGCTAATAAAAGTCTTTTGACGACCATCAAAATGATACTCGTACCAAAACTGCAAGGCATCATCAATGCGATCAGATATCTGATCGTCGTCTACGTTAATTTCAATTACTGGAAAACCAAGCCTGCGTAAACAGTAGTCGATTAGTTCTTGTCTTGATGCTAATGCCATGTTACTATTTATCCTTTATTACACACCGCCAAACGATTTGCTACGACCCAGTACATGAATAGTATGACTTGCAAACGTGCCTATTTTATACATATCAAAATACACAATGTCTTTACCGTTTGCTGTTCCGCTTGGAGCACTGTTACCTTCCCAGGTTATAGTATGTGGAGTTCCGTCTATTTGAACGGCTGTAGGCATATATGCTGTGCTGCCTTGTATTATCATAATTTCTACTGTGATTGCTCCAATACGATCACCGTTATTTACTCCTCCTGCAATCCATCTACCATTGGTAAAGTAACCACCACCTGATGGGAACGGTTGCTGATTATCGCTTTCGTCTTTCATGTTTCTAAAGTTGCAGGTAAAGTCTCCGGCCGGTTGATTAACAATAAAGTTATAACCATATTTAGCATCAAACAGCTTAGTTCCTGCTCCGACTACGGATACCACAGTATGTTTTCGGTTGACTTTAGCGAGGCTCAATGTCGCATCAGGGTATGTTCCTAAGTCAATCCCTTGAGCGCCTGTGCTATCACCACTCGGCCACCACCAGATGCCATATGCTTGAGCGTATTTATTTGCCGGGAGACCCCCGCTTACACTGCCGCCGAATCCCAATACAGTGTCAGTCCATTTGGTAGAACCGAGCCAATAGGTTATTAGTATCGAAGGTGATCTGGTCGTATTGCTTAAACCAACAGAACCTGGATCTGTATTTCTTAGACTTGGCGCATCGAGGCCGCTTACTTGTAAAGCCTTGTCTGTCGTATTATACTTCATATAAGTAGTTGTACCATCGTCAACATACTTAAAACCGCCACTACCATCTGAGAGTTGAACATAATTGGCAACATTGTTAGGATCAGAACTTGCGCCGCCGCCAGCAGCCGAAGTCCAAGTAATATTACCCGCTCCGTCAGTTGCTAATACTTGTCCGTTGGTGCCATCAGAAGTAGGTAAATCTAACGCTGTTAAGAATGACGATAGATTAGAGTCTACTGGTTGTTTACCATCAAGCTGTGTCTGAATATTACTTGTTACGCCATCGCAGTAATTTAATTCTGCCGTTGTAGCAGTAATACCGTCGAGGGTATTGAGTTCTGCCGTTGTAGCAGTAATACCGTCGAGGGTATTGAGTTCAGACGCGGATGCTGTTACACCTTGGTCTGAAAGTGAACCGCCGGCGCCGGACTGTGTAGCGAATGATATTGTACCCGCTCCGTCAGTTTTTAATACTTGATCCGCAGTACCATCTGATGTTGGTAGATTACACGCAGCTACAAACCCTGTTAGGTTAGCATCGTATGCTTGTATTGTACTGCCTATATCAGCATCTGTAGTAACGTCACTGCCATTGACCTGTAATGTGCTTGTGAAGTTAGTAGCAGAAGAAGTATCTGTTGTAGCAGAAGTATATGACAACGCACTCCACGAAGAAGAGCCATCTCCTACTTTTATTTTTCCGGTATCGGACTCATGTCCTACCTCACCGACTGCTAAAACAGGATTGCTTGAGGTCCATGTGGCGGCTGTCTTTGTATTTACTCTGGTTCTGCGGTCTGCCATTAGGTAAGGGCTCCTAAATCTTGAGTTGTCAATGTTCCTGAGGGGGTATCCAAACTATCAAAGGATGACCCTATAGTCTGCCCAAAAGAATCTGTATTCAGCGAAGATAAATCTCCAAGATCTCCTGTTGGGAAAGTCAGAGAAGGATCTGCTACAGCAAAGTTTGCAAGTTCAATAATATTACCTGAAGAGGACTTAGTATATATTACTTTGTCTGCTGTATTTACGGCCAACTCCCCGACTGCAAGATCGCTTGTAGTCGGGGCTGAAGAAGCAGTTTCACTTCTTTTAGGTTTTATGACTATAGCCATTACTCACTCCTTAATTCAATAAAGTCCCAGCCGCATTGTAAATATCAATTCTAAATCTATCATTGGCCGCTGCTGAAGTCATAACACTTGTGTCATTATCAGCAAATGCCTCACCGCTTGTCTGTACTGCTGTAAGACCAACACTATCAAGTGTAAGTGTGGAAGTGACATTAAGAGAGGTCATCTCAAAAGCACCGCCACTTACTGATATAGTCGAACCGCCAAGGTCAAGTGTAGAGCCTGACAAATATAAGTCACGCCATCTTAAACTTGAAGAACCTAAGTCATATGTTATGTTAGCTGCTGGTAAAATAGCACCAGTAACCTCAAGTGGTTTATTAATTTCCCACTGTGTTCCAGTGTGGTCATACAATATAGAAGCGCCTGCTCCGTCTACTGATATACCTGCACCATCGGCTGCTGCTGAATCTGCTGCACCGCTGGCTAATACAACCTCTTTATCATCTACAGTTAATGTAGTAGAATTAATAGTAGTAGTTGTACCGTTTACAGTAAAGTTACCACCTACTGTTACATCACCTGAGGTACTAACAGTAGTAAATGTACCGGCTGCTGGAGCTGTACCACCAACAATACCGTCTACGTTACCAGTTACGTTGCCTGTAACATTACCAGTTAAGTTACCAGTTACATCACCAGTTAAGTCACCAGTTACATCACCTGTAACATTACCAGTGAGGTTACCAGTTACGTTGCCTGTAACATTACCAGTTACATCACCAGTTAAGTCACCAGTTACATCGCCAGTTACATTACCTGTTACGTTGCCTGTGACATTACCTGTTAAGTCGCCAGTAACATCACCTGTGAGATCGCCAGTAACATTGCCTGTTACGTTGCCTGTAAGAGGTGCTGTAACACCTACAAATGTAACACTGTCACCAGTGCCTACTGCCTGACCAATACTAACAGCACCAGATAAAATACTAACACCTGTTCCTGCTGTAATGTGTGCTTGTACTTCTGCTGCACTTGGTCCGGTGTATGTAAACACACCTGTGCTATTATTGTATGAAAGTGAACCGTCACCGCCGGCGTCAGTTACACTTAAATCTGTTAGATCAATAGCTGAAGTATTGCTTAAATCAGCTAATGCTATTTCAAAACCACCCGCTGTAGAACCATCATGGACTACAAGGGTGTCTTTAGTTGTATTGACGGTAACCTCACCTTCAGCACCGGTGAAAGTCGAGTGTTGGGCTGTGGTTCCCCGTCTAAGTTGTAATACTGTTGGCATAGTTTATCTCCTAAAATGTTCCACCGTCAAGCGTATCAACTTGAGAACCTGGTATAACTGCTGAAGAACTTAAATTATCTAAGTCCGCCCGGCACAGCTCAAACCCACCTGCTGTAGAACCATCGTGTACGACTGCTGTGTTTTTAGTTGTGTTTACGGTAATCTCAGCTGAAGCACCTGTAAATGTAGAGTGCTGGGCTGTACTACCTCGTCTAAATCTAATTCGTGCTGCCATGTTTATATGCTCCCGTAATCTATATTGTTACCGGAACCTACACTGTCAGCAATTGACCCATAATCTTGATCCGAATTGTAATTCATTCTAACAATAGCTGTATTTGATTCTGACGCTGTATCAATAGTAAAGAGTGCATCCACGGTGTCAGCAAACTTAATAGTTCCTACGTCTGCTGTGGAGTCAGTATCAGTTACAGTGAGGCCACCGCCTATAGACCTAATGTTATTAGCAGAATCTCTGATATATAACTTTTGATCCGCGGTATTTATTGCCATTTCGCCTACAGCAAGATCGCTTGTTGTAGGAACGGAACTCGCTGTTTCCGATCTTTTCGGTTTAAGTACCACCGCCATCTCTTATCTCCTTAAGCTCTTTTTTTAATTTTTCTATTTTATTTTCGGCTTGGATTAATTCTTTTTTCAAAAATTTGGCTTCATCTTTAAGAGCTTCATCATTAGTAACTTCTTTCTCAACAACCACTTCTTTAATTACTTCTTTAATTACTTCTTTAATTTCAGGTGGCTTTTCTCTTTCTCTTAAAACTTCTGCCTTGCTATCCTCTATTTCTTTCTTTAAAGTTTCGATAGTCTTTAGTGCTTGCTCCTTCTCTTTCGCAGCTAAATTAGCTTTTGTCTGAGCCATTACAAGCTCTAAAGACATATCGTTAACCTTTTTTATCAATACATTAATGTATTCATTCACCATAGTTTCATTATTTTGTTCCATCACAAGCCTCTTACAAAGTCATCAATAAAAAAATATTAGTAAGAACCACCGTCCAAAGTATTTGTCCAGGCAGGGGTTCCGCTGTTTGAGTAAAGGATGTAACCGTTAGTACCTGCAGCAGTAGCCTGAAGAGCACCGGTTCCGTTACCGTAAATAATACCATTGCTTGTAAATGTACCTGCGCCAGTACCACCGTCTGCAACGAGAATCTCCGCTGACAAGCCTGAAACAGTACCACCAGTCAATGAACCAGTTACGTCACCAGTCAAGTCACCAGTTACGTCACCAGTTACGTCACCTTCTAAGTTAGCAACAAGTGTACCAACAGTGATAGTCAGGTCACCAGTAGAGGCGCCTGTAGCAGCAGTAGTACCCATGGTGAACTTATCTTCTGACTCGTCCCAACCGATGAAAGCGTTGTCGCCAGTGCTACCACGTTCAATAACAAGACCTGAATCGTTAGCAGCTGCAGATGTACCGTTACCGAGTTCCAAAAGTGTATCAGAAACAACAGTATTATTTGTAGCAACAGTAGTAGTTGTACCGTTTACAGTTAAGTTACCGGTAATAGTAGCGTCACCGCCAACAGTTACGTTGCTTGAGAAAGCACCAGTAGTAGCACCTGTAAGAGCGCCGCCTGATAATGAAGCAGTACCATCAGTTACCGTACCACCTTCAATTGTACCTGAAGCAGTTACATTTGTAAGACCTGCTAAGCTTGCTGCAGTATCACCAAGAGAAACAGAAGTTGAACCAAGTGTTACAGAGCTGTTTGCTAAGTGAACATTGTCTACAGAACCGTCAACAAGGTGCTCTGAATCGACTGCATCATCAGCAATCTTAGCGCCCGTTACCGCATCTGCGGCTAACTCTGTAGTACCTACACCGCCAGCAGTAATAGCCATGCTAACATTATTGTTAGTTACAGTAGAAGTAATACCTGTGCCGCCTGCAAATACTAATGTATCAGTACCAACAGTTACGTCATCAGTTGTAGAACCGTCACCGATAGTCAGTGTAGAGCTGGTTGTAGCAGTTGTTACACTTGTAACACGACCTTTTGCGTCAACCGTAATTACAGGAATCGCTGAAGACGAACCGTAAGTGTTGGCTGTAACACCAGAGTTAGCAAGTGTCACTCCTACAGTTGCAGTGTCACCAGCATCCTGGAATGTTGCAGAACCAGTAGCATCGCCACTAAGTGCAACAGTTACAGCGCTTGATAAACCATCTGCGTCAGTAGCAGTGTCTGCGTTACCAGTTAGGGTAGCAGTGATAGTGCCTGCGCTGAAGTCACCAGAAGCATCACGTTCTACAATAGTGCTTGCTGTGTTTGAATCAGTAGCTGCGTCAATAGCATCAGTGTAGAACTTACCACCAATAGTATGAATGACGGGAGTGCTACCATCAGAGCCAAGAGACTCAATATAAAGTTTAGCTGCTGCACCAGAACCTGACTGGTCTTGGCTATAAGCTAATTCGCCCTCTTCTAATTGTCCAGTAGTAGGTGCTGCTGATCCTGCCGAACGTTTAATTTGAATAACTGTAGCCATTGATTTCTCCTCTTATTAGCTTTTGTTATTATTTTTAATATGTACCGCCGTCTAAATTTGATACCTGCGAGGAATCAATTGCTAAACTTGAAACAGGGCTCGCAACCCACTTATTCGTATCTGCATCAAAGGTAAAAGTATATCCATCTTGGGCGCCGGTTAAATCAACATTCGCTAACCCTTCCAAATTAGTTGCCGTAATGACCCTTGAAGTAGACGTTACTACTTTAGGGGTTCTTGTGCTAACACTTGAACTTGGTATAGTTACTTTTATTGCCATTATCGTGTTACCTCTGGGGTTACCGTGATAATTCCTTCCAATACTCTAATAGTTTCAGAACTACTTGCTATTTCAATATCATATACATATCTGCCAGACCTCAAAGAAGACGTCTGTGTTGCAGTCAAACTAATAGTAATTTCTCCGGTTGCATCCACTTTTGCAATAGTAAAATCAACCTTTGTATTTGTTTGATAGCTTTTTCTTATTTGAGCGGCAACAGTATAATCAGCAAGATTTTTATTAGTACCGTCAGGATTATCCAAACTGAAAGTAAAGCTAAAGGTCGTGCCTTGATCTATTACAATGTTTTGTATTGTTGCCATATAAATATCTTATAAGTATTAATGTATCTTGTTATTTATAACTTTTTGGACTTGTGATGAAAACTATTTTGACACTAAAGTATGGTGACAAATACACAGCAGATGATGTGAACCGCATATATATTGACACAAATGGCAAGTACAATTATGTATGTGTGACCGATAACCCTAAAGGGCTACGTTCTGATATTTATACTATTCCGATTGACGGTGAACCTGAAGGCCACTGGGAGAAAATAAAACTTTTCCAATATCATTTTGGCAAAACTTTGTACTTAGATTTAGACGTGGCCATACAAAAAAACATTGACCATTTGTTTAATTGTCTTGACAACCAACCAATGATTTGTTATACTTATTGGAAGGATAAAAATTTTCCCTATCATAAAGATGAGCGATGGTCGTACAATTATCTAAGTAATTTTAACTCAAGTGTAATGTTGTGGGAAGATGCAAGACATATATATGAATACTGGAAAAAAGATCAAGATTATTACATGGTAAAGTATGCGGGTGATGATAGATTTCTCTACCATGAAAACTTTACATTTAAACATTGGCCTGAGGGTGAGATCTATTCTTATAAATTTGCCGGTGATAAGTATCAACCAAATGCTACTATAGCATTACTTAACGGACAAGCAGACTTTCCCAATTTAGTTGAAGAATATTATGATGAACTTCGTTTGTATAAAATGGGGAAATAAGTATACCCCAGAATACGTAAACAATTTGTATCGTATGGTTAAAAGAAACTATACGAAACCCTTTACCTTTACGTGTTATACAGATGAGAATGAGGGATTAGAATGTGACACACACCCTATACCTGATGATGGTTTACTTCACCCTGACTATTGGTTCGGTAAAGAAAAGTATTGCTGGGACCGAGCAAAGTTTCTTGTGTTTAACTCTAAAGAGTGGTTAGGATATGAAGGCCAGTGGTGCTATTTTGATCTCGATGTTATCATTCAAAATAATATAGACGAGTTAGACAAATTAGCAACCAGACCAAGAATAATTTATAGTGAATGGCAAGACCCAAAACAAAAACACGAAAGGCTTTTTATTGATATTAGAGGCACGTTTTTTAATAGCAGTATGATGTGCTGGGATGATGAACAAACTAAACAAATATATTATGATGTTTTAATGGAAGAAGAAATGGTTTTTAAAACATTCTTCAAAGGGTCTGATAACTATCATTATTGGAGACAGAGAGAGTTTTGGAAAAACATTCCTTTTGAATGGATATATAGTTACAACCGAGGAATGAAGTTTCCTAAAGACATTGCACCTTTTAAATACCGCCCTGATGCTAAAGTTTGTTTATTTAACACAGACCTAACGCCAGACCCTAAAGCAAAAAAACAGATTAAACTTGAGGGATTGAAGGATAAAGAATTATTGAGGTTATGGAAATGCGAGTAAATTATATCTGCTGTAAGTGGGGAACAAAGTATGGACCACATTTTGTCAATAAACTATATTCAATGGCTAAACGTAACACTGACCATAGCATTTTTGATTTTCACTTTTACTGTTATACCGATCTTCCTGAAGGCCTTGATCCTGGGATTAAAGTTATTGACTTTCCTGACATTCCTAATATTCACCCTAAGTATTGGTTTGGTTCTGATAGTTTCAAGTATGGAATGGCTCGCTGCTGGGATCGTCCTAAAACTTTTGTTTTTAATACTCATAACTTCGCTGACGATAAGCCTACGGGGCGTTTCGTTTTCTTAGACTTAGATGTTATCATACAAAATGATATGGGTCCTATTATTACATATGATTTAGATAGACCTACAAAACTTAGAAGTTGGTGGCAAGATCCAAAACCAATGAAGTCAAGACAATTTAAACTTGCACACGGGGCTTACACAAACGGTTCCTGTCAAGTGTGGTCGGATGACCAATGCGAATGTATATGGAAAGATGTATTGAAACATCAAGAACAAATATGGTTTACATTTACTGATGGAACTGATAACTATCACAGTTGGCGTTGGGGTGAGTTTAGTAAGACTCCTTTATGGGGACACTTCCCAAGTTGGATGGCCTACTCTTACAATAGAGGCAGAGACTGGGATGCTGACGATTTGAGAGTAGACACCTATCGTAAAGGGTGTATTCTCTGTGTATTCAATATTGACTTATTGCCTTTTGAAGATTCAAGTAGAGGCAAAACAAAACAAGATCAATTAGTAGATCCTTACTTATTAGCGCACTGGAAATGAGTTTACACATATACACAGTCAAGTGGGGAACAAAATATCCTTCCTCTCATGTAAATGAAATATACAAACAGTGTAGGCACCATGTCACACGAAATTTTATTTTTTATTGCATAACAGAAGATCCCAAAGACTTACACCCTGATATTGTTCCTCTAACAATTCCTAAGGATAACTACTATGAAAAGTGGTGGAACAAAATGTATTTGTTTGATACAGATATTGTGTGGCAAGAAGGGGAAAAACTATTTTTAGATTTGGACATTACAATACAGAGAAATTTAAATGCTTTCATAGATTATCCTTGTTATGACAAACTAATATTTGTGAAAACAGAATGGCACGATTTAGAAAAAATAAAAGAAGAAACAAAACATATACCCCACGCATATACTAACCTAAACTCAAGTATACTGAGATGGAATGATTCGTTGATGGAAACAGAATCTATGACAAAGTTTTTAAAAATGACGAAGGATTACCCAAGTCAAATGTTTTTTTATTATAGAGGGTTGGACAATCTTTTTTATAATAGATTCAACCACGAACATATTTCAACATTCCCCAGCGGGTGGGTATACAGTTATAACTATGGATATCAATATCCAAATGATGTAGAACAATTTAAATACAGAGAAACACCTTTCATCTGTTTATATGATTCAATGGAGAGACCGCAAGATGTTAAACTATAATTTTCTAACAAGTTTTAGATATTGGGGCATGGCGCTTGAAAAAATACAACACGAAATGCCTCACAAACACGAGGACTTTAGAAAGTCTATGAATCCTAACACTATGGATGCGTCTGTATGGTTAATGGAAGAGCTTGTTAAATATTTAGATTCGGAAAAAGAATACAATATTATTGTTTTAAATTCTTGGTTAGGGTTTCCTCTTGTGCCCCTCATATGTGAAAATATAAAAGTTAAGCATATGGACTTAATTGATATTGATAATGAGGCTTTAGAACTTTCTAAAGTGTTTAACAAATACTATGTAGATAACGGTGTAGACATAAATCATTTATGTTTAGATATACCCTTTGCTTTCCATAACATAAATGCTCTTAATACTGACATTGTTATTTCACTTGGATGTGAACAGATGTATCCTCTCAAAGAGTTGACCACTACTAATACTGATTGTATTTTTGCGCTACAATCAAGTAACGTAATACAGGAAATGTACGGTATAAACTGTGTAGATACCATAGAAAGACACTTAGACAACACAGGAATCACTAATGTTTTATACAAGGGTGTAGCCGAACAATCATATTATAACTGGGAAGGCAAAGTTTATTATGATAGATTTATGGCTATAGGTACAAAATAGTATAAATAGTAAACAAACTTTTAGTAGGGGCTAATGACCCTTTACGAACAGGTTAGCTTATTGTGATAATATCGCTAACTGTCAAAAGTAATTTAAATTACAGGAGACAGGTATGCTTTTAAATCGCAGAACTATGCTAAGAGGTGCAGGTGCAACACTTGCACTGCCAATATTAGATGCTATGATTCCTTTAGCATCAGCTAAAACTAACCCTCAATTCAGAGCCGCATTTGTATATGTTCCTCACGGTGTCATATTAGACGAGTGGAACTATGACGGCATTCTGAGACCATTACAACCTTACCAAGATCAAATAAGCATTTATCGTGGGATGAAGTTGAACACAAATAACCATGCGGGAAGTGGCCACGCTACGAGTTCCGCCACATGGTTATCGGGAGCCGTTGCTAAAGACACAGCAGGAGCTGATGTAGAGGCAGGCAAAACTATTGACCAAATGATTGCAGATAAAATTCGTGGTGATACTGTATTGCCGAGTATGCAATTAGGAATAGAAGATATATCACAGATGGTAGGTTCTTGTGATGGTACTTCAAGTTGTGCATACATTAATTCAATCAGTTGGGATACTGATACTTCAAACTTACCAATGGAAATTAATCCACGCACATTGTTTGAAAGAATGTTTGGCTACGGTGCAACCCATGAAGAAAGACTAATGCGTACAAGTGTAGATAGTAGTTTGCTTGATAGCATTATGAATTCATCAGCGAATTTAAGGAAGAAGTTGGGTAACCAAGACAAGGAAAGACTTGGGGACTTTTTAGAATCAGTGCGAGAAGTAGAGCTAAGGATTGGTAACTTAGAGAACAAACTAAGGGCACAAGGATCTAATTTGTCTACTGCTCCTTTTGAAGTACCTGAATTGTATGAGGATCATGTAAGAGCTATGACTGATGTTATGGTTTTAGCATTGCAAACTGATACAAGTCGTGTACTTTCATTTATGTTAAGCAGAGAGCTTAACCAAAGAACATATCCGCAGATAGGAGTACCAGAGCAACATCATGGTGTTTCTCATCACGGATATAATCCAGAAAGACAAGCGTTACACGCTTTAATTAACACTTACCATGTCAAGTTATTCACAGAAGGTTTTGTGGACAGACTTGCAAACACACCTGACATAGACGGAAGTTTATTAGATAATACTCTGATTATGTACGGTGCTGGGATGGGAGACGGAAATGTACATAGTAAAGACCCTTTATCGAATCTACTTGTGGGTGGACGAAACCTTGGTGTGCGAGGAGGTCGAGACATCGACACAGTGCAGCCTGATGGTTCAAGCATGCCTAACGCTAACCTCCTCAGAGGAATGTTAGAGAAGTTTGATATTCACTTAGATGAGTTAGGACATTCCACTGGCGTCTTCATTTGATATATCTTCTATCATGTTACGCCATATTTCAAGATGAGGGACAACAAACCCTAAAGTGATTCGAGGCTCATGGGACCCGGCACAGTGATAATACACTTTGTCGGGTTCTCTACCTCTGCCGTAGTAACCTACTTTACAAGTCCAGCCTGATTTGTCAGGCATATTAACTATTTCTTTGGTGAGAGGATCCATGTATCTAAAGAAACCATTGCCTGTAGGTGAATACGACAATAGTATATTATAACCAGAAGCATTCCAATTATTGTGCCAGCCCATGTATCCTCCCTCAGGATAGAATACATTAACTGCTTGATTACGTGCGCCTAAATAAGCACAAAGATCGTCTGCCAATTTATTTCTTTTTTGTTTATGTTCTAAGGGAGCATTTTCAGAAGTATTAATATCTACTGATAAAGTTCTTTCAGGATAACCAATGTGTTGTCCGTCTTTGTCTACTATTTCTTTTAAATAGTCTTCACCACACGCTTCTTCTAACAACATACCCTGATGACGATCTTTACTGTTGGCAATTTCTGTCAGCTTAGTCAGATCAGATTGAAAAAACCAATCGCTATAATCAGTGAGCATTTTTAATATTTCTTCGTTATTAATAGTTATCCACTTCATTCTGCTAATTGATCCTTGGGTATAGTGTGATGATATAAAACTATTTCCTGTCCTTGTAATTCTTCATAATGATAGCCATTGATAAAGTTCCAACGAGCATCAGGTTCTTCTACATACCCCCATTTAACTTTATGACCTCCGTACGTAAGGAGTTTCCACATTGTAAAAGTATCCCATTGTATAGCAGAAGGGGGATAGTGGGCAATATCATAATCAGATTTTCTTTGCGCTAAATATTCTGTCCACCAAGCTCCCATTAGAGACATAACTGCAGGAGTCTTACGATAAACAAAGAAACCACAGTGACAAGTCATTTCTTCTGTAGCAGACAGTTTAGTGAGTTTTGCGTTGTAGGGCCTGTTCTTGGTAAATACAATATCTTTATTTTTTGGAAGAATGTCAAAAATGTTTTTAATATCTTCATGCTCACACATCATATCAGCATCAAGATAGCAAGTAATATCGTATGGAGTTTTATTAAGTGCCCAGAGTTTAGCACGAATGTGATCTGGAATTCCTTCACTTATAACATTATTAAATAATATATGGTCTTCAGGTTGTACCCATTCTTTGTGAGTGAATAAAGTAATATCAGCTTCAGGCCAAAAGTCTCTTATAGATTCAGCAAGTAATTTTCCGTGTCTATAGAATCCTTTTTGTTTTGATGCTACTATTATGAATCCTTTAGTTTGTTTCTTTTTCGGCATTATCAATTTCCTTCATTAACAAAATTGTAGCATAAGCCTGGACTTCCATTATACTTTTAGACTTTCTAATCATTCTTTTTAATTCATTATTTTTAGAATTTTTAATAGAATCAACTTCAAATGCTTGCAATTTTGCGTTAAAGAGAGCCTCTTGTTTTGCCCTTGCTCTTTGAGATTCACGCCTTTCAGCAGTCTTTTTAATATTGTCATTTCTTCTTTCTAAGGCTTTATTAGTATTGTCGTCAATTTGCTCTTCGGTATATTCTTTTAATACCGATTTCATATCAGGGTTATCCCCATCTTTATCGTGTATGGAAGCAATACTTTCTTTACCATTTGGTTGTACGATGGTAACGATTAGATGACGATTCTCCTTATTGGACCAATAAGGATTCTTATACTGCCTTATAATAGGGGGGTGTTCAACCTCTGTTACAGAGGTGTCAACAGGTACAGAAAGTTCTGCGGTCATAATGTAACTCCATAATTAAAAACTATATTATATAACTATATAGTCCGTTTGTCAAGCAGTTCTCAACCAAAGTTTAATGGTACTTACGTTTTCTGTGGTTCCCACAATACTGTCGCCTGCATAAGTGCCAGTAAAGTCAGAGGAGAAATACCCAGTAAATGAGCCAGTATATGTGCCGGAGTAGTTTGAAGTACCTACATAATCACCACTAAATGCCTGGTCAAATGAGCCAGTATATACACCGGTGTATGTTTTAGGACCACTAAAGAATCCTGTAAAGTCTTGTGAGTAAGTGCCGGTATAATAAGCACCTATAAATCCAGAGTAATACAGAATATACGCACCACTAAAGTCACCGGTGTATGCGCCTGAATAAGCAGAAGTACCTACATAATCTCCTGCATAGTCACCACTGAATGTACCGGTGTAAGCACCTGTATATGTTTTAGCACCTGAGTATTCACCGGTAAAGTTATCACTAAACTCTCCGGCAAAGGCGCCTGTGTACGCACCATCATAGTTCAGAGATTGGACCTGTTGTCTTGTATCAGTGAATCCAGCAACATCACCCATTTGTGTCCAAGTACCCGTTTCACTCGGAGTAGAGGTCTGTACAAGGTAGCACCCTACACCAGGAGTTGTTCCATATCCTTCAACAATTCTGTTTCTAAAGTTAGGAACCATTTGCTCGACTTCAGCAGAGGTCATCATTTTGAAACCGTCGCTGTATTTTAGTGAAGCAAGATCACTGTTAGCTGAAGAAGTAGGTGCTGTTTTCTGCCATAAATATATGACGTTGTTACCGCTTTGAGCGGTATTTGTAATTGTATAACGAGAAGTCCAGGTACCGCCTGCTGGGGATACTGTAGACATATGAAATTGGCCAACAGTATAATTAGATTCGGAAACCATGTCACTAATTACTTTATCTAAAATGTCAGTATCTAATTCACCATCAGTAAATTCATTGACACCGACATTACCTGTTCCTTCCCAGCCAAGAGGACGATTAGTAATACTTTCTGAAGCGGCTGAAGTTACTTGCTTGAAGTAGTATGTAGTAGAAGATGTTGCGCCGTCTGTGGGGTGAGTCCCTATAGAATCATCTCTGATAGTATCAACAAAAGTACCAATAGCAGAACCACTAAGAGCATTAGCAGTATCCATGTTCAGGTCACCGGTAATTGTACCATCCCAGTCATTTGCATATTTGTTAGTAATAACATAAGAGAGATACTGCTGTATCTCAGCATCGGTCATTTCCTGCAAACCTTCAAAGTTAGCAGAAGTTATTGGACTACCGGAAGATTTAATTCGTAATGGGCGCATTTATTTTTTCCTTAATTTAGTCTTGTCCCGGAGGAGTCATATATAACACTTTCTACCATCGTATTCCAATTAGTGGTAGAGGTTCCTACCAGTTCAACAGTTGTTCCTGCTGGAACAGAGATTGCCGCATTAGCTGAACCGCTATTAATACTTGCTGATGTAGCAGGATACAATTTTATACTAACTGAAGTAGCATTGATAACTACATATAATTTTCCGGCGGCCGCCGTTGGAAGTATAACTCCCTGATTGGCAGTTGCTGTACTAACTACACTATAGGTTTTGTCTAAAGTTGTGGCGTCTCCTTGCACCGTACCTGCAGCAGATACAGTGGCGCCGATTGAAGCGGTGTGGTCTCCGGATGAAACAATGTTCCCTACAGATATGTTACTACCACTTTCGTACTTATCAGTATCAAGGTTGGTAAAGTTAGAGTCAACCTCGGAGTTTGTTAACGGACTGCCTTTACCAGATCGAGTAATTATTGTTGACATTTACTTTTCCTGTCCTTATATTTTGTTAAGAATTTGTTTGAACATATCCTTAATTTCTTTAAGCTCATTCTTTAATGTATTTATATCATCTTGTACTTCAACAATCTGATTTTTTTGCTCATTCTGAATATTTTTTTTCATTTTATATTCCTGTAAGGATTTGTAGTCTCTATTTAATAAAGCCTGATTTTTACCATCTCTTATAAGAGCTGGAGAATCCTTTACTAATTCATATCTACTCATGGTTTATACCTGGAGAGCATATGCTCTCAAGTTCGATGAAAAAGGAATCTTAGCAGTATCTGTGCTCAAGTGTACAATCTTAATTGTATAATTTTTAAATCCAGTATACGTTTGAGTTGTAGTGACCGGAGTACCTGCTGTAGCAGCAGAACCGCCGCCGCCTGAAAGTGTAACAGTAATTGTCCCACCATCATATCCTCTTCCAGGATTGGTTACTGTGATTGCTGTAACCGCACCGGCTGATATAGTTGCTGTTGCCTTTGCACCGTAACCTTCACCACTGTGAGTAATGTTTACAATGGGTGCTGAAGTATACCCGCTACCTCCTGTTGAAACTGGAATTGAAGTTAAACCAGTAACATCATATTCTATCACACCTGTACTTGAATCCAGTCCAAATGAGTTAGAACCTTTAGCAGGTACTTTATATGTATACTCCGCCCAACCAGTAGTTGATGTATTGAAAGGTGCCTGTTCAATTTCCATTTCACGCCAGAAAATATCAGTATCAAAGTCTGATTGTTCATCATCACCGTTGCGTATCTTATAATAAACTTTGACCGAACCTTCTGCAGGAATCTTATTGTCTAATATGACTTTAAGATCTTCAGCATCCTGGCCGTCTAAAAGTTCTACGCGTCTTGAAATGTAACGTGTTCTTGCACTACCGCCGCTTCTAACAGCCTCGCCGGACGCATCATTATTAACTTCATTCTTGTAAATGCCCATTATCAATGCTTCACCATTTATCATTGGGCTTAGATTCTCTCTTGTTGTATTTACTGTTATTTCATAATATGCTGTTGGTTTCTGAAGGCCTCGAACAGTCTGATTAATTGCGCTACCGTAAGTTGCTACTTCATTTGAAAAACTCAGAATAGTCTTTTCGGTATCAAGATCAATAGTCTTAGCAGGATACAAGTCTGTTAAAGTAGTATTAACAGTTGCCGCACCTGTATTAGTTAGCGCAATTTTTGGAGTAACTATACCTTTGTTTCCATGATTTGCATATGGTAGTTTCATTGCATATGAGTTCACTACTCTGTTGTATATGTTTGCAGTAGTAGCAGTCTTGGTGCCGTTTCCTACAAGAGTTCTTGTTAAATCAGATGCACTGTTTGAGCTGTAGAACCTACCTTTCATTACTTTAATAGTAGAAGTATTATCGTAGGTATCGTTATGATACAATATTCTACCAAGATTAAGTTGTGCTGTAATTTCACCGTTAGTTGTGGGTGAACCGCCAGTAATTGTTACTACAAGATTCGACAATCCTGTATATCCAGATCCTACGTTAGGTAATGTCAATGCTGTAATTACACCCAATGACATTGTAGGTGTTACTGTTATAGGAGTACCCTGTCCAGTAGAGTCTGTTAGTGTAACTGTAGGCGTTCCAGCATAAACACCGCCGTTAACAATGTTGAAACTAAATCCATATACACGATCGCCGATAGCAAATTTGGTGCTTGAATCACTAAAATTATTGAAGTTAATCCAATCGTGCCTTGCATTAGCAAGTTTTATCTTATAATCAACATTAGGAGTAAAAGTATAACGCTTAATTCTAAACATCATATCTTCTTTTTGTCTTGGTGTCCATGTTCTGTTATTTGCAGAAGTAAACAATATACCGCTATGAGCCTGTTTAGAAACTACACTGGTTGATCCGTGTATAGGCTTACCGAGTTCTGCAATCCAAACAGTGTAGTTAGGATCGTCTCTTTCAGGAATAGGAACAATACAATATTCCTTATCCACTTCACACCATACAGGAGTCGGAAAATCAAACACTGTGCCTTTAGGACTGAATGTACCGTCGCCATCAGCAGTAGAAGTGTTACAGTTGTGTCGATCTTTGCGACACTGTCCTAATACAGTAGGTCCTGGGAATCCATTAATCATTTCTCTTATTTCAAGAACAATGCCGTTATTATCGGCTTCAGTTGAAATTGTATGGAAGAATATATCAACCGAAGAAATATAAATTCCTTCAGGTACCCCAGTTACTTTAAAGCTCTGAGCCATTGGGTCCCAACCACCACAATTCCAATCGTAAAATCCTTGTTGTGCTTTGTACCCAAGCTGGGCCATTTCATATTCCCAATACATATCCGCTGCGTTAAAATCTAATTCAACATTATCGACTACATTGTTTACAGTAGTTGTTACTGCACCACCTGATTTAAGAGTTGCTCCGCTATTAAAATTAGCATTATTAGTATTGGAGCCATCAAGGCCTGTTTCCCAAGCAAGATCAGTAGATTCCCAAGTAGCAAATCCTTCAGTGTCAACGTCAATAAGCCCACTGCCAGTGTAAGTAGTCAGGATAGAAGATTGTAAAGCTTGCTGTGTGTTTGTAACATTACCTGACACGGTTGATCCATCGGCAAGTTGTTGTACAGTAACAACACTTCCATAGGTGCCACTTGCGTCTACATAAGCCTCACCGTATTTAATGTTTGGCATTCCTTCTACAATATACGGAGCCCCAACACTTTCGTAGTATGTCTCCCAACCAGGTTCTACAAGTTTAGATTCTGTAGAAGATTTCACTTCTTTGTTAGCCGGTACTGGAGGAGTAATAACTGAATATTCTTTACGTTTTTGTACCGTTGTTCCGCCGCCCGAGTAGAAAGTAGCTGTAGCAATAGAAGTTGACGCTGATAAATTATTACCAACAGTAGCAGAACACATAATGTCTATGACCCCTGCTTCAAACTCCCCCTGTCCAATTGAAATTGTTCCGGAAGCTCGGCCATTATGGTCAGTTGTTACAGACCCCTTAGAGCGGCCGCCCATGTATATATCATGTACTTGATTCTTACATAGACCACTAACGCTAAAGTCAATGCTTTGTGCTCTGGTGTAAGGAATATAAGATTCGTCTACAATAGATTCACCCACATACTCTGTGATAGTATCTGGCAATGCCCCTGTATAAGTTTCAGTAAAGGTATCATACCCTGATTCCATACGATTTTTAGTTACCAGCTGTCTATCTTGAAACTCAGTGAAAGTTCTATATATTTCACCAAACTGTTGGTATCGGTTTCCAGAACCGTCATAGGTTCCTAAAGTGTTTGATTCAGTGTGTGAGTATTCTTCCCAAGATCTTACCTCATTAGTAGTAATATCGCCGAGTAAAGTTTCATAATATGTGTCTACTACAGTCCAGCCCTTCCACTGCCTATCCCATGCGTCCGCATATTCAAAGTTGTCATATGATCCTGTTATATTATTATAAACAGGTGAAACATATTCATAATCCGACCATGAATCTTCTGCTGGAGCTATAGCCATCATTCCAAATATAGTTGAGCCGCCGCATGGAGGTGGGGGTATTTCTTGTATACAAGTATTTGTAGCTGGATCATAATAATATCCAGCTCCGCAATTAATTACTTCTTCAGCCCTGTTAGAATTATACAGTGTCACTACTGCACTCTGGCCAGGTACATTAGAAAGACTATCTGTTCCGAGTGTAAATGTCATAGCCACGGAAGCATCAGCATCAGTAATCCCGGTATCATCTGCTAAAGTAAAACTAACTGATGCCCCGCCGCCACTACCTATAGTAGCCGTACCGGACAAACTTCCTGATGTAAAATCTCCAGCAACCAAAGTATAACCAGAATCTCCTGCGAGAGTCCACGGAACAGTTGTTCCTGCAGGGACATTAGTTGCTTGAATATTGATACTAAACGAATCTCCTTCGTCAACCGCGTTCTGGGAACGAGTTAATCTATAAGTTACTACCGTCTCTCTGGGCACGGGGTCTATAACCACAGTTTCGTCTTCGTCAGGAGTACCAACAGCTTCAGTAGTATCGTATAATAGTTCCGTTACTATTGCTTCATACTTAGAGGCTAAAAGCTGTTCAGCATAAACTACTTCAGCAGCAGGAACATGGAAGTATTTTCCGGTCTGACCGGCTTCATCACTTGTCTCAGTGAACGCCGGGACAAGCTGAATGCTATCTTGAGTAAATTTAGATCTAACATACGCAGCGTCTTTGTCTAAAGAAGCATTATAATCAGGATTCATTACCGCTGAAACTGCAAATGAATTAAAAGGATCTACTAAAAGACCATTTTTAAATCTATCAACACCATTAGCGTTTAAGAATTTCTCGTTCTGCGCCTGTGATTCTAAAATAGAAAGCGAAGTATAGTATTCAAGATTTTTAATTCTTTGTTCCAAGGTACCTATTTTACGCATGGTATATCTTGGATTTTCTATCTGTTTTACCTTAGTAGCAAGATCCTGTCTGCCATAATATTTTCCTGAGTCTGGGGACAATGAAGGAAAAGGCTTCAAAGAGAAAGTCGCCAAGGTCATATCTTTAGTGTTTTCTATAGCAGGAGGTACTACTTTCAAGGACTGTGGGCCTGGAATTACTTTAAAGTCTCCATTGCCTGAACCAAGAACCACTCTAAATGCCTGAGCAAAGTATGATTCAATATCAGTTGTAAATTCTTGCACCGGTACAGGGTTGGTTAACCCTCCTGTTGGAGCTGCAATAGTTAAGACTGAGCTTGGATTTGACGGAGCTGATGCTAATACAGAATTAGGTGTTGCCGTAGTAGCTGCATATGGTCTAAAATCGACCACGTTTCTCAGATCTATTATCACACCAGTGCTACGTGTAAACAAAGGAATTTCTTGTAGCTTCATATCCCCAGCTGCAATAGTAGCAGCGTATGAGTCTACACACGCAAAAGTTGGACCCGCCGCAGCTGAGTTTGTAAAGTAATCAAATTTAACTAAAACATAAGGGGTTGCACTAAAGTCTACAGTGGAGGTAGATTTTTTAACAATATTTGACAACCCATAATAATTATCTTTTTGACCGTTATCCAAAGTAAACTGAGATGTAACTGCTGTACCCTCACTCCCTGTTGTAAAGGCCGAAGAGTGTACTCTTACTTCTTTTATTTTTAACACATCTGGAACACCGAGACAGAAGGTATCTTCTGAAGTCGCATATCCCGATGTACCGTCTATCGTAAGTTTTACATAATGATCTTTTTGTAGTGTTTTTGTTATCGGACTTATGTTTCCGGAAACCTGTACATTGACATATGCTTTGGCTCTACGGTTTGGATAAGTAGAGGTATTTATTGTGTCATCTAAATCAAATTCTACAGAATTTGATGCACCGGTAACAGTTCTTGTTCCGGAAGTCATGTCCAAAACTTCTCCGGCGGTTATAGTAGTTCCGCCTACTGTTTGAAAACTATCTTTTGCTACAACAATAATGTTTGCATTTATTATAGTATCAGATAAGCTACCGGTGCCATGTGGAAAAGAAATCGGAGTGGACACTGTAGCAGTAGCAGTAGCAGTAGCATCAAAGTCTATATCAAACTCTTTTGTATATTTGAAGCTATAATCGAATGTTCCGCTCGGTGCAAGTGTTTTAATGTAAGTAGTGGGCAATGGGAATATAAGACGATTATAATCTTTTTCCTTTAACACAGCACTTTCAGGGGTACTGTCAAAATTTAAATCTTCTAAAACAATATCAGCATGAGCATCTGCAATAGAATCATTATAATATATTCCTCGCACATCTTTAAACTGAGCATTGCCACTCATTTTTACATCATACAAATAAATTCTATATTGACCAGCGGCCGCACCGGGAGTTCCGGATGAATGTACAAGATGTCTTACTTTAGCAGTACCTATAGAAGTACCAGGAGCAGAAGTTCCAGAGAAAGTTCCTGCAGTAACAGCGGCCGCCGCCGCCGATCTTAATTCTACTGTTGCACCACCATCAACATCAAAATTACCACATAATTCATCAATAACAACATAATTACCGTATGAAGTAGTAACAGATAATCCTTCATCAACATAAGAACTTGTTGGTTTGTTTACTGTTATCAGTTTAGGTGCATCAAGTGATTTAGTATACCCTGCAACATTAGCGGTACCGGGAGATATTTGCACAACAAATTTGCTTTCAGAACCGCCGTTCGCAGCAGTAAATGCTCCTCCATTAACACCATCATTTAAATGTTCTCTGATTTTAACTTTCATTCCATTGACAACATAGTTGCCATTGGCATTGTAAAACTTTGTAGCAATACTATCATTGATTTTTTGTAAAGGATCTTCTTTAACTTTATTTCTAACCAATGCCCCATATTCAAATCTTGCATACTCGTAAAAGTTTCCCGGTACAGCAACCGTGGTCTTTAATGAAGTTAAAGAAACAGCAAGGTTAAGTCTATCAGCACCGGGAGCATTAAAATTGAATGAACCTGAAGCAGGGTCTTTCAACGTAGGATCATCAGCTGCTGTTTTGATTGATTCTGTTACTTGGAAACCAATTTTTCTTTTTACACCATTACTAAAAGGATCTGCAAAACAAGATATCGCAGGTGTGACCGCAAATTGATTGTTTACATATACAACACCGGCCGACAATTGAATTTTTGTAGCAGTGCCATAATAATTATTACCGAGAGTTGAGCTTGTAAAAGAATCTATAACAAACTCAGTGTCTCTATATGAACCAGATGAAATTATTTTAAATCTTGCATCTGTAGTCTGCACAAAATGATCGTTTGCCGTTCCGGCATGATCCATATATGCTAAATAAAATGCTTTAATATTGGGTCTTCCAGTGCCATCACTTTGACTAACTTCCAAGATCTTGGCTTTCATTCCTGAAGTTACACCTTGAACAGTCTCGCCAATATATTTACTAAGATCGCTATTGTTAAGAGTAGTAGCAGTAGAGGTGCCGTTTGGATAATATGTATCGGTTATTTTAATATAAGGAATAAGACTAATATTTTCGGAACAACCACTAATGACAGCGCCGTTTTTCAGGGTGAAGCTACCAAGTGAAGAAATCTGATTCTGCAATATAGTTTGTAGCTGTGTCAATTCCCTTGCTTGGACTGCGTATCCTGGTTTAAATAAAACCCTGGTATAGTTGTCTCCAACATCAAAGTCGTCAAAATACGGAGTAGTGTTTAAATTCAGAGCCATCTACTTTTTCCTAAAATGTTAATATTGCCTTAATTGTTTCTACTTGGTCTTCCTGCCTGTTTATAAATGTACGGTTTTCAATATACATAACATCACCAGAATGTACGTTTAATTCAGGATTCTGAAAACTATTTATACTCAGGCTCGACACGCCTGTGTTGGTATTAGTCAAAATACTGCTTGCAGATATTAAATTTATAATGGGTTGTAACCACACATAATAGTTGGAACCATCCACAGTTTTATGTATTACTCTAAATCTTCCATTTTCATTTGTAGTTATTATATCATCAGCATTATATTTTGCTTGTTCGATTGCACTTCCCACTTCTATTCTTGTAGTATTATTTCCGGTTCCACTACTAAAATTAATTGAAGTGCTACCATATTGTTTTATATTTTTTACAAGACCTATTTGTCTAAAATCGTTGTTTAAAAATAAATCTGTATTATTTTCTTCATCTGTACTTAGAACAATAGCAAGTTTATTTGCAAACAATTCATTAATAGCATGTCCGCCATGTCCTTCTCTCGGCCCAAGAACAGCTCTTGCAGTAGCCTTTGCATCTCCTAAGTTTTCTACACCATTCAAGTTAGTAAATGTTATATCTGCAAAACTATAACCGTACCCATAATCAGTAACAGTCACTCCAGTTATTTGTCCTTCAGAATTTAAAGTGGCAGTTGCTTCAGCACCAACACCGTCTCCGGTAATGACTACCTTTATATCACCCAATATATAACCTGACCCCGTATTAATTACTTCTATTCTATCTATAGTTGCATAAGTTGTCACAGCTGCAGTTTCAACCGCCTCTTGTAGTGCTGGTGTCCCTACTGTATTTTTTAGATTGACTGTTGCTGTAGCACCTGCACCATCACCCGATATTGTAACACGAGCAAAAGAATACCCCGAACCATTATTTGTAATTGTAAATCCCGTGACTTCCCCTGCTGCAATTGTTACAGATGCAGTGGCACCTGAGCCATCACCTGCAATCGTTGCCGTGGCAGTAGTATAGCCACTACCACCAGCTGTTTTAACAATAGTATCTACTTCTCCGTTAACATCTGCATATGGGTCAACCGTATATTTTCTTACGGGAATGTTACCTGAGTCCAAAAATTTTGTTTGGTCAGAAGAGGAAATCTGAAACATGAACTTCCATTTGTATCCATCGGCCATAGTTGAAATTACTGACGGATCCGTACTAATCGGTTTGTCTGTACTTGGTTGTCCGAGATTGTTGTACATACATTTATATACTTTAAACTCGTCAGTGACAACATAAAAGTTAGCAGTTTTTAAACTTGAAGCACCAGAGGTTGCTGTGTGTGTTGTGACACCATTTAGAGCAGCTGAACCAAATACATCTATATAAGGTCTACCATATGAATTATCATACTGGTCATATACTGTATTGCTGGTCCAATTAATTCTTCTTGCCAAGTGGCATATATCAGCACTATCAGCAAGCTGAGCATAAATGATATTCTTTTGAAAGTCATTTATTGTATGCAAATCATCTGTTGGTGTTGGAGGTAACTCCTCATTAGACCAAGCCGTTGTTTTTCCCAACGTAATCCAAAAATAATCGTTGGTGTTTACAAGGTCACGTCTAACAGATCTTGCTAACTGTATTCTGCCGCTATTGGCAAGAAGAATCGCCATCTATCTACCTATTAAGAAATAGTAATTGTCCAAGTGATCGTCATTGAGTCTGCAGCACCTTTGTTGATTACTGAAAAAACAGTACGACAAAGCATTGTGCCTGCTGCTGAAGCATTAAAGATACCTGCTTCTGTAAGAGCACCAGTACCTACACCCGCACCAAAAGTAGCAACATAAGCAACGGAATTGTCAGTAACAGTGCCGCCCGCTGTAGTCAAAGCCGTACGTGAACCGGAAATAGGTGATACCAAAGCTGTCTGTAAAGCACCGGCAGCAGTGGTATCATCACCTACTTCCATGTGTGACATTTCATCAGGAAGTGTGTGACCCCCGAGAGTGTCCTTCATACGTGCTGCGATAAAATCAAGACCAGCATCAACCACCAAGTTAGGTACTGTAAAATCACTTTTTACATTACCGTTTTCATCTTTAATCACGACATTTACTTGTCCTGTCGCTTTCATTGTGTCTTTAAACATTATTGTTCTCCAATATTAGAATGAGCCTAATGTAGTCCCTACTATGTAATCTTCTGCAAAGTAGGTGATATCTACATAGTCTTGTGGCCCTGTTATTGTTCCACTGTCTGAAGTTGTTGTTGTGTCAGACCGTGAAGTTGTAAAATTCTTAGCTACTATTTCAGATGTTGTGCCCGTATCTGAAATAGGCTTACTTGTATTTATAACTGAAATATCGCTGTTTGTTATATCATCTACAGCAGTTTCATGTTGCAAATCTAAATTTAAAAATGTAGCATCATCTGAATGAGCATTGTCAGTAAATGATTTACTTATATGCAATGTCGCTGAATCTGTATTAGAAGTAGCGTCACTGAAAGTTCTTATCAACGTCAATTGAGTAGAAATTACATCTGTAACAATTGCACTATCAGCAAAATCTCTATTCCACTGAACAGTTTTAACTACAGTTTCAAGTGTAGTTGCGCTATCACTAACATTTTTACCATAAGAGAAATATATACCACCATCTCTTACGTAGAAATCATTGTCAACATAATCTTCAGCAAAATAAGTTTGAGTACCAGCATCGCTTTCTCTTATATTTGTTGTTGCATCTGTATAAGACGGCGATATAAGTTTAGTAACAACATCTGTTTTAGTTACTGTTTCACTAAAAGAGATTTCATATTCAATGCTAAATGACTCTGAAGTTTCTCCGCCTTCTCCAGCAAATATATCTTCTTCAAAGAATCTAAAGTGTACTTGTGGAACTGTTATATCAAAGTCTTCAAAGGATATTTCATTTGTTATAACCAACTCACCAAACACTTCCCAACCAGCGGGATGCACTGTGTCTCTTAGATCTCTATTCCATTCTGATTGTGCGTGTGTAGATTTTACAATGTAGGAATAGGTTTGATACTTTCTATTATCTTGTAGTCTATTAACATCTGACAATTTGCCTCGGTCATCCGTATATTCTCCTTGATAAGAGAAAAGATATCCAGAATTAATGGTCACATTGACAGATTCACCAAGAGAGTCTGTTAAACTTATTACGGCTGACCCTACATTAAAATTATAGCCAGCTGTTATAACTGCAAATGAAGTAGGTATGCCTGATGAAACAGTTTCTACTTTAACAAACGCATTATTACTTCCTCCAATAATAACATAATCTTCAGCAAAATAATCTAAGGCATATCCTCTATCGTCATCTCCGCTTTCATTTATTAAGAAAACGTCTCCTACTCTAAAAGTCGGAGTACCACTACCTGAGTATGTACCAGAAGATACAGATGCTAAAGATCTAACTAAAGAGCTTCTTGCAACAGAAGAGCCTCTAAGTGTAATAAAACTATCAATGTTTAGATTGTTAATCGTTAAACTTGTTGTAGTAGAATTATAAAGTGTGCCTTTATTGGTAATAATAGCATCACGTATTTTTTCAGTTGTTGTGTTCAATGTCAGTCTTGCTGTAGCATCCGAACCAGTACCCGTATCAATTATAGATACAGTCGGTGCGGCCACGTAACCAATACCTGTATTAGTTATAAGTATATCATTGACTTTTAACTGGCCTTCTACAAGAGTTGCAACATCAAAAGTAAGATCTGCTCCACCGCCGCCACCGAGGTTCGCATCTGCAATAGTAATAGTTTCGTCTATTACAAATCCTTGGCCATCAACATCTATTGTAACAGTTGCATCACCTGAACCATCAACAACCACAGTAAACTCTGCAAGAGATCCTGCACCACTTGAGGTCCAATCAGATGCACCAATAGTGTATGTTCCAGCAGATCTACTTACATCTGCTACACCTATAGTATCTACAGTAGCGATTGGTCCTTCAAATACTATTGTGCCGGCAGCGTCTGCTCCCGGGCCTGGAATAGAAGTTCTGAGAGTATCAAATTTTAAAAATACTTCCCACTGCTGAGGAGAGGTTGCATCAATTTTTATAACGTCGGTAACAGTTGCCGGTACTACTTGTGTTCTGTATCCGGAACCGAATGAAACGTAATAGTGTATATCAATTAAAGCACCTTTAAGATTTAATACTTCGTAATTGTTATTAGAGATTACTTTGACAGATTGTTTTTCTTTCCATATACCGTCAGATGCTCTTAAAATATACCTACTTGGATATAATATAGATACATCTTCACCGTAAAATAAACGGAAGAATGTTTCTACCGATGCTTTAGAACCTTTGCTCTCATACAAGTATTTTATGTTTTTGTAAAAAAACTTTTTATCTACTGGTAAATTTGAGGGCCAACGCTTGGCAAGCATCTGACGCCATTTTTCAATTTCCGTAGAATTTGCTTCATCAATATCGTAAAACCTTTTATTCAACAGAACATTGATTGGATTACCAGGACGATCCATCCATTGGTAATATTTTTCAATAAACGTGACAAAGGTAGTATAATCTTCTCGTATGAATTCGGGAATAGAATACTTGATGTTGTCTGCATTTTTTTCTACGTGTTCAGTAGTATCTCCAGAAGCAAAAGATAATACTGCTGTTAGCACCGCGCCGCCTGAACCGCTAACTGTTACAGTTGGGGCAGTTGTATAACCGGTTCCAGGATTAGTAATAGTAACTGAGACTATTTGACCTGATGGTCCTACTACAGCAGTGGCAGCTGCATTTGTGCCGCCGCCGCCGGTAAATGATATTGTTGGGGGAGTATTCGGAACGTAGCCGGAACCTGCATTAGATACAGTAACGGATTCTACATATCTGTAATAACTCGGTATCTTATGAGACATTATTCATTTATTACCTGTTGACTAATAACAATGTCTAATCCTTTTCTTGCACCTGTTGTTGTGTTAAGTTGGGTGTCATCTAAAGTTAATACCGTATTCTTAGAAGGTAGTGCCACTACCGCAGATGTATTTACTTCTGAAACTCTTGTTAGCGTTTGTGTTTTTATATCTTTAACGTCATCATGTGGTTTGGCATTTATCCTGACAAATGAATCAGTGCCGGAATAAGAATTTATCTGAGTAATAAATGTAACACGGCCCGTGTCGTAATTAACAATGCCCACCAAACCAAGATTTTTATTATCTTTTTTGCCATACAAATAAACATCACCTAAACCAGTATACTCGGGAGGATTGACCCCTGTTCGAGGAACATCTTGTAATTTTACATCATAATTTCCTGTACCAATGTTGACATTGAACCAAGTAGAATGTAAAGTCCTTGGCTCTATTTTATTATTAAAAGATAAGGTAAAACTTTCGCTTTTACCTAAGGTCATTGCAGATTTTCTAATTTGTAATTTTGGATTTATATTTACCGAAATTATAGAAGAGGAAGACTCTTTCACATAACGGTGCAAGTCTGATAAGTAAAAGTCTTTATTTAAAACATTCAAACTATTTGTAAAGTAAGCACCAACTGCTGTGCTGATTGTTGAAGTAATTTCACCCATAGTCAATGCGGTTACTTTAGGATTATAAGTAGCCCCTATTCTAAGTTGTATATAAACGTAATTTGGATCAACAAACTCAGTCAATATACCCACAGGAGCTTTAGGGTCTAAAATTTCTGTTTGTATTTTAGCTTTGTCTGCATCTGTAATAATTTGATTTGGATACGGGTCTAATGAAATAAAGACCTTTCCGTATATGGGAGGATCATTAGTTTCTCCTCCCCAAACAGCACAAGACTGGATGTTAGAATTACTTGCCAATATTAATGCCTGATAGTCAGCTGAGGTAATTGCTCTGTTTCTTGTCTGATTAAAACGAGGGGCAGTTTTTCTAATTGAGTCGATAGATTCTTTGCCAGAGCCGCCGCTTGCATTATATACAGTTGTTATAGTTATAACTTCATCATTAGATATAAATGTTCCGGAATTGCCGGAAAATCTATTTGCACCATTAGCAGCCTCACCGTTAGATGCAATATAGTCTACAACAACAACATTTCCATCTGTTAATTTTTTACCTACATAGTTATCACCAAAGCGAACCAAATATAAACCGTCAACATCTTCCTCAATAAAATACGCTTTAGTTGTAGTGCCTACATCTGTTAAATTTGTATACTGTAAGTATGTTGAAATAGTTAAATCTGATTGAGATTCTCTTACTCTAACACGCATTGAGGAAGTATCAATATTATTATTAGGTATAGTAAAAGGACCGGATAATGTATTAGATGTTACTACAAAACTATTAGAAATCCTGGTACCTTCTGTTATTTGTACATTATCAAAAAAGAATCCAGATATAGCTACTCCGCCAATTGTTCTGGTTTCTTTATTGACGGTAACCGAGTTTCTTGGATAAAAGAGGTAACTCGTAGAATTAATGACCGAGGTAAAAGCTGTATCTCTGGAAAGTGTTAGTGTTGAATTACTATTTGACACCGGTGGCACTACTCTAAAGTTTATAGTTGCTGTAGAGCCTCTTACCGACCGAGGAGTGTATCCTAATCCTTTGGCTATAGAAACTACTGAAGCTCTTTTTGTAGCAGTATCAATGAAGGCCTCATTACCTACCAAATGTGCAAGAACACTATTGTAATGCGTGTTGTATGCAAGAGTGTCCAAAAGAACATTCATAGCAGAACCTTCAAAATTGTAATCTTGAAATTCTGATTGTGCAGCCAAATACGCTTTTAAATTTGATTTTATTGTTTCAAAATCTAATTCTGTTACATCTAACTTTGCCATGTTACCTTAACCTTTCAAGATTTATTACTAAATCTGTAACTTTTTGTATGCCCAAGACATAGAATCTAATAGTAATTATCAAACTGTTTCTATCTGATAAAGAAGCGGAAACAGGAACACTTATGTCCTCTATTCGCACTCTCTTGTCATATGTTTCTATTAAATTTTTTAAATGTCTTTTAATGGTTTGTGAGTTAAGCACGTCCATATTTTGAAAAAGATATCCTATTAGATGTCCGCCTTTATTAGGAGCAAACGGCCTCTCATAGAAGTTTGACAATATCAAAGTGCGTAATGATTGCTTTACAGCATTAACGTCTAATTTTTTAGACACATCACCCGTGACCGGATTTGGAGTAAATGCTAAATCCAGATCACTGTATAGTATAGGTGTTTTTTGTTTTAGTTCAGCCATGTTAGTATTTATACTGTTATATGCCCAACCTGCCTGCTATTTGGGAAAGTATTTTAGTTTTTTCATTAGCTTCTAACTTATTATATAATGCTGGTTTTTCAATTTCCTCAAACTCAGCTAATATTTCGTTTACCCTTCTTTCAATATCTTGTGTAACTGTGGGTACAGGAATATCCGGAACAGGTTCAGGGGCATCTGCCGGTGCAGGATCCTCATCAGGGGGTGTTATTGGTTTGCCTTTAAGAACATTTCTAAGACCATCAGCTGATTTTTGTAAATTATCTATTTTGTTACAAACACTTTCTAAATCCAAAGCTCCAGTTTTTATGAGACCAGGTAAAGCCTCAAGCCCCCCTGCACCAACATCAATATCACCCCACTTGCTTTTAAGATTTTTTACTTCGTTTGCAATACCCTCAGCGTCTAAAACCACAGCTGATAAATTATTCACAGCAGGTTTCACTTTATTAATAACCTCTTTTACATCGGTATGTAAAGATTTTAATTTTGGGGGGATTAAATCCGTTGGTATAGGTATCATACCATTCTTAACATCAGCTATAAATTGTTCTACTCTTTGTATATCAGTTGTCAGGGTGGCATATTTTGCGCCTACGCCTAAAGCCTCAGCTATGCCCTGACCAGAAGTAGGAAACGTAAATGGTGTCAGATCTAACAAACCTAAAACACCATCAGCAGAGGACAGTGAGGTTAATCGCCCCAATAATTCATTTTGCTTTTCACTTAATAGTCCGCAGCTCATATATTATCCTATGGTATAGGTGGTTTAGGAGTTGGCGTACCAGGTGCTGAGCCAATATGTGAGTGTGTACCAAGCCCAATACCTGTAACAGTTGTAACAGCTGTTGCGGCGACAAGACCGGTGACAGAAACCATACCTGTGTGTTGTGTAATGCCGGTAGTAATACTTCTTGCACCTGTCTTTGTTTCCTGATAACCAGCAGCAATAGTTTGTATTCCAAGTGTTTCAAGTAATTGTGCTGCGCCGCCTACAAGTTTCTGTTGGGCAACACCTAACAGCGACATATTAGTACCTGATGCTCGGTAAGTACCCACTGCGGTCTGTGTCATATTTAACAGTGAGGTAAGATTATATGACTGCAAGGTTGTCATTGACATATTACCTGTAGAGGTTAAATTATACCCTCCATTAACAGTCATATTAAATCCATCGCCTACACTCATGGTATGTGAACCGACACACGTAATAGTCTGTACTCCACCGGTCCTTAAACTGTAATCTTCAGTAACATTCACACTCATACCTGTGCCTATTTCAGCAACACTATTGCCTTGTATCTTAGTATGATGAGAACCTGTAATAGTTGTAAACTTATTACCATTAATTTCTTCGTAGTAATCACCGTCTACTCTAAGTTTGCAGTCACCAACAATAGTGACATTACATCCGCCTGTTATAGAAACATTCTTACCACCAATTACTATTTCATATTCATCACCGACAATCTTTGTGACTTTAGTTCCGTCAGCTTGTATTTCGTAAAAGGATCCTGAATTATGATACTCATGTATTCTTCCGTTGTCAGGTGTGTCGTCTACTTCAAACACATGACCGGATTCTGTTTCTGTTACTTTGTTGAAAGGATAAACCGAAGTAGTTCCTTTACCGAATGTAGGAACTGTGCCTGGCTCACTATAGGTTCCTGTGGCTGTAGAACCAAAACGAGGATGAGGTTCGTCCCAAGGAACAGAAGAATAATCCTTTCCTGTTATGTCAGGGGTGACAGTAGTTATACTTGGTGCTTTAGCTGTAGGAATTGCCTTGGTTTGTTTTTTTCTTTTCTCTACAAGGCTTGCGTGTTTTTCTGCTGCACTTCCTCGAGCAAGGCGTGAAAGATCTGGTTCGTTAAGATCATTGTATCCCACGTCCTCTTCAGTTCTTGGAAACTTTCCATTAGGGTCGCTAAATCCTATTGTTGGGTCTTCTATTCTTTCAACAGGAATACCTGGAAGTGACCCTATAATAACAGGACTTTGTTCGTCATTACCATCAGCAAAAAAGCCAACAACAGTTGAACCGGGTAATAGCGCAGGAGTTTCAGAGACACCTGACATACTTGCTGAAGTGACAGGTAGCATTACAGTAGCCCAGGGCAAATCCTTTGTAGGAAGTGTAACAGTATTGGCTGTGTGATATCCCAATACTCTTACTTTACATCTTCCTAAGTTTTCAGGATCGGCTCTACTTTCTACTACGCCTATCCACATTTTAAATTGTGGTACTAACATTCTTTACTCGCTTAGATCTAAGTTCAAACCGTTTTTCACAATTTCAGCAGTGATGCTATGTTTATCATACTTTATTGTGTGTTTCAAAGCTGTTATTATATAGGGACCTGAAAGATAAGGATCTAATACTGTTCCCTCATCATCTTCAGTTGTTTTGGATCTCGGTGACAAATATTTAAGATTAATTAATTGTCCCACTTCAATATCTGTTCTTCCAGGAATATTTATTGTGAATTTAAAATGATCTAACCCACTTAAATATGACTTTCTGTATTGTATTCTGTCTGTGTAAAACTCTGCTGGATGACCGTTTGGTAATTCGCTATTGTCTGTAGTACCGTAATCGGTGTACAAGTTTGTGTTGAATACAACAAACTCTGTGTGCATCATCGGATTACCACGAACATCATCAGGGATAGGTATTCCCTCTGAGGTTCTCACAAAAGCTTTGGCCTGATCCACAAAGTCAAAAGTAGATTCTGTCAATTTTTTTGTTGTTAAATCATATCCACGAATAGCATTTGCAAAGTAACCTGTCATTGTGCCTTCGATAATGTCAACCGTTTTAGGCATTTGAAATGAATCAATTTTAGTAAATGCTGGAGGTAAAACATTTCCTGTATATTTTAACCCATCTGCTCTACGTGGAAATGTTTCCTCTACAGGCTCATACACATATTCATCAAGCATTCCAAACTTTTGCCCTTTTTCGATTAGAGCCTCTACACTACTAAAATAAAATCCTTTATTAGACTCGAAAAACAGATAGTCGGACCCCTGCAATTTTCCTCCCCTAACTCTTTTAGATATGAAATTCATATTTTTAAAAGGAGACCAAAAATTAGAAGTATATTTTATCTTACTTGAATGAGGAGAGTCCGATATATACAAAGGAGTTTTTCTACCTGGATCATCAAACCTTCTGTCAAGTGAAATATAATCTTGATATACTGACGCAGCTACTTCATCAGTATTGCCTTTTAAACTACCATTAACAGTTATTTGTAAGTCAGAATATCCTTCAACAGAAATTAGCTGTAGTGTGTAATAACTTTGAGTATCGTTATTATTAAATCTATCTGTTACTGAATAAACTCTAAATTGCTTTTCAATAATATTAGCAGGCGCATCAACATATGTAGGTGTTCTAAACTTTATTACTACCAGTTCGTTTCCTCTGATTGGAAAGTTTGAAACAAGATCTATACCGTCTGATATTAACATTTTGGCTGTTAAACAGTTAGCAAAAATATCCTCATACAGGATAAATTCAACCATAAAGGTTTTTAGATCTAATACGTTACTGTCACTATTTACCAGAAGAATATCATCAAAGGTAATCTGACCAGCACCTGTTAAAATTTCGTTATCCACACTACCTCACCAGACGTCTATATATTTTAACAAAATCTCCAATGAATTTATTTTTTATCAAATAAATATGTCTTTTAGATTCATTAAGGTCTATTTCATAATCCATGTTTGTAACAGCGCTGTGAGTTCCTGCTGTTAATTTAGCAGCATCATAATCTACTACAAGTTCAGGGTTGCTACCAGTTATCATATAATGATGGACTGCTGATTCATTTCCTGCACCGTATTTTGTTTTAACGTATTCTGTCAACGCAACTGAAGATTTTGGCCACTCCTCGTATGGATTGATTATATTATTAACCAGTAAGATTGTCCAGTGATATAATGGCGTACCATATACTCTGTTAGATAGATGTTCAGGTGTTTCCCCGTCATCTAAATAATAAGCATCCATGTTTAAATTACTTACGTTACCACTTCTAAAACCAGTTCTAACAAAAATATCTCTTACTGCAATATTTTTATTTTGAGGAGTAGTGTAAATTAATGTCGGTAGATATTTAAAATACATTATCTGCTTGTCCTATAGCTATCAGTAATACCGCCTTCTTTTCTAACCAACATCTCAAGTTCAGTAAATTGCAATCTCATACTAATTTGAGATGGGCCGCCTGGCTTACTAATAAATGTTGTAAAGTCTGCACCGCCATATGATACATCCATATTAGTCAGCGCACAAGAAGAAATTTGATTGACGTACTCGTTACGTTGATCTTTGTACATATATTCGATGTTAAACTCTGAAGGGTAAATCATAATAGTTTTGCCTTCAGCGAGTTCTGGGTGCATATGGTATTTAAATAACTGAATAATATTCATCACATCTTCAAATTCTGTGTCATTCTTCGGTGCAAAAATATAATTAAAAGCAAATGATCTAAAATCCATTTGTTCAAAAAGCTGTTCTCTAAATGGATTCAAAGTCGTCTTAGTTGATACATCAAAAACATCACCGAAACTTCCGCCGCCGAGTTGAGATGGCAAATTTGCAGCTCCTTGTATAACACTTCTTGCCATGGCGTTTGCAGTGTTGTTGTTTCCTGCAAGAGTATTTTTAACAATCCCCAACAAGTCATCTGAAGATTCCGGCATAGGAATGTTGCCGTTAAGGATTCCTCCACCAAATGTACCTAATGAAGTATTTTGCCATTTAGCCCCGTATGATACAGTAGGCGGAGCTGCAATGTGTAACTGTATTGTATTAAGAAGACGTATAGTTTCATTTGCCTGGATAACTGCTTCACCAATGTTTTCTGCTATTTCATAGCCACCATAGGCAGTTGCAACACCTACAGCTGTTCTTAAAGCAGGAGAACCGGTACCAGCTGTTATAAAGTTTGCAACAGCTTTACCTGCTTTGAATCCCGCATAAACACCGGCAGCTTTAAATAAAGAACCGAGGATATCAATTTGTTCTCCAGTTGCCCTGCTTTCGTCTCCTACTTGCTCTTTTCTTTGTCTGTCAGCTTGTGACCATTCTCCAAAACCACCCAGGAGATTATCTAAATCTTTTTGAAACTTGGCCTCACTTCCAACTGAGCTTCTTTCTCTCGCATTAATATAAAATATAATACTGTGCGGTTGTTCCGGATTCTCTCCAATATCTTGAGGATACCTAAAACTTAGGTTCGTCAACAAATTGTCTACTTTGTGAGTATTTGCTGCGGTGCTATCTTCTGCAGGAGAAGTTTCAGGTTCAGCTGCGGCTACAGCTGGCTGCTGTTGTGCAGCGACCTCTTGTCGCTGTTCTTCCCGGCGAGCTCTTCTCCGTGCGCCAGCAGGTAATGTTGATTGCTCGTCATCATCAGCCATTTTTTTTAACCTCTATAAATAACCTTTAATATGGGTTTACATTATTTATAACAGGAACTTATGACATATACCAAAGACTTACATCAAGGAAGGTTTAGGCCTCGTAATCCAGCAAAGTATAAGGGAGACATAACAAACATTATTTATCGTTCCGGCTATGAATTAAAATTTATGAATTGGTGTGATCTCAATGATTCGGTGACCGAATGGGGAAGTGAAGAAATTGTTATACCTTATCGTTCACCATTAGACAATAGATATCATAGATATTTTGTTGACTTTTATGTTAAAGTATGTAATAATAATATAACTGAAATGTATCTTGTAGAGGTAAAACCTTATCGGTTTACACAAGAACCTAAGATCCCAAAACGTCGGACTAAAAGGTTTATAAATGAAGTAAAGCAATGGGGAGTTAATCTCGCCAAATGGGAAGCGGCTGAAGAATTTTGTAAAGACCGCAAGTGGAAATTCAAGATTATAACTGAAAAAGAATTAAAATTATGAAATTAGAGCGTGTTGTTTTAGAAGTTGCGGGTGGTTGTAACTATTCATGTGCTATGTGTCCTCATTCAGATCCAGGAAGAGGTAAAGAATGGACTCGTATCATGCCATTAGATATGTTTGAAGATATCCTTGATCAAATAGTAGGTAAGTACGGAACCCCTGTAATCAATCTCGAAGGCAGTGGCGAACCTACAATGAACAAACGTCTGCCTCTGTACGTAGAAGCAGTAACAAAACGTGGCCTCAAATCATTCATGTATTCTAATGGCAGTTTTCTTCGTGGTCAGTTTATGCAGGATGTTGTTGATGCAGGATTAGATTTCATGCGTTTCAGTTTCATAGGCTACAATAGAGAGATGTACAAGAAGTGGATGAGCATGGATAACTTTGACATGGTCACCGAAAATGCTATCAAGTTGAAAGAGTATATTAAAGAGTCGGGCAGTAGTTGTGAAGTAAGTTCCTATCATCTTATTCTTAACAACAATCAGATTGAGTTTGAAGTAGAAGAATACAGACGTAATGTTATTAACAAAATAGGCACTATCGGTTACATTTGGAAGATGCACAATTGGAGCGGTAACTACAAACCTGAATACGGCAGAGAAACAGATAAACGTAGAACGTGTGGTCGCCCTTTCGCACCAGAGCTGACTGTACGTGCAGGCGGTAACAACGGGCAAACAGCAGCAGTAACACCGTGCTGTCAAACTCTCGGTCCTCCCAATGAAGCAAAAAGTGTACTCGGTCATTTCTCAGAGCAATCCTTTGAAGAAATATACTTTGGTGAAAAGTATGAGGAGTTACGTAGACTACACAAAGAAAAACGCTTTGATGAGATTGATTATTGTAAAAACTGTGACTTCTTATATGAAAACCCAGAAGTTTTAGTGTGGAGTAATGCTCCAGAAGCTAAAACTGATTATATGTTAGGAACTAACTTTTCTCTAAAGGATTACCAGTAAACCATTATAAATAATGGTATGGCTAATCCATTCCAAGACATACGAGCCAAAGCTGGCGAGCAAGACCGTTCATTCAGATGGTACCAAGATGCTGTCCGAAAAATGGCTAACGGTATCAATACGTTTGCTGAAGTGTCTCGTACAGACATAGGAAGTTTTACAAGCAAGTTAGAACCCGGTAATATGTATATGTTTCAATACGATCCTAAGTATAAAGAAACATTACCATATTATGACAGGTTCCCTCTTTGTCTACCCTTTGACGATATTAGCGGGGGTTTCGTAGGCATAAACTTTCACTATCTACCTTATTTAAGAAGGGCCCAGCTTCTTGGTAATCTAATGGACTTTACAGATAGAGCATTAACTGAAAAAAGTAAAATTGAAATCAGTTGGAGTTTGTTAAAAAACTTTGGTAGATTTCCGGAAGTAAAACCTTCAGTAAAAAAATATCTATACAGTCAAGTACAAAGCAGATTTGTAAAAATAGAACCTGAGCATTGGAAAGCCTCTATCTTTTTGCCAACACATGATTTTGCAAAAGCAACCCAAGATAAAGTTTATAGAGACAGCAGAGACAAAATAAATGGCTAAGTCCTACTTTAACAATAAAAATTTTTCAGCATTTATAGCTTCAAACGCCCCGCAAAGAAGCGATAGGTTTGAAGTGCTAATAACAATACCTGATATACTAAGAGATGCTTATCCAGGAACAGGCAGTCAAACCATCAGCTTGATGTGTGAAGAGGCTCAGTTACCAGGATACAGTGCAACAAATGTTCCTGTAAAAATAGGCGCATGGACAGAATTTAGAAATCAAAATCTTGAATTTTTAACTCAAGATGTGGTATTTACTTTTGTATCAGACGACAGCCTCGCTATTCGAGGACTATTTGAAAAGTGGATTGAATTAACAGTAAGTCCCGTATCAAAAGAAATAGAATTTCCTGTATTGATACAAAAAAATATAATAGTACGAGCTTTAGATAGGCAAGATAATGTAAGGGCAGAATATCTTTTACTCGATTGTACCCCTAAACTTATCAATATCAATCAGTTATCTTGGAGTAACACATCTTTGATGAGAATATCTGTTTCATTTTCAGCGAGAAAGTGGGTAAGACTTGGCCTCGAAGGTGCAGTAACAGATGAATTAAAAGAAAAATTGAGATCAACGGGATTACTTAATAGATTATTTAATGCAATTTTTGATTAGAATATAGGAGATTATAATGAAGTTACCTACAGTGGTGGTACCGGAGTTTGAAATAGAGGTACCCGGAATGAAAGAGGCTTTAAAGTTTAGGCCTTTTTTAGTGAAAGAAAATAAAATATTAACACTTGCGCTTGAAGGCGGAGAAGTGATAGATCAGGTTAGAGCTGTACAGCAGGTTATTTCTAATTGTTGTATAACAGAAATTGCTGTAGATACTTTACCGTTGTATCAGTTACAGTGGATATTTATAAAATTGAAAAGTAAATCAGTAGGAGACGTTCAATCATATATATTGACCTGTGGTAAGTGCGAAAACAAAATAAACTACGATATGGATATAAACGATTTTAAGGTTTACGGAAATGTTGAAGAATCTAAGAAAAAAATAGAAATTACTGAAGAAGCGGGAATTGTTTTTAAATACCCATCAGCGCTCAAACAGGCCAACAGTGCAAATGAAAAAGATGAAGACCTAATATATTCCTGCATTGAGTACATTTATAATGACCAAGAAGTTATTTACAAAGATGATATAACAAAAGAAGAATTAACAGAATGGATTGATAATTTACCTGTTACAATGACAGAAAAAATAGGTGAGTTTTTTGTTGATATGCCGTTGTTAGGACACCGGTTAGAATATAAATGCAATGAGTGTGGCAACAATAACATTACAGCTATAAATGGTTATGAGCATTTTTTCGTTTAACTCTTTCTCAGGATTCGTTAGAAAATTATTATAAAACGAATTTCTTATTAATGCAAGAACATCAATGGGGTTTGAGTGAAATAGAAAATATGATGCCCTGGGAAAGAGAGATATATGTAGCAATGTTAGTACAACACCTAAAGAAAAAGGCTGAAAAACAAAAAGAGCAAAATAGATGAAAATAGAAGGTAGAAACATATTAGATGAAGGATTTGGCCCCTCCAATATAAGAAATGAAAAGGGACGATTCGGCAACAAGGAAAATGTAGCCAATTTATCAAATATGATAAGACAGGGCGCAGGCGAAGGGTTCGCTGCTATCGGTGCAAAACAATCTGCTATTTCGAGAGGTGCGGGTGTAGTTGCTCAAAACATGGGCAGCAATACTTTAGAAGTCCAGCGTATATTAGAATCTACAAATGATGCAACAAAAGAAGAATTTAAGAAACTAACAGAGTTAATGGCAAATCGAATAGGTGCAACAGGAAAGGCACAAGAAAAAGCCTTGAAAGATATTGCTGTACAAATGGAAAAGATAAAAATTGTTGCGGGTGAAGAAGGCGAAAACATTTCTAAAGCTCTTGGTTTTGACGAAGCAAATAAGCAAATGCAAGGAAGTGCTTTTTCTGCTGTTGCTAAAGCTACTGTTGTAGATCCGGTTAAAGATTTCTTTGGATACGGTCCTAAAAATAATAAAGGATTCTTAGGAGACAAAGGTATAGGTAAACCCTTTGCAGTAATGAGAGCCCGTAGAAATTTCAATGCTAAAGAGCAGGCAGCGCAAAACCTTGCAGAAGATTCACAAAGCGCTGCATTAAAATCTATGGGTGGTGGATTAGATGTAGAAAACAATTCTGTTCCTGAATTGTTGCAAGAATCAAAAGTCATATTAGAAGAAATTAGAGACGGACAAAACACCGGTTCTGGTCCTATGTTTGGTCCTATGGGTTTTGGTGGGTTATTCACTGCTTTACTGCCTTTAGCAAAACTTGCAGGAATAGCAGTTGCTATAGCTTCTTTATTGGCAGTTGCTAAATTAATAGCAGATGCTATTCCGGGTATTGAGATGACAGACGTTATCAATGCGGAATCCAACGCGTTAAGGGGGATGGACGCTGCAAGGAATCCCCCGGATACCAATGCTGCCCCGGATACCAATGGTGTAACTTCTGCTATTGATGATACAACAAAAGTTTTGAGTGAGGCTGAATTCGTGGGTCCGTCAAAGCCCCCTTCAATTATGAACCGAGTTGTGAGCGCAGGAAGTGATCTGATTAGCGGCGCAAAAGGTATGGTAGGCAAGGGTTTAGATTTCCTGGGGAGTAACAAAGTGTCAGGAACATTGACCGGCGTACAAGTAGCTATGGATTTGCGCGAACAATATAATACTATTGAAGAAGCAAATGCTGCTTTAGAAATGGGCGAAATAACACCAGAAGAACACCAACTCGTTGTTGATGATATACGAAACACCACCACTGGAAGATTAAGTGGCACAGCTTTAGGTACTGCTGGTGCAATCATCGCCGGCGCCGCGACCTCTGTAGCTGTCGGTGGTATTGCTGCGCCCATAGCTGCCGCGGCAGCTGTTGGTGTTGGTCTTTACAAAGCAGGTGAAGCTATCGGTGATTCTTTTGTCACAACCCCCGAGGAAGCAGCATTTGACGAAGCTAAAGAAAAAGGTTTGTATGACGAAAACTTGTTTTCAAAAAGTACGATAAACGAAGATCTGTTAGCAGAAGAAACAAACCCTCGGATATTAAAAGCAATTATAGATGATGCTGATTTGACTGAAGAAGACATGAAAAAGGTTCAAGCAAGACTTTTTGAGATTCAAAATCCTTCTATGGATGTGTCTTCTTTAGAAAGCACAACACAAACTTCAGCAGACAGTATAGACACAATGCCTATTCCTACAGGAGATGCTGTTGAACACACCACTGCCTTGGCATCAAACACCAACACCCAAGCTCCTGTAGTCAATAATGTGACTAACAATAACAATAATAGTTCAAGTAGCAATGCTACTAATGTGTTTAGTCAGCCCCTGAGAAATGATAATAATAGTTGGAGTTTATATTCAACACAGAGAGTCTTAGGATAAAAAAAAGGGGGCCTAAGCCCCCTTTTTGTCTGACTAACTATTAGTCATCATTTGCAAGTTTAGCAAAGTATGATAGTGTATCATCCTCGTCATCAGCATCAACCTGTGTGGGTGCTGTAGGTGTTGCCAGCTTAGTAACCTTTTCCATGAAGTTATCATCAGCAGCGTCTCCTGTTTGAGAGGAAATACTTTCTGCTGTGCCTACCCTGGCACTGTTACCCAACACAAAGTCCAACTTCTTCTTCAATTCATCATATGACTTGAAGTTGCTTGGATCAGTAATTGCTGCAAGTGAGTGTTGCTGATTCCAAATAGCCTCGATAGCGTCATCGCTATCTGATACAGGACTTGGAGCTGCAAACTCAGACTTGTCGTAGTTACGATATCCTTCTACCTGACGAATCTTCAATTTGAAGTTAGCACCATCCCAAAAGTCAAAAGGATTCATTGGTGCTTCATCTTGGAACTCAGGCTGCATGGCATCTTTAATCTTGTCAAAGATCTTCTTGCCAAACTTGTAAAGGAATACCTTGCCGTTGTTAGAAGGATTACCTGAATCCTCAACAACAAGAATGTTAGCGTAGTAAGAGAGGCGACGCTTCTGCTTACGTGCAATTTCTTTATTAGCTTCTACACCACTGTTCCAAAGCTCTGAGTTGAGTTCTGATACAGGGTCAGTCTGCTTGAGTGTAGTAAGTGAGTTTTCAATATACCACTTACCTGTAGGACCTTGGAACCCGTGATTGAACATCTGTACCCAAGGCATATCCTCGCCTTGAGGTGCAGGAAGGAATCGAATAACAGCGTATCCGTTGCCTGCGTTATCTACTGTGGGTTTCCACTCGTTAGAATCATCATTACGTTGCTGAGGGGCGTCAAGTTTTTCGACTTCCTTCATCAATGAATCAAAGTTGCCACGAGCCTTGCGAAGGTCTGAAAGGGAATTAAAAGCCATATTATTTCTCCGTATATGCGTTATATGTGCGATGTATGTTTAGTTATTACTTCTTGTATATTCGTATGTGTCAAGGACTTCATCTAAATCAATTTCTTTTAGATCCTCAATACTATTTATACTCTTTAAAACCTTGTCGATTTCTCGTTCAGGTTTTTCTTTTCCAACCTTATGGATTCTTTTTTCCTCAGGTTTTCTTTTTACTGATTTAGACATTGTGCAAATTTTCCTGCAAATCTCTGTTTAACATTGTCTTTGTCAAACCTGACAAAGGGTTTGTATTTCTTCACTAACAAACAAATGTGTTCCAATACAAAGTCATTAGCGTAATCTTCAACATAAGGATATAACTTTTCCATAATAACAAGTGTCTCAATTTGTATATCCCCACCCATGTACATTCTGAAGATTAAAGGGTGTGTGCCTTCCATTGCTGACTTAGACCCTTCTTTTTCCATCCTAAATAAGATATTATCTAAGTCAGTATCTAAAGTATACAACATTCTTTTACGTCTTGTCAAGTAGTTTTTGTAATTATCTAAAAAATTTCCTGTATAGATATTGGCCGTTTCATTGCCCGATACAAAGTTGGCAACAAGTATTTCTATGATTTCAGATCTTTTATATGTGCAGGCCAAGTCATACATATATTTGGTGTCTTTCCGTTTCTCAAAAGAAGCTCTTAGGTTGCCTATACGACCCTTAGTAACAGTAATATCATACTTAGGATCGGTAAAGTGCAACCTTAAGGCCGCATATAATTTGTAGACTTCAAAAGCCGTCATGTTAAAAAGGTAGCTTGTTAGATTTAACCTTAAGTAGATTCAAGTCTTGTGCTTCTGCTTCAAGTTTTTGCTTCAAGCTACTATTGATAATCTTGTTCACACTGTCCGCTTCAATTTCATTTTTTAAGCAATAGTCTAATAATACATCCATACAAGATTGTTCTGTGCGAAATGAATTGTTTTCTATATACTTTGAAAACTCAGCAGGGGTTCTGAATTCTTTGGTGATAAGAAATGTGTCTGTTGGTTTTTGTGTTTCAGCCATAAATTCGTTTGTTATTACTTCTAAGTTCACTTACTACTCCATTATCTATAAAATACGTGATTCTCTATTTCAGCCGTTGTAAATTCAACAAACTGCCATTGTGGATCTATTGTATTGTTATGATACCACAACGCTCCGTCTGTAGGATCGTTGTATATACCATTTATAACACCTGCAGCTACGTCCATAGCACGACCCCATGCCCACATATCTACAGGTATATCACTTTTACCATCACAATACCAACTAAACTGACATTGGTTTTTGAGAGGAACTATCTTATTACGCTCCATCAAAAACCACGATGATATTGGTCCTTGATATATAACATCACAAAGATCGCCAGGATATCTTTCATCATTTTTACGATTAACTGCTACATAAGCAACAGCTACTTGTCCGTCTATAGGCTCACCTCGTGCTTCAAAGTAAATGTTTTTTGCTAAACATTCTACTTCTCTGTAAGTGGGGCCTGCTTCAAATACAAATTCTATGTTAATAGGATTAACTTGTTTTACAGGTTCATCTTTAACTACTAATTGTAGTACAGCTAATAAAAACGCTGCTGTCATTGCTGTTAAAAGTATTACCTTTTTCATACAATCTCCTTAGTAATTGGGCCCTTTTGCTTACAAGGTGGAACCCATACCCCGCTTAGCTTAAGCTGCTAAGGCGTAAACGTCATCATTTGCGTTTATTTTAAGTAGTTTTAACGTCTACTCTGACGACCCTCAAATTGCCTATTCTCTCGTCTGTCGAATCCAAAACGCCCCCTCATGTTTTATTGGTGGAGGCGAGGGGAGTCGAACCCCTGTCCAAACTCGTTTTACTTCAATCGTCAACGGGTAATATATTTATATTATAACACTTTTAGTGCTTGCTTGTCAACCTTTCCATTGACATTTAAAGGCAAGCTTTCCACAAAAGTGTAGTATTTTGGTTTTTTGTATTTGGTTAAAGTAGCCTCACACAAAGTATTCAGATCTTCTTCTGTCGCATTACCGACAACAAAAGCATGAGGAACCTCTCCCCACAATCTGTCAGCTACACCTATCACAGCAACCTGGGATACCGCTGAGTGTGAGAGTAATACATTTTCAATTTCTGTTGGGTATATGTTTATGCCCCCTGAAATAATCATGTCCGTTACTCTTCCAACAAGTTTATATTCGTTCCCTTCTTTAATTACTGCGTCTCCTGTATGATACCAACCATCAGTAAACACTTTATCTGTTAGTTCCGAATTATGCCAATAGCCCCTCATAAGTGTTGGACTTCTTAACATAAGTTCTCCGGAAACAATCTTAGCATCCATATGAGAAAACAATTTATTATTACACAATATAGTACCTGATTCTGTGCTACCATAAGAATCATAAAATTCTACATCTGTAAAAATTTCTTTTAATTCAGCTAACAAACTTTCAGACATAGGTGAACCAGAGTGTTGAATATTTTTTACAGATGAAATATCATACTCAAAAAAAGTTTTTGAATCTATCAACATTCTCAACATAGTAGGAGCGAGGGTAAAAGTATTTACCTTATATTTTTCAATGTGACGTAAAAATTCTTCAGGGGTAAATTTTTCCATAAGTATAATATGATTGTTCGTAAACAAAGAGGTGAACAATCTGTTTATAACACCTGCAAATGTTAAAGGGCCTGAAATTAAAGTTACATATTCCTCTTTAAGATTGAACATTGTCTTAGAAACAACCGAATTAAGATATTGCCCTTTATGGGTACACATCACCCCCTTAGGCTTACCGGTTGATCCACTTGTATAAAGTATCTGGTGCATATCGTCATTTGCCCCCGGAGTAAATATTGCGCTTTTGTCAGTAAAAGCATAATATGAATCTGGGATATCTTGTAACACCAGTTTAGGCATACAATTATCTAATATATTTTGTATTTCCAATTCAGACAATTTCGGACTTACTGGTACAATAATAGCGCCGAGCAAATGACAAGCAAAAAACAAATCAACAAGCTGTACTGAATTGTACCCAATAAAAACTACTCTGTCACCTTGATTTACTCCTGTATCTTTTAGATATGATGCAAGACTGTGACCTCTATCATACATTTGAGAACAAGTGTATGTTTGATTATTAATTGTAAGTAGGGGGCTGTCTGGTGTTTGTTTATTGGATTTATCTAAAAATGCAGTGAGACTTATATCATTAGGGGAATCATATGTTAGCATAAAGTTTTTCGTACCTTTCATAATCTAAACGTAAGTCCAATAGCTGCTCTGCGTAGTTATCTCGTTTTTCAACAAAGATTTGAGGCTGTTCACCCTCTACAGTAATAGCAACAACGATTTGTGACACAGGAATGTCTGTCATTTCTTCAAACATAATTGCGTATGAAGTACATTGCATAAAGTAATTATCAATCCATTCTTTTCTTTTAGGCTTGCGAGAAGTCTTAAAGTCAATGACTGATAATTTCCCATCCCATTCAGCAATACAATCAACACGACCTGCCATACGTAAATGATTACTGTATAGTGGGTCTTCGATTGCGTGAATGTTGTCTATCCTGTCGAGTTCAGGACGAAAGCGATCCCACATCTGTTTGTCTAACAAACTGAGATTGCTTGTATCAATATCATTATTCAGCAACACGTTCTCGCACAAGTCGTGTATCTTTGTGCCTCTTGTTGCTGCCTGATTACTGATTTTGTTAGCTTCTTCTTCACCCACACGTTCACGCCAAGCCTTGATAGACTCTTTTGACGCATGAGACATAACGGTAGTAACTGAAGGGTATAACTTTCCTTCAGGTGTACGATAGAATCTACCGTGTGGGTGAATTTCTGCTTCCGGTGCTTTTAGTTCTATAGGTATTCTTGTAAACATTCTATTAGTGTATCCGCTATCAATGTGTGTCCTTCAGGTGAAGGATGATTACATTCTGTGATGTATTTATTGTGGCTGTAATCCCACGTTCTGCCTATACGTGTGTCCCTTGGATCAATAGCAGTAAACTTAATCTTTTTGCTTTCCTGTGTACAATAATCACTCAATAAAATATCAAGTAATGTATTATTCACAAACCTTGCATTTATAAATCCCATTGACAATAATTCAGTATAATATATGTTTGAATATACACTATAAGGTTCAAAAGCACTAATAAACAAGTGTCTTATATTTCTTTGCCTTAACTGATTGTGAATCCAACATATCATCATATCAGTTTGCCATACCGGACTTCTTTTTGCTATTGTGTGTTCTTCTTCATTTACTACCCTAACATATTCATCCATAGTAGAGTTATATTTTGAAGCACGTGTGCTATGTGACAAAGCAATAATAACAAAATCTTGCTGATGAAAATTGTCCAAGTTTTTCTGAACCTGATACAATATCATTTCATTGTTAGATCCTCGTTCAGCAAGATTGTTACAGGAGTCAAACAGTTTGCTTCTCTTAACTATTTGCGTAGGATAGCATATACTCTCCCGTTCATCAGGAGAGTTCTCTTTTGGTAGTTTTATAAAACCTTCAGTAAAACTATCACCGAATGTCCATAATATTGTTTTCATATTCTTACTTATATTGGTGCCTCGGGTCGGACTTGAACCGACAATCCCAATGGGAGACAGATTTTAAGTCTGTTGTGTATACCAATTCCACCACCGAGGCTAATTTGGTACACCCTGCAGGAATCGAACCTGCAACCTACGGCTTAGAAGGCCGTTGCTCTATCCGATTGAGCTAAGGGTGCTTATCTGTTGTTAAGCAAATACTGTGCTTTATTTAATACCCAAGGATCTCGGTGAGGCAAGTTGAAACCAGAGGAGCTGTCCCATTCTTTAAAGGCATAATCAAACCTGTCACTGTAAGCATCAGGGTGATCCTTCATTAGCTGCTCAAGTTCTTTTGCCCATCCATCAAACACAT
>Ga0222713_10000247_pt1 | contig 60450 bp, 29 predicted proteins | sample C33_649DmetaG_FD_165061 | JGI IMG/M metagenome (GOLD analysis project Ga0222713, IMG submission 165061) | Estuarine water microbial communities from San Francisco Bay, California, United States - C33_649D | ecosystem: Environmental > Aquatic > Marine > Unclassified | place: USA: California...
TTAGTGGAACTAATTGATTAATCAAAGTATTAGTAACTAATTGATATACGTATACTCGAGGAGTTCCAGTAGGTTGTGAAACTACAAATATATCATCAGTATATGTAATTGTTGTACCAAATGATGTTGCCAATAAGCCTGCAGTACCATTACCAATGCCGACATTTGCACATGTAAATTTACTACCAACATCATATATAACACCTAAGGTGCCTGCAATAGTATTCCATTCTGAATTAGTTGTTGTCCCTAATGAAACTATTTGATAGTTCTCTCCAATAACGAATGAACCAGCAGTTATTATAGCAGAGAATATAGTTTGTACTAATTCATAATTATTAAACAATTCATTAAAAGAATATCTGTAAACAATGCCTGCATCAGCATCACCAATTAAATATCCTAAATTGTCAGTATATGCTACTGCACTACCAAATGTTTCTGATCCATCTTTAACTAACTCAGAATCATATCCGTAATTAATACTCTTACGATATACAGCCCAACTTCCATCATTGTTTGTATCTACCCATACTTTATTTTTAACAAATTCCGTATTCAACAATGGCAAATCAATAATATCACTTGGGTTAGCAACACGCTGTGATTGAAATTTGAATCCAATTCCTTGTCCTGTAACTGAGGTGATTGCCGGATCTAATGTGACATTAACTAATACACTGTTAAGGTCAATGATAGTATTAACAATATAGTAACCATTTAAACTATCATTGAAGTTTACAATAGCAAACGGTTGATATTTTGATAATCCGTGTGGATTACTAAATGTTATAGTTGCCGTTCCATTCAAATTATTTTTAGCAAATATAATTGAACCTAAACTTACTGGCGTCATTACTTGCCATGTGCCTTGATAATCGGCTAACCAAATATATTGTCCTACATATAATTGTGATAGTGGTGTTAGAACGCCACGTGGTGATGTACTAGTTGTTAGATTATTATAATAATATGCGGCAATACGAATATCGTTAAAATTAACATATCCGGCATCAGGAAACAATTGAGTAGGAGTATCTGTGGGTAATGTAGGTAATACATCAGTAGATGTTATTGGTCTTCCATAGTTATATAGGCTATATAATGGGACTTCTTGTTGTACCCCAACAGTTGATACTCCATTAGTTAAACCAACAATACTTGGGTTACCGGTTAACAGATTTTGATTTAATTTAAAGTCAATAAAATTACTGTTTAATACACCGCCAAAATCGCTAGCTTTGATAGCCCAGTTTTCATATACTTCATAATCAATACCACCTTGTGGTAAGTTTGCACCTCTAAATGCACTTACTGCATTCAATGTACCTTTGTTCTTAATGAAGTTTTTGTAAACATTAATTTGTGTAATATCTGTTAAATCAGCAAGAGCCAAATAATCACGTGGACGGTATCCGATCAAGCTAAAACTTAGTAAGTCAGCATCATTTTCTAAGTTAGCACGATTTACATCATAGTAAATTGTGCTTTCATAAGAACGTGTACTTGTATTAGGTAATAATCCTTTTTGTATTTCGTTGTAATCTGTTTGTTTCCATTCACGTTCTTCAAATATTTCTTTTGGTTGAATGATAGTGAGGGCAATCCAATATTTATTTTTATACTTAACAATACTGCCAGTTGTATATTTTACTGTTTTATTCCAATCAAGAATATTATCTTGATTAAGAATAAAGCCCTGAGCATCAACTGTACCATTCCATTCTGCTGTTTTAGCACCACGAACAGTAATACGATTTTGACGCAATCCAGTTGTTAAATTATAAATTATATCATTAAACAATGTAACATTGTCAAATACAATACCGTGTTCAAAATTACTAATATTAAATTGACCATAAGCAACGGTATCACCTTGATTTAATGGTTGTGCAGTAAATAATGTACCATCACGTATAATACTTAAATCAACATTTTGTATTGGATATAAATTTTGATTTAATATAAAATTTTGTCTTTGTAATGTTAACGGTTGTACAATGTAACTATCTTTATTAATAGAAATTAAGTTAGATGCAGGATTAATATTAACAATACTGCCCGATTCCCAACCAGATTGAGCCCAATATAAATATTCAGCAACCATCTGTCTCCAACTTACTTCTAAACCAGATTCGATTTGATCAAACAATACTCCTTGGCTTGCTAAATATCTACCATATCCTTCTAAGAATTGTGCTACTTCTTGTACAGTAACAAATTCAGTACCATATGCCACAACTGTAGGTGTAGGATAATAATCTTTAGCTACTTGAACGCTTAGACTTTGAACAGATACTCTTTCATAATTACCGTTAATTTTTGGTAACAATATGTTAAAATATGCATTAGTTTGACTATTACCAAATACTTTATATCCTGTATTAGTTAATTGTATTACAACACCACTATAAACAATTTTATCAAATGGTTGATTATCGTATAACAATACTTGATAACTCTCATCAGGTATCAATAAACTACTATTATTACTATTTGCTGTAGATTTTTCTACATAGAAATTTAATAAATTTTTATCACTAAAGCCGGCTAAACGATATACTAAACGAACATCAATGTTATCTAACAAGTCAGTAATATTAGTTGTTGCATCAACCCCAACTTGTTTTTCAAAGTCAACTATCCAATTGATATAACTGGTTTTAGCAGTACCGTTACCGTAAATTTCTACATCACTTATAACTAAATGACTACGATTGTTAACCAAATATTGATTAAATTCTTCATTATATTTGTAGTTGTCAATGTCAACACCTAAGTTGAAAAATTCTGCAGGTTTAGTTAATGCTAGTATACGCATCAAATCAAAAGGCCAACTGCTACTTCTACGATATGAAAATTCTGCAGGACCAACGTCTCCTACTTTCCAATCACGGTTAAATGATGTATTACTATAGTTACCTACGATAGAAACAAAAGGAGATACTAAGTTACCGGCACTATCTACCGGTAATACTTGTAATAATTGTGGGCGTATTGCTTGTTGTATGACAATTGGAATTCCGTTATTCCAATCAATACCCTGTGCCAAATCATTCCATAATACTAAGTTATCGCTTGTATATGGCGCCGGTCCATATCGTGTTTCCCACCACGTAGGCTTATCAGTAAATCCCAACATTTCCCATGGACTAGTATCTGGATTACTAGTATCATAAAAATATTCGTATATACCTCTCCAATAGCCCTGAGGAATAACTTGTCGATTTATCTTATTACCGCTTTGGTTATAATTATATGTATATTCATTTGTAGCATTATAGAATTGTTTTTTATAATCAATCCTATTTTGACCAACCCAATTTAAGAAACTAGTTGAATAAATTTGTAATATTTCATCATAACTATAATCAGTATCTCTAAAGAAACCGGGTAATATTTCATATTCTTGTATTGGAATAGTATTACTTAATTTTAAATTATTGTATATGCGTTTTTCATATTCTAATAAAACTTGGTCTCTAAAATCAATTAATTTACCGTCAATATAATCGCCATATAATTTATTATATGAACCATCATGTCCTACAATAAAGTATGTAGGTGGATTATATGCAGTATCTAATACTACAGCAGGTATTGTTGATGGATATAATCCCAATTTAGTAGGAGTGTTAGGAACATAACTACCATATGTTTGATTATATTCTTTAATTGTAATTTGATCACCTGGAGCTAATGTTAAGGTAACCGTCAATGACGGGCTATCTGCACTTACTGTATAATCAACATTGCGAATTAATTGAGTAACTATTCCATTTGATGTAGTCAAATAAACTAATACACTATTATAATTAGCTGTAGCAAAATTATATATTTTACTTAATGGATATATACTTACATCTAATTCATTAGCAAAACTATAGGTGTTTGTGATATATGCCGCTTTACTAGGCAACATATCACTCCAAAAGAAACTATTACTATCTGTTTTTGAGTCAGTTATTTTATCCAATGCATCATCTAACATTGTTGCAGGAGACAAACGAATATTATAATCACTAGTATTAACTGTATCTACTAATAAAGTTTTAAATGTAATATACTCTCTGCTATTATACAATAATGCATTGAATAAATTATGATTTTGTTTACGCAAGAACGCACCCGGTAATACCAAACTTGCACTATTTTGAATAATCTTGTTACCATATGGTACCATATTACCCAAATCACGATAATTATTTGATCCAAATACTTCACCAGTAGTATTAGGATTATTATAAAAACTACTTTGATATTGGCCACGAATATCACCTACATTAACTACAGTAACATCTGCATTTAAAGGATTATTATTTAAATTAATCGGTATGCTATAATACGCTGTTTCGCTTACTTGATCGCTTAATAATAAAATTTCAATTACCGTATCTATTAATGGATTAGGTACAGCAAAAGTAACTATTGTTTGAGTATCCGTAGTTACTACTGTATAATCTGTATCATATTGAATTTCATTATTTACAAATAATTGTATAGTAGGCCATGCGCTGTTAGCATCCGCTAATTTAGCAATGTCACAAGTATATGTGGTAGTTGGATTAGTAGCGTAATAATTAAATTCAAATATCTGATATTGTACACTAGGTGCAATAGCTGTTTGCCATCCTAATTGTCTAATTGGTGTTTCTAAATTACTGTAATTATAAACATATCCTGTATTAACTTTTTGAGTTATTGGAGTAGTACCACTTACATAGTTAAATGATGCTGAATTTAATGTTACATCAAAACTGATATCACCTACATTATCCACTGAACTATATAGTAATGGGAATCCTAATACAACATCATCATTTCCAGTACCTATGCCATATGCGAATAATTTATTACCCGCAAATGAAGTACCCAAATATACATCACTGTTACCAAAACTAATTCCATTATCATCAAATATATCAAATAATGGTGGTTGATTTACTGTAGTTTTTTGTTGACCTTCTATCCAGTCAATACCATCAAAGTAAAAGTCCATGCCTTGATAGTTATATCCTCTAAACGTTACTGTTTGTTCATTTGGCAAAACAAGTCCATCTTCTGCTTCAGTTAAAGTCAATACTGGGGTGCTACCGTCGGCTGTAATTGAGAAGTGAGAAATATATATTTTATTTCGAACTGGTAAATTAGTATCGGCAGCAAATACAATTCTTGCACCATCAAATAATGCAAAACTATCGTTATTGGTATCATTAGCAATTAATGATGCATTAGTGCCAGTAGCAACTGTTTGTGATCCAATCCAAGTTACTGTTAGTGTTAATGTAGTTGTACCAGTTATAGCAGTAATTTGACTATTTCTAGGTAAAACATTAGTACTATCGTTTACGTATTGTCCAACTTGAAATGCACCGGTAACACTAGATGCAGGAACAGTGATTGTAGTACTAGTGCCGGCAACTAATAATGCATTGACTGTTGCTGTATAACCTGTATATACTTCAACATCAGGATAATAATTTTCTTGTCCAACTACTTGGGTAAAAGCATCTGATGTTCTAAAATCAATAAAATCAATTGGCGCTTTGCCTGCTATACCAGAGTTAAATAATTGTAAATTAGGATAAAATTCAATGATAGGACGTTTGGCTTTATTATTGGCAGTAGCGTAAATAGTAGCTAGTGCAGGGTTATTGTTATACTCAGCAGTAGCATTAATTACATCAATGTGAAACCAACGATTACTTCTTGACCATGCATTCTGATCAATACTATTTCTAGAAATTGTAATATAATCAGGAGTAACTGGAATATATAAGTTACTATCATAATTTCCTATGTCATACGGAGTTGTATCAAATGGTATATATGTGCCTGATGTGAATGGTTCTGGAGCAATTAAAGTGGTAACCGGTATCAATTCAATAGCAGTACCTACTCCTTCAACATAGTATCTAATATTTTCATAACTAGATGGATATATGTCTCCAGAGAATATTACTTTTAATCCATTAGTAAACACAACACCGTTTGGAGAAGTGTAGTTTGTTTTACCTATAATATCAGTAAGGATATTAATACGATTAGTAGTATTACTTGAAATCAAAGTAATAGTACCAAGTTTGTTACCTGATGTTCCGTCTTGATAGTATAAGGTATCAAGTATAGCACTTAGATATGGAATTAAAGATATAGTATCACTTGTGTTTCTATAAAATGATCTACCAATCCACTGAGTACCAAAATTAGCTGTAATTCTTTCTTCTGATGGAATAGTACCAGAATCAACTAATCTAATAACAGGATCAGTTGGATCACCTTCATATGTAATTGTATAAAATGTTGAAGCAATATCTGTGTAATATCCACCTTCAAAGTTTGCAAAGTTTAAATCATCTCCTGGAGGAGTGTATGGAGCACCGCCGTCTGGTGCAACTGATGCGCTTGTTTCTTCATCATATAATGTAGTATCATAAAATTTTGACACATAACCAGTTAAACCAATTGCTGTTCCAGTGCCAGTACCTACTCCAGTAGCAATAAAAGATTCACCAACTGTATTTGTTGTTGCACCTATCAATGTAAAATCAGTAGTACCAATCGTATTAATTTTATAAGTATTACCAATTACAAAGTCACCTGCTTCTATAACAGAGATGTTACCGTTATTATAAAACATTAATGTAAGACCATTTAATGAGGTAATACCATCTATGCCGTTTGTTAATTCACTAACTAATACTCCGTTAACTGAATCATAAGGTAACGTTGTAACTAAATCTACACGATTATTTCCTGGGAAATTATATTGGTCTTGTGCATTTTTATAAGGCACAGTAAATTCTACAACACCAGTTTCTGCACCGTTATTAGAAACACCTAATATATCTCTAGTAGATACGTTAGGCTGTGTTGGATCTGCGCCAGTTACGCCTGGTGCACCTTGAATCCAAAATTGACTATTTTGGTCAACGTTAAATCGATATGTACCACCACGTAATAAAATAAGTGAAGGGTTAGTAGTGCCTTGGCTTGCACCATCAGCGGTTATAAGATAACCATTTGAAGTACTAGTAACAATATAATCAGTTGCATTATATACAGTTTCTGTACTAACAGTTACTGCTTCAGGACCTTCAGGAATCCAATAATATTGATTAAAGTTAATAATCTTATCTAAGTTAGTAAAACTATCCCAAGAATAAAATTGACTAGTAAACAATCTATTATTATCATTAACTACAGCACCTTCTAATTTTAAACCATCAATTATACCCGGATAACTTATAAAATCTTGTGCTGTGCTAGTGTCTTTTTTAAGAAATGTTACTCCTGGATCAAGTTGATAATCGGTTCTAACTTTTGTAGGCTCAGTAACATAATAATTTTTAGCATTAACTCCATATCCAAATCTACTACCTATGTAACCTTCAATCTTTTTGGTATTAGGCTGATCTACTATTTGATCCAAAGTAGCATTTAAAAATTGACTGTTAGTTGTTGTTTTAAATATTTCAGGTAGAAAATTTAATGTTCTTATTCTTGTTGCCATCGTTTCTCTCTATGGTTATATAGTACTTATGCTATCTGTAATTGAGCTGGAGTAAGTGCCGCTATCACAACAACATCATTAGCTGTTGCTCCATTAGCAAATATCTCATATGGTGCCGCTTTAATTTCATACAAATCACCAAAACTCATTGTTGGGTCATTTGGAACTAACACAGCAGAACTAATTAAATCACCTACTTGTGCATGTAAATATGCACTTAATTCGCTAAAGTAAAACGTGTCACCAAATGTCCAATTGTTAATACTAAAATAGGTATTCATAGCAGAGAGAACTGCACTACGAATTTCACTATCACTTGCATTAGTATTACTTGCTTTAATAACTTTAACAGTGCCTCTTAATTGTACAGGTGCTTTAGGACCAAACAATGGTAAAAACACTACACTGTTAAGTATAATACTATCACTTAACATTTTGTAATCATTTAGTGATCCATATGATTGTGTTAATTCATTAATAGTGGGTTTATCTGGTTCGGGAACTGTACCAGTTGTATCTTGTAGCCAATTTTGATATGCAGTATAATAAGCCTGAGTTACTACATACAAATCAATAATGTTTGTTGTAGCAGGATCTATACGTGTAGTATTATTACTATTATGACGATATTGGAATTGTAATCCTTGACGACCGGGTTGCATACTATATTGAGGTTGCGGTGTTACAATATAGAATAGTGTGTTAACTGTTTGGTCTTGAATTGTTGTATAAAATAAATTATCTGTATATGCATAGAATACCTGACCTTCAGGATATTCATATTTAACTACTTCAATTTGAGTTTTTGTAGCATATTGATAAACAACATCACTTGAAGGTATTAATTGTTCACGTGAAAGATTAACAGCATCCTGTATTAATTCAAAGAATGCATATATACCAATATTGGTATTACCATTAACGTAGCCAGTTACTTCAGTAAAAAAGTCTGGGTTACTTACAATGGTTCTATCATTAACATCAATACTTGCTATTTCAACTTGAAAGTCATTGACATATCCGTCACTCTCAACTGTTTGACCAATGATGCTTGCCTGTACAGGAGTTGCTAATGGATAATTACTACCCGGTTGTGTGTTAGTTGCTAACACTTTAACAAAGTCTTGTAATATTTTTCCACTAAAAGGATCATATACTAATTTACCAGTTTCATATGTAAAACGAGTATCTGCTACGCTACCAAAATAATATGCTAATGAACGATATGATATACTATAACGATTATTTCCTAAACTTTGAAAGTTTACAAAATAGTTACTTGCATTATATGCTCCAATACTCCAACGATCTTGTGCTATAGTTAAACTGTTATCAAATATTAAACTAAAATTTTGATTTAGTTCCATTCTAACTCTACATTCTTCTATTACTATACTAGGTAGTGAGTTATCAAATGCAGGTAATATTGTAGATGCAATAGCTCCTTGAGGGATATAACCATTTAATGTGATTGGGCCCAGTCCGTTACTGAATGCACCTTCACCATTATTATAACCATCACCTACAACATTTAATACTGTAGTCCATACATAAGATTTATCTGATGGACTTGCAATACCTGCTATTAAACGATTTGTTTCGCTAAAATAATAACCACTTGGTGCAATAAATTTAATCATAGCTCCTTTAGTAGCATATTTCATATTGTAAGTAGAATATGTACCAACCGGTATTGGTGTGTTTGCACTACCATTAATGTTAAAGAAATAGCCAGTAATACTATTAGCATCAACTGTTTGTTCTTGCCAATATACTGTTCCATCACCTGATGCTGTATTAATAGGATAGCGAGTATAAGTTTGAATATAATATTGTAATGCTCTAGGTTGATCAGGGTTATTTAATATATTAGCCAATGTATCCGTTAAAAACGTAATAATATCACCGGATGTGGTGATAGTTAATAATGTGCTACCATTTGTACTATTTTGATATATACCACCGTCATTTGCAAAACTATTAGTACTGGAGTATTTCCCGGTAGGATCTAACAAATCTAAGCTTTTTGATACACCAACAGAACTACGGTTAATAGCTTTGCTTTTAATAATAGAACTGTATAATGTATATGGGAAATTGTTATAATCTTCACCATTAACCATTCTATTCTGGGTGTAGTAGCGAGCAGGGGCACGTTGTTTAATGTTTGCTAATGTTTCTCTTGCCTGTGCGTTTGACACTGGTGTCTGTAATTCTAATCCTAATGTAAGTGTTTCTGTTCGTCCTACTCTACTAATATAGCTTATTGATACTGATAGATTCTGCATTTCAGTTGGATCAATAGTATATGTCAATGCATTACCTGCACGTACATATGCTCTAAATGTTCCAACTGGAATTTCGGAAAATACTCCATCACCAAAAACGTAACTAACTTGATCGTTAAATCTAGAACCAACTGAAAATATTCTGCGAACACTATTTTCAGTTTGTAAATAGGCGTCAGCATAAACATTTTCTACTTGATTCCATAATGTTCTAGTTGTGGTAGAACTATTATCTGTACTTAATTGATACAACCATGTATCTGTATTGTTAATACCTTGAATATCAATATCAACTACTTGATTACTAATTTGTTGTTCTAAATTAAAATCAAAATTCTGTAATATTCCTTGTTTAAAATAAAAGAAGAAACCTGTGTTTGGACTTCCGTATCCCAACTTATCATTACGATAAGCCATATTCATTCTGCCACTAGGTGCAGGTGGAATCTCATAAACATAATCTTCATTTAAGGTAGTTGAACTAACCAATTCAAAATTCATTGATTGATTATCAACTACCGCAGTAAATGGCACAATAGGTAATGTAGTTGGTGGAATATTAATAGCATATTCATCTGTCTTAATGCCTGAAATTTGAGCTGTATTGCCTGGTCGACCAATACGTTGTGAATTAATCAATGTTGCATTAATAATAGTATTAAACTGCTCTAGCCAATTAACATTTGCAGGATCATTCCACAATACTGTTTGGTTACTTAAATTAAAACCATTTAAATCAGTAATGTTTTCTGTAGTTTGAATACTTGTTACTTTAATATATCCTTGACCAGCTAGGTTACGTTTAGGTGTATAGCTGACTAGATTGGCTAGTTTGACAACACTATCTCTACGTTCTGCTGTATCGATAAAGTTTTCACGTGCGTTTAAATCGCTACGGAAAGCTAAACCCTGACCCATAAACGCCATAACGTCCATTAAAGCAATAAATTCGCTTGATTCAATGTAATCATTGAACGTTTCTGGATAGTATACACGTATATAATCTATGAAACTTTTACGTAATGTTTCATAATCATATGAACGGAAGTCGGCTTCACGGAAGGTTTGATAGATTGCCTTCCAGTCGTTAACGCCGAATAGTGCTGATTGTCGTGAACTTGTAGCCATAGTGGTATTCTCTTTTAAGTATTTATCATAAATGAAAACCCCGGTTTTGGAAGATTATTGAATTACTGCTGTATTGGTACTATTATTAAAGAAAACACTTAAAATTTGTGCGTTATTAAACGGTGCTACTGCTAGTTCAACTTCTATTAAAATACCATTTTCTTGTGGATATGCGCTGACTGTATTGACTATCATTCTTGGATCTTGATTAGCAACTCGTCTGATTTCTGTTTCTAATTTATTTTGTACATCAAATGTATTTGGTTCAAAAACAAAACTCCAAAGAGTTGTACCATATCCCGGATTACCTACTTTTTGACCCTGTTGAATATTCAATGCGTTAATGAAATCTTGTATAACCAATTGTGCATCAACTAATCTGTACTTTTTGCCGGGAATGACTGGTTGTACCATAGAACCTACACCACCTGCAATACCTGCTGGCAAATTAGTAGAGCGGGGCTTATTAGCGTTAATTGTACTGAAACCTACATATGTTGGCATGTTGTTGTCCTATAGTATATTTATGCTACCTTGTTTCGCTCGTTAAGCAGTTCATATCCTTTTTTCTGAAGTGCTAATAACTGTGATCTGTATTGTTGTGTTGTTTCGTATATTGCCCTAACTGATGGATCACCTGCAGGTAAATTATTATTTGCATTTTCATATGTTTCAGCAGATGCATTATATTGTGCTCTAACTGTCTTAGCTTCCTCGTTTAAAGCCTCTAATTTTGCATCAATTTCTTTATACTTTTCTTTTTTTGCATCAATTTTAGATAGTCCGGCTTTATATGTATCTTCACTAGCACCTGCAAAGTTTGGTGCTGGTATTTTTGCATCACCCAATAGACTAGTAACTTGTGAAGTTAACTCACTACGGTCATTTGTATTGATAGCTACAGTTGGTAGTTTGATTTGTACCGCACCACCTGAACTCATTGAACTAATTGCCGCATTTAATTGTGCGGCTGCACCAGTTGGTAGCCCAGCAGATGCCAGTGATGCCAATGATAATTTACCACTCTTTAAATCATCTAGTCCTTTAGTTAATGCTCCGGCTGCTCCTGTAACTGCATTCAATGCACCAGATGATGCTAATGGATTAATTGATGACAAATTAGATAACCCGTTTGTGATTGCAGATGCTTGACCAATTAGTCCTGTTACTGCGCTAACGCCTGGCACACTATTAATTGCACCAATAGCATTATTAACTACAGAAGAAACTACATTGGCACCGCCGGGTAATGCACCTAAACCAGTAGATAGATTTGTTGTTGCACCCAATGTTGTTTTTATTAATCCAGTAGCCGCACCAATTGTAGTATTAACTGCACCGGTAACGGCACCAAGTGCTCCGGTTATTCCACCTGTTACTGCACCTAAAGCACCTGTTATTCCACCTGTTACTGCACCTAAAGCACCTGTTATTCCACCTGTTACTGCACCTAAAGCACCTGATAATGCATTAGAAGCAGGAGCTTGGGCGGCTGCTTGAGCTGTTTCAGTAATTTCTCTAATATTTTGAGGTACACCTGCTTTTAATGTAGGTAATGCTCCGCTGATTGCCGCAAACGCACTAGCTGCCACACCTTTAGCATTATCTAATAATCCTGCTATACCGGCAACAGCTCCTTTAGCCATTCCACCTAATGAGCCTGCAATACTACTTAAACCACCTGTTACCGTACTTGCTAAATTACCAGCAAAATTACCAGCTGATACTAAACTTGCGGCTGATCCTAATACACTGTTTAATGCACCGGTAGCCGCACCTACTACATTTGATATTGCTCCATTTACTGCTCCTGTTATGACACCGGCTGCATTGCTAACTAAATTAACTGTATTTTGTATACCGGCTGTTGCCGCAGACATTACTAAACCTGCTATAGCTGTACCTGATTCTTTACCAGTAATTAACCCTGTTTGTGTTAATGCTGTTTGTGCTTGTGTAAATGTAGCAACTTGTGTTGCTACTTGTGCTACAGGATTATTTACATAACTAGTTAAATTTGCCGCGCCGTCTTTACCTGTAAACAAATTAGGTGTTAACGCCTTTGCTATAGACATTCCATTGTTTATATTTTTTTCAACTAATGCGGCTGAGCCTGGTTTAATTACACCGGCTGCTTCAAGTTGAGCAGGACTTTGTGCCATAGCGCCCACTGCCGCAACAACGCCATTTGCTGTTTCTATTGTACCTGCGCCCAATTTAACTGCGGCGGCTGCTGGCCCATTTGCGGCTAATGTTGATATTTGCCCAACCATTGTGCCTGTAGTATTTTTATCTAATGCCGCACTAATTGCTGATGATGGAGGAACCGTAGATGCTACAGCAACAGTTACTGGATTAGTTGGTGCTCCTGCGCTGGCATTTGCTGCCGCAACTGCTGGGCTAGGTGCAGAGGGTAATGCGGCACTTGCGTTATTGTTAACTTTAACATCTACACCTTGATTAGCACTAGACCATGGCGCATGTGCGGGTGCTCTACTTACAATACTTAATAATTTACCCGGTGCTGCCAGCCAACCTTTAGTAGCATCATTCAATGTATCAGTATGTGCTACTACCGGTAATGGTTTAACTTCTTGTGGAACTAAACTTGATGCGCCTGTATTTAAATTAATCTTACTACCATTAAAATAAGTTATAGAATCACTATAGAATGAAGCATCTGCACCGCTAGCAAAACTCATCTTACCATCTATTTTGGTTGTATATTGACCAGATGCATATAAACTAAAATCTGTTCCAACTTTTTGTGTAGTTTGTTTTTCACTATTAATTGCAATCGTATCAGCACTTATGTTTAGTGCTTTGCCCGCATTAATATTAATATTGTTATCAGCGTGTAAATTCAAATCACCTTGTGTTCTTACATTAAATGAGTTAGTAGAGTACATATCAATTGTACCTTCTTTACCCAATTCAACATAACTTTGTCCGTTAGCGTGAATGATGAATAGTGTTTGACCATCATCACTCATTAATATTTGGTGTCCTAAACTACTACGTATTCTTACTAATTGGTCTCTACCTAGAATGTCTCCGTCATCCATTACTAGTGTATGTCCACCTCTACGTGCAACAACTTTTAATCCAGTGGTTTGTCCACCATTGGTTGCGGCATCAGCAATTGTTTCATCTGTAAAGCCACCTTCATATATAGGTCTGCCTGGTGTACTGACACCCCATCCAACACGACTAGGTGCTTCACGTTGTGCGCTTGAACCAATAACACCTCTAATAGGATCTCTAATTAAACCTTGTTGTGCTAATATACTAGCAACATAACTATGTACAGGCTTAGCATCAGTTAAAAATCGATTACTGTTCGCTAGTCCTGCATTATTAGTATTAAGATTAACTACTGGTAATCTTACAGCACCGCCTAATCCTTTTGCTTCACCTGCATTTGCTACAATGTTATCTGTTCCACCAATTGCAGGAACCATGTGCAATGCTTCCGGTTGTGGTACACAACCTATCCAAAATCCATAATTAGGATCGCCATTAATGAATATACATATAACCGTTGTACCAATATCAGGTTGACTATTCCACATACCATAACTGTTAGGGTTCTTTATATATTCTCCCCAACCTGTATTCGCACCAGACGGTGTAGTTACTCCATAGAAAGGAGTCATATAACTAACAGTTACCCAAGAATTACTATCATCAGGATCTAATCCTCCCAAATCACTAATGTATACTTGTAGTCTACCAGAACGAATTGGATCTATATTATCTTTAACAATACCAAATAAAGGTACACTGCGTAATACAGCTCCTCCTGCATCCGGTCGGCTTGCTTTGGTACTACCTCTAGGTTTTATTTCATCGTATGCCATATATTATTTCTTTACTGTTTATTATCCGCCACCTGATCTAGTTCCTCCTACGGGGATACCTAAAGCGGCACGGGCTCGGTTAACCAATGATTGACTTTCTTGTCCAGTTTGTAGTCCAAACCCTGTCCTCAATCTAGTATTAACATCTTGTTTTGCAGGATCGTTAGGATCTTCCCTACCACCTTGATTTGCAGGTTGTTTTGTAGGATTTACTACATTATCATCATTAGCTTCAGTGGCTGCATTAAGAGCTTTATTAGTTGAAGCCGGATATCTACTTAGTAAATTATTTACTTCATTTGCGGCTTGAATATTGTCTTTTTCTGTAATAATTGGTCCAACCCTAGTATCTGTACTACTTGTTCTTCGGCCGCTTGCATCTAATGCATTAGATATACCTGCATTAGGTCTGCCTGCCGCAATTTTATCAGATTTGTTTGTAATATTAGGAAATTGATTTATAACACAATCTAATTCTTGTGTGAATTTACCTTTTGAAAAAGTACTGATTACTTCAGTTAACATATAACTTACACCTTTAACCTGAGATGCTACTTCTTTAGGATATTTCCAAAATAATATAGAATCATTTATACTTAACAAACCAGTATCATTACTATAATCTTCCGCTTCTTTGAAATCAATCTCAATAAAAACTTGTCCACCATTTGGATTAATAGTAAAACCTTTGCCATAAAATTGACGATATACTTGATTGATTGAACTAGGACTATCTTGCATTAAATAATCAGGATCTCCTAATATAGTAATCTTTGCTGTAGCATAAGCACCTGGATCATATAAACTTGTTAAGTAAGAATTTTGTGCTTCTTTACCTAAATCCAATTTACCTGTTCTATCTTCATTTTGTCGTTTACCAGGAACAGTAGAAATATCTGCTCCGCCTCCTTGACTAGCGGGAGAACCAGTTGGATTCATTGCTGGTAAAAAATATGAGTTGTCCATTTTTTGTTCATAATGTAATATTTCTGAATTCTTTCCAGTAAACCAATATTCATATCTTTTATGTGCACCATAATATTTTGATGTTTTACCTGCATATGGACTAGTAATCATTGGAGTTTCATATGGTTGTATAACATAAGTGATTTCATAAGAAAAATCACCTACTACCTTGTCAAAACCCAAACATTTAATCTCTGCACCTAAATTATACCATTTAATGGTTCTTGGGTTAGGGTCTTTAACTGTAGCAGTACCTTGATTTGGTTGAGGTGGCTCTGTGTCAGATTTTATTACTTCAGTCAATGCGTTTTCTAAATAACTACTTTGAGAAACAATTGATCCTATAGCTTGCATTATAGATACATCGTTTGCAAATGTAATAGTTCTTCTATTAGTATTAGGTACGGCTGATACTGATACTGCTTCATTTACTTGTTTAATATTTTCAGCCACACTCATTGGTAACTTAGATTTATCCAAATCAGCAATACTTACAATAGATGCATTTCCTATTTCTGATTCAGCACTACCTAAATATCTAAGCTTATATACATTTGGTATACTACCTTCACCATTTTTATTAGCTTGTAATACCTGTTGTTCATTTAATGTGGTTAATAAACCTTTAGTTCCCCGTAACACATCTTCTACTGTACTTCCTTCTACTCTAGCTCCTCTATCTATTCTACCATATTTTACTCCAAAAGCTGCCTTAGGAGCAACGGTTGCGGCAGTAATATTATAGACAGTCATTTTACCGTCTAGTTTAAATTTCATATCAGTAATTCTTATATCAAAAAATCTTTCAAATACTCCACCTGAATCACCCGTTACATCAAATGTATCTTGGTTATAGGTATTGGCTGCTGATATTTCTTTACCGTTTTCATCATATCCTTGAAATCTAATACCTATTATAAAAAATTGTTTACTAGCATTAGATAAATCTTTATAGTCTTTTAATTTGCTTTTTCTTTTTAATATATCGGCAGCATTATTTAATTTTGTTATGAATGAAAATCCATATGGTTCATAAATGTTGAATGACATTTCTGTATCATTTGATGACGTTTTATTTGCTTTAGCATTAGTAGTTGTGTGAATTTTTAAGTCATCTATATAATAATCATAGTTAAATGCACGTTTGCTTGTTTTATTGTTTATACCACCACTTTGTGCTATAATATATGCACCTGACATATTGTTTTCAATTTCAGTTGCTACTTGTGGATTAGCCGCATTGTTAATAGCATTAATATTATTTCTACCTGATTGTATAAATGCATCATAAGCATCAGGTGTTATCATATAAAGTGTAAGTTGGTAAGTATAACTTGATAAACTGCCTAATGGATTTTGTGGACGTGCACCTGGCTTTGGTCCAGCAGAAATTTCAGTTGATTGTATTTTATTTGCTGACCCTTTGTCACCTTGTCCTGCAACTGTAGTACCCGCATAACTTTCGTTTTGCGTTTCCATTTCATTATTTGGATTGGTTACATTTTTAGTAGCATCAACTTTAGCCGCATATGCTTTATCATAACTATATTCACCGTCTCCGGGTGTACCACCCAAATCATTTGAATTAGTTTTATTTTCTGTTGTAGGAGGTATTGGTTCAGTCTTGGGTGGGGGAACTAGCTGTTGATATTGTGAAGTTAGTGATTCTGATTGACTAATAACTACAGTGGTAGTTTCGGCAGCAAGTGCTTTGGCTCCGGGACTAGTTGAACTGGAATTAACAATGCTACCCATCAGATTATTTACCTTCTCCGGAGTTCCTGACGTAACAAACGCTCCTTGCAAATTCACAACTGTTGTGAATTTTTTGCCGGTAGAGGTATCTAGTTCAGTAGTAATAGTGAATCCGGTACCATCGGTAGATGTGATAGTTTTAGACGAACTAATTGTTGCCATTTATAGTCCCAACAATTGTTTTAACAAATCTGCTTTAGGTAAGTATATACTTACACCTGCTACAAAATCAAAATAGGGATCTTTTAATGTATTTGGATTTCGTTGTGCAAATACCCACCACAATCTACTATCGGCATATAAGTCATATGCTAACATATCAGGACGAAATTCATATACTAATGTGATCTCCCAATAAATATCGGAAGGTTCTTTAATGATAGGTCTATCTATCATTACATCTAAAAATTTGCCATTAACTATATCTGTTGAATAATATGGGCTTGTTGCTGGATAAAGTGTGTTGTTTGCCATTACCAAATTCCTCCGCCACTACGTTTACTACCTTGTAATAGTTTGCCAGTAGCATATTCCTTTAAACTAAAATTATTGCTTATATCATTACGTGTTACAATTGGATATGCAACCAATGATATTGATATTTTTGTTGGTACATATGTAGGTTGTGTATTAGTTGCTTTACCAAAATTAGGTGCAGACTGTGTGGCGCCCGAATTTAATGGAGTACTCCCTGATTGCATTCTAACTTGTTGCGGCGTTAAATCACTATTTCTATTATCATTGTATGCAGATGAATCAACACCGGGCAATAATGTTGGACTACTTGCTCTTATATAGTCCACATCATTAGGCAAACTATAATTAAATGAAGATATTGCTAATGGATGCCTATCAAACTGAAAATCACCCATTCCAGATAGATAACATAATGGAGGAGGTGTGCCTGGTTTAGGTATTTCATCTTGTCCATAAAACATTTTAGTAACTGATCTAAAGAAATGTATAACCGCTAACATATAATTTGCTTCTTCAGTATCTTGTGCAGTAAAATCACAACTAATAGTAAGTTGATCCACACTACTATTTTTATATTGATATATTTTATAGTTGCTATGAGTTAAGTCAGCTGGATCATAATGTGCGGCATATGTCACTTGTATTTGAGGTATATATGGAAATATTACCCCATCTGTTTTTTGTAATGGACCTAATATACCTGGATTTTGTGCTTTATACAAATAACCTGCGCTTGGTGCTAAACTTAAACGAACACGCCAATCACCCTGTGTTTTTGCATTTTCAGCATCTTGGGTAATTTTTTGTGCCCTAGCTCTATCAACCGACCCTTGTAATCCTTGCATTCCACCATATGCACCAATAATGTCTTGTTCGGTACGTGGGGGAATTTCATCATTTATTGCTTCAGCTTCTAATCTAGCTTTTTCAATTGCATCGTCTGCATTAATAGTTGCCGGTGATTCATTTTCAATTGTTTGTCCTTCTGTGCCTATATTTGTGTTAGGATCACTAGCAAGACTTATTGTTTGTTGAGGTTGAGGTGGTTGTTCTTGTGAGTCATTACCAATATTAGTATTAGGATCACTATTTGGATCTATAACTTGTTGTTCTGATGCATTAGCTTCTTGGAAGGCTGCATCGGCGGCAGCGTTTTGTCCAGTAACAAATTGTGGAGTGGCATTTTCAACAACTGGTTCAGAACCTACATTAGTATTAGGGTCAGTGTTTGGATTGACTGATAAGGGTATAGGATTTTCTACTGATGGTGTAGTTGTTGCTGGCGTAGCTACAGGGTTTTGGCTAGCGGGAACGTCTGCCGGCGGATTTATAGTTGAATTATATCCTGGAGGCGCGGCAAATTGATTTGTTCCGGGCGGTACTGCTCCGGCAGCTTCAAGATTACTAATTCCAATTTGAGAAGTTTTTATTGCTTCTTCTCCTGATTGAACAGCACCAAGTAGTCTATCAGCTTGACCATTTAGTTCTGATCGTTTTGCTTGTAGTTCTTCATATCTAGCTTGCAATGCAGCCGCATTTGGATCACCTTGTGCTGCCGCGGCCGTTGCCGCGCTTCTAGCCGCTCGTACAGTTGCGAATGAATAAGGACCATTAGTTTGATCTTGAACTTGGTTAAGGGCCGATTTATTTTCTTCTAATTTTGATTGAACTCTAGTTAAGTTTTGCGTCATTGTCTGTAACGCATTACTTCTATCCAATGGTGATAGTTGAGTTTTTATAAACTCAGGATTAGTTAAATTTTCCGGTGTCCATGGCATAATATGTTGTTATCCTTACTTATATTTATCGCTAAATAAAACTAGTATTTTTACCCTTTTCTCTAAAAAATTGTTGCTTTTCTGCAACTAATGTGTTACACTACACAAAACAACAAGGAAACTATGTCTCTATTACCCGCACCACGTAAACCCGTCAATTATTTGAACAATAAAGATATTCTAAAAGAAATACATGAAAGTAAAAACGCATACTGTTGCTTTACTAAACCAGAATATCATCGTTATGACTTTATAGTAGATATGCCCCAAGCCCCAATTCAGGATAGTCTAGCGTATGCTTTCAAACCCGAAACTATTCAACAAGCAAAAGAAACTCGGGCACTACGTCTTAGTTTAGAGCAAGGTAGTAAAGATAGTGTTTCTCCTGATTCAATACTATTAACAGATTTGGTATTTCGTGTAATGAATTGGGATCACGTTCCGGTTGCACCAAAACAACCCCGCAAAACAATTAAAAAGAAAACAGCTAAAGATATCTTTGAATTTGAGGAACCAGATCCAGATGAAATCTTTGCCGACCTAGAAGATACTACAACAAAAGCTGAAGTAGATGATATGGTTCACGTTAAAGTAAACTTTCCCCCATTTCAACATTATAAAATTGACGAAAATAATACATTCTACTGTGTGGGCAAAAGTCACTGGGAAGGTGATCTAGCTACTGGTTCTTTTAATAAAGATCACGGCAAAATTACAAACAAACTTGCCCGTATGTATATTATGATGTGCGAAAAATACGCAATGAAATATAATTGGCGTGGGTATACATACAACGATGAGATGCGTAATAGTGCTATCCTTCAATTAACATATGTTGGCTTACGATTCAATGAAGCTAAATCAGCAAACCCATTTGCTTACTACACTGCCGCTATAACAAATAGTTTCTGTCGTGTATTGAATACAGAGAAGCGTAATCAAAACATACGTGACGATATTTTAGAAATTAACGGTCTTAACCCAAGTTGGAGCCGTCAAGGTTCTGGGTCAAGCAGTACAGTTTACGAAGAATAAACTAAGTTTTACTCCCTAAATGATAAATAAGTAAGATAATCATTTAGGGATAAAATATGTTTATATACAAAATCACGGTAATTCCACTTAATCAAATATATATTGGGTTAGATACCAAACCAGAATACAAAAAGTCTAGGTGGCGGACTCACCTCAAAGAATCTATTACTAATCCAAAAGGAAAATTTCACATTGCAATACATCAATACGGTTCTGAAAATTGTATCTATGAAGTATTAGAAACAAATTTTACTTCAATCTCACAACTTGCGTTAGCCGAAATAAAATATATCAAACAATATAATTCTTATAAAAAAGGATTAAACAGTACTCCCGGTGGAGATGGACTGAATAATGATCTCACTATGTTTAATGATGATGAAGTGGCTCTCATCCGGAATGCGTTGGGAGAAAAATGGAGAGAGTTCAATAAGAAAAAATGGTCTGATACTACAGAAGAACAAAGAAAAGAAATGATTAAACATTGTCACACTGAAGAAGCTAATATTAATCGTGCAGAAACATTAAGGAACTATTATGACAACGTGCCCGGTTCTAAAGAAAAACATAGCGCCGGTATTAAAGAATGGCAAAAAGAAAATCCAGATCTAGCAAAAAAATATAGAATACAAAATGGATTAAAGGGTGCAGCGAAAACTTCTAAGAAGGTTACCTTAATGCGTGACACCGGTGAGGTAGAAGTTTATAATAGTATTAGTGATTTTCAAAGAAAAACAGGTCAATGGATGTGTACCATTAGAGAGAAATCACAAAAAGGAGAATTTTACAATGGTTATAAAATTAAGGATATTGAATGAATCTATTTAAAAAGGCTGCAGTCCTAACAGATATTCATTTTGGATTAAAGTCAAACAGCTTACAACATAATCAAGACTGTGCCAATTTTGTAGATTGGTTCATTACTAAAGCAAAAGCTGAGGGATGTGAAACTTGTTTCTTCTTAGGTGATTATAATCATCATAGAGCAAGTATTAACATTCACACATTACAATTTGGTCTACAGGCCCTGGAGAAACTAAATGATAACTTTGATACTGTATATTTTATACCAGGCAATCACGATCTTTATTATCGTGACCGCAGGGACATTCATAGTGTTGAGTGGGCTAAACATTTACCAAATGTTAAAATCATCAACGACTTCTTCAGTCAAGGAGATGTAGTCATTACACCCTGGCTTGTCCAAGATGATTACAAGAAATTAAAAAAACTAAGTGGCAAATATATGTTTGGTCACTTAGAATTACCGCACTTCTATATGAACGCTATGGTTGAAATGCCCGATCATGGTGAAATCAATAGCGAACATGTAAGTGGATTTGATAAAGTATTCAGTGGGCATTTTCATAAGCGTCAAAGCAAAAAGAATGTGTGGTATATAGGTAATGCTTTCCCACACAACTATGCTGACGCAGGTGATGACGCACGTGGCATGATGGTACTTGAATGGGGACAAGACCCGCAATTCTTTAGTTGGCCAAGACAACCATTATATCGTGTATATAAACTAAGTGATGTACTAGAAAACCCTGAGGGCTTGCTATTGATTGACAGCCATGTTAGAGTACATCTTGACATTGATATTAGTTATGAAGAAGCTAATTTCATTAGAGAAACATTAATCCCAGAACATAAATTAAGAGAGATGGCGTTGATTCCCATTAAAGCAGAACAAACAGAGATAGCTGGTTCAGATGGATTACGTTTTGAATCAGTTGACCAAATTGTCATTGACCAAATTAATTCTATTGAATCAAATACTTTTGACAAAAAACTATTGTTGGACATTTACAATAACCTATGAGCATTACACTTAAGAATATTACCCTTCGCAATTTCCTTTCAATCGGACAAGTTACTCAAGCAGTTAGTTTTGACCGACAAGACTTAACACTTATTCTAGGTGAAAACTTAGACTTAGGTGGTGACGGTGCTCGTAATGGTACAGGTAAAACTACCCTTATTCAGGGTCTATCCTACGCCTTATTCGGTGTACCAATCAATAGCATTCGTAAAGATAATTTAGTCAATCGTACAAATGGTAAAGGTATGATGGTTACACTAGAGTTTAGTGTAGACGGTATTGAATATAAAATTGAACGAGGTCGTAAACCAAACATCTTAAAGTTCTATGTAAACAACGATTTACAAAAGAATACAGACGATGCACAGGGTGAGAACAAAGAAACACAGCAAGCAATTGAAAATGTGATTCATATGAGTGCCGATATGTTCAAACATATTGTTGTGTTGAATACATACAGTGAACCATTCTTAGCATTAAAAACTAATGACCAACGTGATATCATTGAACAGTTATTGGGTATTACATTACTATCTGAGAAAGCTGAGGTCATTAAGAACATGATCCGTGATAGTAAAGATAGTATTCAACAAGAAGAATATCGTGTTAAGGGCATTGAAGAAGCTAACAAACGTGTCAAGGAACAGATTGATGCATTGAAACGTAGACAAACATTGTGGCTAAAGAAACACGATGATGATTTAACAGCCTTAGCATTACAATATGATGACTTGAGTAAGATTGATATTGTTAAAGAATTACAAGCACACAAAGATTTGAATGTTTGGACTAAGCAAAAAGAAGCACAGGATACATACAATGCACTAGTTGCACGTTCTACTGCATGGCAACAAAAACATGACACAGATGTTTCAATAGCACATAAAGCATACTCACTTAAAAATGAGTATGATATTGAAGCTGAACTTAAAGCTTGGACTGATTTAAAAGATTGGCTCCTTGATGAAGCCGAACAAAAATCTATAGCAACAATAATTGATACCCTAACCAAAAATATCATAAAAGAAAAAAAATTAATTGATAAATTGGTTCGGGAAGTAAAAGAACTTGAGGATCATAAGTGTTATGCTTGTGGTCAAGACTTCCATGATGATAAGCATTTAGAAGTTACATTAGAAAAGACCACTCTACTTGAAAATACACGTGCTGAATTGGTTCATTTTGAAACACAATTAGCAATCAATGAATCATTAGTTACTAAATTAGGATCCAAACCCACTCCATCGTATAAAACAGAAGCGGAAGCTATTCGGCACAGTGGTGATGTATCTAATTTAAAGAAAGTATGGGAAGATAAAAAACAAGAATCTAATCCATTTAGTGAACAACTAAGTGAACTGACTCCTATAGTTTTAGGTGCTCAACCTGTTACTCATTATGATACTGAAGCTGAGGCAATCAAACACTCAAGTGAAGTTGCTAACATTCTAAATCAAATTGATAACAAATCACAAGAGACTGACCCATATAGTGAACAAGTAGTTGAAATGGAAACACAAGCATTACAAGCTATTGACTTTGAAGCTATCAATAAACTAACACGAACGATGGAACATCAAAAGTTCTTGTTAGATTTGTTGGTTAGCAAAGACAGTTTTGTTCGTAAGAAAATTATTGACCAAAACTTAAGTTACTTGAATGCACGATTAACACATTACTTAGATAAGATTGGGTTGCCCCATCAGGTTATCTTTCAGAATGATTTACAAGTTGAGATTACAGAGTTGGGTCGTGAACTTGACTTTGATAACTTAAGTCGTGGTGAACGTAACCGTTTGATTCTTGGCTTAAGTTTTGCGTTTAGAGATGTATGGGAATCGTTGTATCGTCCTATCAATACATTGTTTATTGATGAGTTGATTGATAGCGGTCTTGACACAATGGGTGTTGAGAATGCTATTGCGATTCTTAAAGACATGAGCAGACGCAGACAGAAAAGTATTTGGCTTGTAAGTCACCGTGAAGAATTAGCTGGGCGTGTGCCTAGTGTTCTTAAAGTTATTAAAGAAAATGGCTTTACAAGTTATTCAACAGCAGTTGACACAGAATAATTTCAAAGAGACACAGAGACAGATAAGTATTAACATGACATCACCACAGAAAGCTAAGGGATCAGGATTTGAGAGAGAAGTTGCAAAGTTTCTTTCTGACCTATATGGCGAAAGCTTTATAAGAGCACCTGGATCTGGAGCTTACATTGGTGGTAAAAATCAGCATAGAACAGCAGTATTACATGAAGGACAAGTTCGTTCTTTCAAAGGTGATATTGTACCCGGTCAAAGTTTCAGTAAAATGAATATTGAATGTAAGTTCTATGCAGATTTTCCTTTTCACTTACTACTTTCAGGCGACTGTAAAGTAATAAATACATGGATTGAACAATTAATGGACGTTGCCGAAATAGGTGATGTAAATTTATTGTTTATGAAGTTTAATAGAAAAGGTCGTTATGTTGCCGTGCAATGCGGCTCAACATGGATAACAGACAATTTTGTCTATTATTCGTCAAGCAAGTTTGGCGATTGGCTAATCGTTGAATTTGATGACTTTTTTCAACACAACAGTACATTATTAAAAACCTATTCGGCAACACCAGACACCACGTCAAATCAAACTGTTATCAATATCCCAACAACATAATCAAATAAAAATTCGTTGTCTGAGTTTGTCAGACCTCCTTGAAGATGCGGAAACGCTGATGGATCTGGAGTAAGCATAGTTAGTGATAACTATGGAATACCGAGAGGGCAATCGACAAAGCGAACCCTCAACAAGCTCATCCCTACTTTATCTTTGCGGGGTGAGAAGTGCGTTGCTGAAGAATCAATTGAAAGACCATTGATAGCTTCACTACAGTCCCATAACTTTACAGAGCAACCGGTAGCGTTTAATAGCAACAAATAGCTAATTAGACGGGGAAAAGATAACAAAGGATGACGGGCATGGCAAATTCCCTTAACCATTGGTAGTGCTGAATAGCACTACCATGGCTTTCTAAGCGGCAATTGAATTTAATTCAATATAAACTCTTTTAAAACAATAGATAACCGTAAAAACTAAGAACGAACGAAGTGAGTTCTTAGATGAACGAAGTTCATCTTTACAAGAGAGATAAGAATATATAATCCTAATACTACATAAATGACTAATTACGGGCTTTCTTACTTAAACTAATACGGGCTTTCGTAATATCAGAAGTGGGCCCCTTCTTTCTACCTAATAACTTTTCACGTATTTTTGTTTTTGTTTCTTCACTTAATGGCTTTCTAGTTGAGCCTGTTTGTCTTTCAGATTGTCTTTGATTTGCTTCCGATGAATGTTTAATTACTCCCTTTAGACCCTTATTCCAAGCTAGCTGACCTTTTCTGGCGCCACCGTCACCTTCTTCTGGTTTTAAATTTGCCCATGTAACATCTTCTACTACATTCCATAAATTACTATAATGTTGTCCCCAGTATTTTATTTCTGAGTTATCATTACATTCTTTAAGAATTTCTGTAGTTACGTCATAGCCGTGTTTTTTTATATGGCGCATCCATATAGTACCTGAACCTTTATATTCATGCGGGTTGGAATTTATTGTTTTTCCAAGATATTTAAGACCAGTAATGTTGTGGGTCTTTTTATACAAATAAATAGTCATGCTGATGCTCCTCAATAGCGTTAGAGTAGTTGGGATGTACGAAGTCCGCGAACTACACTAATATTTATTCCAAATCAGTACTTAGAAGAACGGTAGTCCTGATTTCTTAGTAGTATCAAAGTTTTCTTCTATTAAGTTTGCTATGGCTTTGCGTTCCTCGGTAGACATATTTAATATATCTTCATAGCTGGCTCCACCACGCATATGCCAAGCCATTTTAATGGCTGATTGTTTAATGGAGTTAGTCTCTGTTTCCATATCATCTATCAGCTTCTGTATATCTTCAGAGTTAAGATATAGAAGCCTTACTCGAAAAAATCAGATACGTTTAATGTAAGTGTTTGATCATATTCATGTTCACAATGAATACATTTTACTGGTAAGGGTTTGAGTTGAGCACTTTCCCGTAATTTTACAGCATGATTTTTTAATGTGTTAAATGAGTTTTTATCACAGTTTTTTAAGAAATCTAGTATGTATTCTTTTTCAGTTACAATAGCTGTTGGAGTAGATATACTTTCAATTGATTCACTAATAAGATTCATACTTAACTCATTTAATTGTTTCATCATTTCAGTTGAATAGTTTAGTCTTTCTTCATCAGTGGTAATAGCATCCATTTTTCTTATATTTTTTTCTATTTCAAATTGAGACAAATTTATTCTATTCACTGTTTTGTATGATAGTGGATTAAATTTAACAGATATTTCAGTAAGTTGAATAGAAGCTGTATATTCTCCTACATTTAATTTTGATAATAATCCAATCAGATTAATATTATATGATGCAGATTCATTACAACTAGGGCAGGTAGAGTCAACATCTAACATATTTCCATTAGTTGCCGCTCTTATAGATATTAATATTGCATCTAAATCTATTGCCGGGACAGCCCATGGATCTTTGATATTTGGAACACAGCTTTTAATAATTTCAGTTACTGCTAACCCATTGAACAAAGCATCCGGTGTCTTGCTAGTAATTTCATCAATGGCAGTCATTGGATAAATTGGTATTTCTTTATTCTCGGGTAAGTCAATTGCACCATCTGGATAAAAATTACCACCACTGGGTAATTTTAAATAAATGGCAGGACGGCGAAAATATTGTTTTAATGGGTTAGTGTGCATTTGTTCTCCTAGGGGGTATTTTTAATACATAAATACATATAACTATTTATTGGGTAAAAAACATGGCAAATAATAATCCAGAAGAACACGTCGATGCATTCCTTAATGTATTAGGAAAATTGCGTGACCAAACGGAAGAGCATATACTTGCACAAGAAGGCTATGAAAGACGGGCGGACGGCACTCTTAAGGGTTTAGAAACTCAATCTCAGAGACGACGAGATTTAGAACTTAAAGTTTATAAAGAGATAGAAGAAAAATTAGGTAAAGAAAGATCAATAGCCAACAAACGCACCGAGATGTTTGCAGAGCAACTTGCTGGCATGAATCGTTATATTGATAGTAATAACAAAATAATTAAAACTTCAGTTGAACTTAGTTTTAGTCAAAGACAACAAATAGCATCTATTAAACGTGCAGATGAAGCTACTAGTAAATTAAACCAAGCACAAGATCAGTTTGTATCTAATTTGGGATCAATGGTAAAAGATATTACTAAAGGTATGGGTAATTTTGCACTAAGTGTAGGTAATGGTTCTACTAGTTTTACTACATTAAATCCATTAATTGATATAGTTGCAAACTCAATGGGTGCATTAGCTAAAGCTATCCCCTTTGTAGGTGAAGCTGCCGCAGCCGGTATTAAAGCAGGTGCTGAGGCTAGTAAATTTGTACTAGAGTTAATGGATAAAAACATTAAAGCATTTCAGGATATAGCAAACTCAGGTGGATTAGTTGCTGATGGCATGGAGGGAGTGACTAGACAATTTTTAGATTCGGGTATGAGTCTTGAAGGCTTTAAAAAAGCAATAAAAGATAATGCCGGTGAATTGGCTCAATGGGGACAAACGGTAGGAGGTGGTGCCACTAAATTTACTAAAGCTGTTGGGATGTTAACTAAAGATGACGGTCCTTTAGCAGAAGCTGGAATGAATCTACGTAAATTGGGAATGACTGCCGATGATATAGGAACTGCATCTGCTGGTTTCTTACAACAAGAACTTAGATTAGGTCGTGCTAGAAACATGAATGAAGAACAACTTGCAAAGGGTACTGCTAAGTATGCCCAAGAGTTAGATGCATTACAAAAGGTAACTGGTTTAAGTAAAGAAGATTTAATAAAACAACGTAATGAAATGCTTACTGACAGTCGTTTTTCAGCTAGCATGGATGTTCTTAGAGAAACTAATGAGACTGGTGCAGAGGCAATAATGCAATTTGCTACTACTATTAAAGATCCAGAATTAAAACGTGGGTTTATGGATTTAACATCTGGTGCAGGAAATACAGAAGCAGCCAAAAAATCTATGAGAGTTTTAGGCGATACTATGCCTGATATCATAGAAAAGTTAAAAAATAGTAAACCCGAAGAATTTGCAAAGAATTTTGATTCAGCACAAACAATGTTGAAGAAAGGTGCTAAACAAGCGGTAGATAATTTTGGCAAAGAAACGTTTGCGTTAATGCCTGATACTAAAGTATTAGGTAGTTATAGTTCATTAAGAGATATACAAAATCAACAGAATATATCTCTGGAAGAAGCAATAGAAGTACAGAATAAACAAAAAGAACAAAATAAAGGGTTAACCAAAGATGCAGTTGAAGCACAACAAAATATGGAAAGAATGGGACAAGAAGTTTTCAGAATGGGCAATACTTTGATGCCATCTGCAGCAAAGGCGGTTAATAAATTTACTAGTTCGTTAGTTGATTTTGTAAAATATGTTCATAAATTATTAGGAAAAGGAGAACCTCCTGAGGCTCCGCCGGCCGGCAATGCAGGTGGTGTTGGAAAAAATGAAAAATGGAGTGATGCAGAAATTTCGGCTGCAAAGGAAGCATTAAAAGATCCTAACTTAGGTGCGAAAGATAAAGCATATCTAAATGACATGTTGCAACGTCAGTCTGGTTCTACATCAGCACCAGCACCGGGAGCCAAATCATCGGGAACAGCCGCTCCTTATAATGCGGCAAGAGATAGTCAAATGGCGTCAGCACCGCCGACTCCTGGACCAGGGGTTAATGTAGCAAGTACCGCTAGGGGATTACCGGCTACACAATCAGCAGATGATGTAATGAAATTAATTAAATTTCAAGGTGATTCATTAGGTACTAGAGCACACTTTGATAGATTGGAACCAGATGTAAAACAAAAATTTATGGATATGATAGCTGAATATGGTAAACCAGTGCAGATTAATGCCGCTATGCGTTCTCCAGAAGAGCAACAGGTTCTGTATGATAAATGGATTGCAAATGGAAAAATAGGTAATCCTGTAGCTCCAGCGGGAAAAAGTAACCATAATTTTGGTAGAGCATTAGATTTGAATAGTAATCAAGTTGCTGCCTTGTCAAGAAGTGGTTTATTAAATAAGTACGGATTCAATACTATACCAAATGATCCTCCACATATTGAAATGGCTAGCTCCGGCGGGGTGTTTAGTGGTCCAGAATCTGGATATCCGGTGATGTTACACGGTGATAAGGAAACTGTTGTTACTAAACCTCAATTTGATGAAATGACTAAAGATGTAAAGAAAGAAAGCGTAACTACTGCATTTGGTAAGTCAACTAATATGTCTACTGATAATCCAAGTGAATCTTCTTCTGCTATATTACAAGAATTATTAGGTTTAATGGAAAATAAATTTGATGAAATGATTTCTCAACTTAGCACCGGCAATAATATACAAGATAAATTATTACGCAATTCAATGGTTTAACACTAAATACTAGATAAAGTATCTACTATGACCTATAAAAAACGCTTCTCAAACAAATCCGGCATCTCTAGTCCCATTTCTGGTTTTAATAACAATACGGGTGCATGGAATGGTAGTCCAGGACAAAACGGCAGTGACACCGGCGGTTATAACAATGCTGAAATGGGTTACAAAAACTATCGCAGCCGTCTTCCAGAAGTTTATACAGGTCACCCAAATCGTATTGAAAGATATAACCAATATGAAATGATGGATGTAGACGCTGAGATTAATGCTTGTTTAGATATTATTTCAGAATTTAGTACACAAACAAACGAACATAATAAAACTCCTTTTAATCTAGATTTTAAGGATGAACCGACACAACATGAAGTTGAACTATTAAAAACTCAACTACAACAATGGTGTAAACTCAATGAGTTTGATACTAGAACATTCAAAATCTTCCGTAATACTATTAAGTTTGGTGATCAAGTATTTGTACGTGACCCTGAAAACTTTAAATTATATTGGGTAGATATGACTAAAGTTATTAAAGTTATTGTGAACGAAAGTGAAGGTAAGAAGCCTGAGCAATATGTTATTAAAGATATTAACATTAACCTACAAAACTTAAGTGTAGCACAAAAAACAAATACAGACTTTGCCGCTAATCCGGCAACTGGATTGGGTGGTACAGGTGGCGGAGGTGGAGGTGGAGGGTACACAGTCCCTGCAATGCCATATAACACAACTGGTAGTCGTTTTACATTAGGTCAAAGTGAAAGTGCTATCGATGCTAAACACGTTGTTCACCTAAGCTTGACAGAAGGATTAGACCGCTTTTGGCCCTTTGGTCAAAGTATTTTAGAAAACATCTTTAAAGTTTATAAGCAAAAAGAATTACTAGAAGATGCGGTTCTTATCTATCGTGTACAACGTGCTCCGGAACGTAGAATGTTTAAAATTGACGTTGGTAATATGCCTAGTCACTTGGCTATGGCTTTTGTTGAACGTATTAAAAATGAGATCCATCAAAGACGTATCCCGAGTACACATGGTGGTGGTAGTGTAGTTGATGCTAGTTACAACCCATTAAGTATGAATGAAGATTACTTCTTCCCAGTTACTGCTGATGGAAGAGGATCAAGTGTTGAAGTGTTGCCCGGTGGACAAAATTTGGGTGAGATTGATGACTTGCGTTACTTTAACAACAGATTAGCACGTGGTTTACGTGTGCCAAGTAGCTATCTTCCAACTGGACCAGATGATAATCCTACTCCATTAAGTGATGGACGTGTTGGTACAGCTATGATCCAAGAGTTTCGTTTCAATCAATATTGCGAACGATTACAGAAATACATTAGCCAAAAGCTAGATGAAGAATTTAAGTTATTCTTACGTTGGAGAGGGTTGAATATTGATAGTGGTTTGTTCCAATTACAATTTAATCCTCCACAGAACTTTGCCGCTTATCGTCAAAGTGAATTAGATACTGCACGTATTACTTCTTTTAGTGCTATTGAGCAGTATCCATATATATCTAAACGTTTTGCTTTAGAAAGATTCTTAGGATTAACTGAAGAAGAAATTAGTAAAAATGAAAAAATGTGGCGTGAAGAAAATGATAAAGAAATTGAAATTGAGCCACATGGTAATGATTTACGTAGTATTGGTGTATCAGTGGGTGATATTGAATCTGACACCCAGACTGGTGAAGATATGAATGCACCTGAACTTGAAGGTGGATTAGATGGTATGGAAGTAGCAGGACCAGTAGGTAGTGAAGCAACTGGAATGGCAGGTAATGTACCAGGTGGTGCACCTGGACAGATTTAAGATAAATAGATTTATGAAACTTTTTGAAATGTTTACTCCCGCTATTGAAGGTTATCAAGATGTTGAGTCTGATAATAGCAAACCAAAGTGGAAAGAAAGCCGTAAAACTAAATTAACGTTACGTCAAATTCGTAAATTACGTAAGATGAATGATGTTAGAAATTACGAAAAAGCTAACTATCTCAAAAAGATTCATGCACAATATTCTCAGCCAAAAGCTGATCAACCTCAATTATAATAGATATATATCTTATTCTAGGTAAAAACGCAAAAAATACGCTCTTATTGAGCGTTTTTTTATGCTAGTCACTAAATATAATACAAAGCCATTTACTTAGGAGAAAATTCAATGGATAATAAAAAATTTGAACAACTTATTGATTTGATTATCAATGAGAATGAAGAACAAGCTAAAGCATTGTTTCATGATATCGTGGTTGAGAAGTCACGTGAAATTTATGAATCAATGATGGATGAAGAGCAAATGATGAGTGATCAGCCTTCTGGTATGGTTGAAGACCTACTAGACGAAATCGGTAGCGAAGAACAAGGCATGGCAGAAGCAGAAGATGAAGAATTTGACATTGATGATATGGGTGATGACGGTGAAGAAACTGTTGACATTGATATGGACGATGAAGAAGGCATGGGCGGTGAAGAAGGTTTAGAAGACCGTGTTGTTGACCTAGAAGATAAATTAGACCAGTTAATGGCTGAGTTTGAAGAAATCATGGGCGGTGATGATATGGGTGATGAATCTGATGCTGAGTTTGATGATGAAGCAGAAGAAGATGGTGAAGAATTTACAAAAGACATGGAAGATGACCGTGATGCAGAAGATGCAATGATGGAAGCTATCACATTAAAGAAAATTTCTGTAACTCATGGTGATAACGGTGTTCAGAACAAAAGTACAGTAGACGCTAACAGCGGTCAAGCTGGAATGGATAGCAGACCAGTTAAATTCAGTGGTCAATCTGAAGCAGTTCCAACAGGACCAAAAGGCCCAAGTAATGCATATGCAAAAGGTGAAACATCAGTTAAGGGTGCAGGTTCATTCAAAAATGCTCCAGCACAAAATAATGCTGATTTAACATCTGCACCTAAGCCAGTCACTAAAGACGAAGCAGGTAAAGTTCGTAGCCCGGTAGCTGAGTCACGTAAGGCTCCAGCTAAGAGACGAATTTAAGGAATCTGAGAGCAATGGCTTTGTATCTCAAAGAGCATCTGACTTTCGACCGTGCCAGTATGGTAGTCGAAAGCTCGGGTGAGGGTGCTTTGAAGAGCCTTTATATGAAAGGTATCTTCATTCAGGGTGGGGTAAAGAACGCTAATGAGCGTATCTACCCCGTTTCTGAAATTGAAAGTGCCGTTGAAACTCTTAACAAGCAAATTGTTGAAGGCTATTCAGTCTTAGGTGAAGTAGATCACCCAGATGATTTAAAGATTAATTTAGACCGTGTATCACATATGATTACAAGCATGTGGATGGACGGAGCTAATGGTTTCGGTAAATTAAAGATTTTACCAACTCCAATGGGACAGTTAGTGTCTACAATGTTGGAGAGTGGTGTGAAACTCGGCGTTTCAAGTCGTGGTAGCGGTAACGTGAATGACTTAGACGGCAAAGTGAGTGACTTTGAAATAGTCACTGTGGATATTGTCGCACAACCTAGTGCTCCTAATGCTTATCCTAAAGCAATCTATGAAGGCATGATGAATATGAAGCATGGTCATAGAATGTTGGATATAGCAAAAGATGCTCAAGGCGACAAGAAGGTACAGAGATACCTGAAAGATGAAGTGGTTCGTCTTATCAAGGATCTCAAAATTAACAAAGGGGATTAAGCATGTTAGATGCTATCAAACCATTACTTGAGAGTGGATTAATCAACGAAGAAACTGGTGTCGCTATAAACGAGGCATGGGAATCTAAGTTGAATGAGGCTCGTGAGCAAGTACGTGCAGAATTAAGAGAAGAATTCGCACAACGTTATGAACATGACAGATACGTGATGGTAGAAGCCCTTGATAAAATGGTCAGTGAAGGTCTACAAAATGAAATTGAAGAATTTCAAATTGAAAGACAAGCAATGAACGAAGACCGTGTGATAGCGCAACAAAAATTGCGTGAATCAGCTACAAAATTCAATAATTTTATGGTTACTAAACTAGCCGAAGAAATTAAAGAATTACGTAGTGAGCGTAAACTACAAATGGAAAGTCAGCAAAAGTTAGAACAATTTATTGTTCATGCTTTAGCACGTGAAATTAAAGAATTCACACAAGACAAACAAGCTGTAGTTGAAGCAAAGGTTAAGTTAGTTGCTGAAGGTCGTAAACAACTTGAAGCATTGAAGGCACGTTTTGTTGCTGAATCTGCTAAGAGATTGACTACGGTCGTAGCTAACCAACTCAAAGGTGAATTAGGTCAATTGAAAGAAGATATCAAAATTGCTCGGGAGAACAGTTTTGGTCGTCGTATCTTTGAAAGCTTTGCAAGTGAATTCAGCGTCACTCACTTAAGTGAGAAAGCAGAAACTCGCAAACTAATGACACAGCTAGAAGAAAAAGATAAGAAACTAGCTGAATCCATCAATACAATCAGCAACGCTAAGAAGTTGATTGAATCAAAGGAACGTGAAGTTCGTATTATTAAAGAATCTAATCTACGTGAAAAAACAATGAGCGAGTTACTTGCTACATTGAACGAAGAAAAGGCTGTAGTAATGCAGAACTTACTAGAAAGCGTCCAGACACCACGTCTACAAGCCGCTTTCGATAAGTATCTTCCAGCAGTTCTAAATAACGGTAATGTTAAACCAGCTACAAAAGCTAAATTAACAGAATCAGTTATCGTAGAAGCAACTGGGGATAAAGCTGCCAAACAAGAAGTTGATACAGAACAACGTGATAACGTTATCGATATCAAGCGTCTGGCAGGGCTTTAATTAAAGACATCATTTAGGAGAAATATAAAATGTCAAAAGTACTCTTAGAAAGCCGTTGGGACGAGACCAAAGAAGCTCTGTTAGAAGGCTTAAAAGGAACTCGCCGTTCAACAATGGGTGTTATTTTAGAAAACACCAAAAAACAGTTACTAGCTGAATCTTCAGCCGGTACTACAACAGCTGGTAATATCGCTACACTAAACCGTGTGATTCTTCCAGTTATCCGTCGTGTCATGCCAACCGTTATCGCTAACGAATTGGTAGGCGTTCAGCCAATGACAGGACCAGTTGGTCAGATTCACACTTTACGTGTACGTTATGCTCAGTCTTTAACAGACAACAGTGCGGCTCAAACTAGCGTTACAGCTGGTCAAGAAGCATTGAGTCCATTCTTGATTGCTCAAGCATATTCACGTACGCCACAAGCTGATGGAACATCTGCATATTATACTGCTAACGATACTGCTGCCCTAGAAGGCAACGGTGGTAAGCAAATCAGCGTTCAGATTCTACGTCAAGCTGTTGAAGCTAAATCACGTAAGTTGCAAGCTCGCTGGACATTCGAAGCTGCCCAAGACGCTCAAAGCCAACATGGTATTGACGTTGAAGCAGAAATCATGGCAGCTCTTGCACAAGAGATTACTGCTGAGATTGACCAAGAGATTCTATTGTCATTACGTACATTAGCATCTACAGAGTATACATACAACCAAGCTACTGTATCAGGTACAGCTACTTACGTTGGTGACGAACACGCTGCCTTAGCTGTTCTAATCAATCGTGTTGCTAACTTGATCGCCCAACGTACACGTCGTGGCGCAGGTAACTGGGCTGTTGTTTCAAGCGCGGCATTGACAGTATTGCAATCTGCAACTACTTCAGCGTTTGCTCGTACAACAGAAGGTACTTTCGAAGCTCCAACTAACACTAAGTTCGTTGGTACATTGAACGGCGCTATGCGTGTGTTCGTTGACTCTTATGCTCCTGATACTACACCAGTATTGGTTGGTTATAAAGGTTCTAGCGAAACTGACGCGGCAGCATTCTATTGCCCATACATTCCATTGATGAGCAGTGGTGTTGTTCTAGATCCATCAACATTCGAACCAGTAGTTAGTTTTATGACCAGATATGGCTACATAGAGCTTACTAATACTGCATCATCATTCGGTAATGCAGCTGACTATGTTGGCGAAATAGCAGTACAAAATTTAACTTTTCAGTGAAATTGGGTACATCAGAGTGTCTTTCGGGACAATCTGCAATCAAAAGAGTGCTTCGGCACTCTTTTTTTGTGCTATAATAGTGGAATGTCAACTGTTGGCATAAATACTATTATGTACAAAGAAAACAAATATACCAAATTATACTATAAACTTATAGACCGTTCGATTTATCGTAATTGGAGCAAAGCACCTGGACGAGAACGCCATCATATTATGCCTCAATCACTAGGAGGGTCTAATGACAAATCTAATCTAACATATCTATCAGCACGTGAGCATTTCATTTGTCATTGGCTTTTAGTTAAAATGACTGATGGAGAAGCACGAAGTAAAATGATATATGCGTTGATGGGTATGAGGGCAATAGGAGATACTCATCAACGATACTCATCTGCAATTACTTCCAGAGTATATGAAAAATATAGAATAGAACACGCTGAGAATCATTCAAAGGTCATGAAATCTAAAAATCTTGTACCATGGAATAAAGGTGGAGTAGAGATAACAGATGAACATAGAGAAAATCTAAGAAATGCCGCATTACAAAGAGCACCAAAGTCAGAAGAAACTATTGCTAAGTGGAAAGAAAGTAGAGCGGGTTATATAGTAAGTGAAGAAACAAAACAAAAACAAAGTCTAGCACTTAAAGGTAAACCTAAAGGACCCATGAGTGAAGAAGAAAAAATTAAACGTTCAGTAAAACAAAAAGGTGTAGCAAAAGTAAAGACACACGGTGCAAATGTAGCCAACGCAGTATTAGGAAACATAAGTATCAACAAAGACAATGTTGAGAAGAAAGTAAAGAAAGATACATTGCAACGTTACTTAGATGATGGTTGGCAACTTGGGGGCAAAAAGCGTAAGATAGCATAAATACAATATCTCAATGGGATGGGAAGTTACAATCAAGCACACTCAGGTGTGCTTTTTTGTTGGGTATAATATTTAGAATTTTATATTACCGCTACTAGTCCATTTATATATTCTGTAACCACCTGATACTGTTACAGTATAAGTTCCTGACACAGAAGCCGGGGCTGAATATGTATCTGGGTATCTAATAATTATAATACCTGAACCACCTGCTCCGCCTCTACTAGTACTACTAACACCACTAGATGCACTGCCTCCACCTCCGCCACCACTATTTGCCGCGGCAGAATTACCATTATAATTACCTGTACCTACACCGGGAGGTCCTCCTACGCCATATGTAGTAGCTGTACCTGATATTGAAGTTGATCTTCCTGCTCCTCCGGACCCTACAGAACCGTTACCACCTGCGCCTCCTCCGCCTCCTCCGGTATATGGACTACTACCTAATCCAGAACTACCTGCATATCCTTGACTAATTGTACCTGAAGCCGCACTTGTTGGATATAAGCAACCTGCAGTTCCGCCACCTGAACCGCCTGCAGTGGCTGCTGTAGCAGCCGCCTGAGTTGGACTAGCAATAGTATAAGTACCACCACCTCCCCCTCCGCCTGCACTACGGTGTACAGATGAAGTACCGAAATATGAATCACTACCTTTAAAACCAGTACCGGCACTAGTATTAATAGCACCACCTGCGCCAATTATAACACCATAAGTTGTACCGGGAACTATAGATAAAATTGTAACAGATTTATATCCACCGGCACCGCCACCGCCGCATCCACTAATTCTTTGTACTGCACTACCACCGGCACCTCCACCTGCAACTATTATAGATTCTAGGGAAGTTGTAACTGGAAGAGTAGTTATGCTATTACTTGCACTACTTGGACTACTTGTTCCTGCACTGTTAGTAGCTGTAACTGTAAAGGTATAAGTTGAACCTAATGTTAATCCAGTAACAGTAATTGTACCACTACCTGCTTGACTTATTGTACCGGTTTTATTACCTGGATTACTTGTTGCTGTATAAGTTGTGATTGCGGCACCGCCGTCGCTTGTAGGAGCAGTAAATGATACTGTTGCTGATGTTGGCCCAGTAGGTGTAGCTGTTCCGATTGTAGGCGCACTCGGAACAATAGGACTTATGAATCCAGAATTATTGGAATTATTAACTCGTACACCATAAATATTTGTTGCTGTTACAACACAACGAATAGTATTACCTACATCAGTAGTAACTAATGTATATGTTGACGAAGTTTCTCCGGTTAAATTAAAAGTATTTCGTTGCCACTGATATGTATATGTAATAGGTTGAGTACCAGTCCAAGTACCTGTACTACATGATAGTGTTGATCCAAGTGCTTGCGTTCCGCTTAGTGCAGGTGATACTACTGATCTTGGAACACTACCTGTCGTTATTTGATTACTTGCACTACTTGGACTACTTGTTCCTTTGCTATTTGTAGCAGTTACAGTGAATGTATAATTTGTGTCGGTAGTTAACCCAGTCAGATTAATAGTGCCACTTCCTGTTTGACTTACTGAGCTAGTTATATTACCTGGGTTACTTGTTGCAGTATATGTAAGGATTCCGGAGCCGCCGTTGCTTGCAGGTGCCGTAAATGTTACTGATGCAGTTGATAATCCAGTTGTAGTAGCAGTTCCGATAGTAGGAGCACCCGGGACTACAGCATTTACCGATGCAGTAGTATTAGAGTTAGCTGAAGCCGAACCATAACTATTAGATGCGCTTACTATACATTTAATAGTATTACCGGCATCTATATTTTCTAGTGTGTAGGTGCTGTATGCTGCACCTGATATGTTAACACCAGTGCGTTGCCACTGATATGAATATTGTAATATTCCAGTACCAGTCCATGTACCATCTGTAGTTGATAGTGTTTGACCAACTGCCGCTGTACCAGATACTACAGGTGCTACTGTATTAGATGGAATAGTAAATGTTGATATGCTATTACTTGCACTACTTGCATTACTTATACCTGCACTATTTGTAGCAGTTACAGTGAATGTATATGCCACCCCTGAAGTCAAACCAGTCATATTAATAGTGCCGGATCCAGATTGACTAATAGTTCCAACTACATTACCTGGGTTACTTGTTGCTTTGTATGATGTAATTGTAGCACCACCATTGCTTGCAGGTGCGGTAAATGTTATTGTTGCAGTTGTTAAGCCAGTAGTAGTTGCTGTACCAATAGTAGGTGCACCTGGTACAATTGGTATAACTGTGACTGTAGCATTAGAATTTGCAGATGAATTACCATAACTGTTAGTTCCGGTTACTACACAACTTATAGAATTACCTACATCAGCTTGTACTATATCATATGCATTATTTGTAGCTCCTGATATATTAACTCCTGCTCGTTGCCATTGATAGGTATATGTTATTGTACTAGTTCCAATCCATGTTCCTGTAGTACATGATAGTGTTGATCCAAATTTAGCAGTTCCACTAACAACAGGAGCAACAGTATTAGCTGGAATTGTGAATGTTGTTATACTATTACTTGCTGAACTAGAAACACTTGTACCTACATTATTTGTAGCGGTCACTGTAAATGTATAACTTGTTCCTGGAGCAAGACCGCTTACGGTAATAGTACCTGAGCCTGACTGACTTACGGTACCTGATATTTCACCTGGACTGCTTATTGCAGTATATGTTGTTATGTTTGCACCACCGTTACTTGCAGGAGCTGTATATGTTACTGTAGCAGTTGATATACCAGTTGATGTAGCAGTACCGACAGTTGGTGCGCCGGGTAATAATGCAGATATAGTTGCTGTGTTATCAGAAATTGCAGAATCGGTACCCTGATTATTTGTAGCAATAACTATACCTCGAATAGTAGAACCAACATCAGCTTGTACAATATCATATGCATTATTAGTTGCACCGGCAATATTTGATGTATTTCTTTGCCATTGGTATGTATATGTTGGGGTAGGTTGACCAGTCCAAGATCCATTTGATAATGATAATGTTTGACCAAAGTTAGGTGTTCCGGTAACTACAGGAAGAACAGAATTAACAGGGGCAAAATTACTACTTAGTGTTGTTATGCTATTACTGGCACTGCTTGAGTTACTGTTACCTAAACCATTAGTAGCAATAACAGTGAAGGTATAACTAGTTACTTCAGATAGACCTGATACTGTTATAGTACCAGAGTCAGCTTGATTTAATGTACCGGTTATATTTCCTGGGTTGCTTGTGGCAGTGTATTTGGTAATATAACCACCACCGTCATTGACAGGTGCAGTAAATGGAACAAGTGCGCTTGTAGGACTAGCGGCAACGGCAGTTCCTATAATTGGAGCATCTGGAACTGTTGCACCGGGAGGAATGAAATTAAATCCGTTAAGTAATGTCGCACCGCCTGTTATTATCATAATTTACCTTATAACATATTTATCGTTGAATCATAGTGTATAGTCTGTGTCAACCGTAATATCTAATATACTTCTCTGTTTTTCTTTTAACTTCTTTTGATAAACTCTGTTACAATTAGCACATAGTGTCTTTAGATTACTTTTTTCTTTGTTCTTCTTGTTACCGTCTTTATATACAATATAAAGTTGGCACTTGTCCTCTGGTATAAATCCGCATTTCTCACATTTGTTTTTCTTGTTTAGTAAGTAACCGTGCTTTGGATTGTATGCGGCTTTACTGCATTCAACACAATATTTGTGCCATTTAGTAAACCCGTGTTTACTCTTCCCGTTGCTTTTTACTAATGTAATTTTACAATGTTCACATAATGGTCTTGATGGTTGTCTAGTAAGCATGTAGTATTTAGAAAAAAGATTTCCTGGGTGCTTTTTTCATAGAATATAACTAGTAAAAAAAGATAAATATATTATAATAATTATTCAGGATACTACATGGCAGCAGAAGAATTCAATTCGTTAGGTGGATACTCAGTAGGTATTCCGCCCGTTCCAGCAATTGATGCCAACGGAAATCTAGTTACCAATCTATTAAACACATCAGGTAATGTATCTGTCGCTAATGTATATGCTGCCAACTATTACTACGCTAATGGTAGACCATTCAATGCAGGTGGAAACCCATTCGGTCCAAACACAGCTATTCAATATAACGGTAATGGTCAATTTGATGGTAGTGGGAACTTTACATTTGACAACATTACTGAATTAGTTACTATTCCTAATTTATTAGTTACCGGCTTAGCTAATTTAGGTGAGATATCTAACATAACTATCACCGGTGGAGATTCTGGTTATTTATTAACAACTGACGGCAATGGTGTATTGCAATGGTCTCCTCCTGGTTCTGGTGCCGCTATTAGTAATGGTTCAAGTAATGTTAATATTGCTACTAGTAGTGGAAATATTACAGCAGGAGTTGACGGTGTTGCTAATGTTGTAACTATTACCAGTGCAGGATTAGATGTTATTGGAAACATAACTGCAACAAATTTTGTAGGTAATTTTAGTGGAAATGCATCAAACGCTAACTTTGCAAACACAGCCGGTACAGTAACATCGTCTGCACAGCCAAATATAACAAGTGTTGGTACACTAGTTAGTTTAGAGGTAAATGGTAATATTACTGCAGGAGCAGTAAAAACAAATAGTTTATTGTATGCTAATGGCGAGCCTTATGTATTCACTACAAATGCAGCCGGATCTAACACACAAGTTCAGTTTAACAATAACAATGCATTTAGTGCTAGTGCTAATTTTACTTTTGATACTGGTACTAATACATTAAGTGTAACAAATATTACAGCAAATGGATCAGGCCTAACTAGTATTACTGGTGCAAATGTTACAGGACAAGTAGCGTTTGCTAATGTAGCAAATAGTGTAGCAGTAGCTAATGTAGTTGGTATAGGTAACATAGCTACAACAAATTATGATGGTAATGCAAGTAATGTATTACACGGCGATGGCACTTGGAGTGCTGATCAAACCAATTATGGTAATAGCAATGTAGTATCATTACTAGCTGATTTTGGTGCAAATGATATATCAACGACTGGGAATATTACTGCAGGCAATGTGTTAGGTGATGGTTCAGGGTTATCTAATATTGCCGGGGCAAATGTAACAGGTGAAGTTAGCTTTGCAGCCGTAGCTAATAGTGTTGCCGGCGCAAACGTAACCGGAGAAGTTGCTAATGCAAATTATGCTACCAATAGTGGTAGTGCCAACACTGCAATTACAGTAACCGGAAATGATCAACCTAATATCACCAGTGTTGGTACATTGATTGATTTGACAGTTGATGGGGATATATTACCAAATGCTAATGTAACATATAATTTAGGTAGTCCAACACAGCGTTGGAAAGACTTATATATATCTGGTAATACTATAGATTTAAATGGTTCTACTATATCATCAGATGCGAACGGTATTACATTAACCAATCCATTAGGTGGTACATTTACTGTTATTGGTACATCAGCTTCAAATACTGCATCTATTGTTAATGGAAACAGTAGTATTTTTGTAGATGCCAATTCAAATGTTAATATTACTATTGCAGGCACTAGTAATGTAGTTACTGTTTCAACCGATGGATTAACTGTAGATGGTAACGCCAACGTAACAGGAAATATCAGTTCATTAAATGCAGATTTAGGTAATTTAGTAACAGCTAACTATGTAAATGTATCACAAGTAATTAATGGCAATGTTGGTAATTTTAGCGGTAACATAACATCATTAAATGCAAATTTAGGTAATCTAGCAACAGCTAACTATGTAAATGTATCACAAGTAATCAATGGTAATATTGGTAACTTTATTGGTAATGTAACTGCATTAAATGTTGATGCAGGCAATTTGTTAACAGCAAATCATGTTACTACAGCCGAGATTTACAACGGCAATACAAATATTACATTAACATCAAATGGTAATGTAACAACCACTGTTGCAGGCAATGCAACAATAACTGTATCTAGTTTAGGTGCAAATGTTATTGGGTATGTACAAGCTAATGGTATTATTAGTGCAGGTTCATTTGAAGGTGTATCACTAACATCTAATGTAGGTAACTTAACATTATATGCCGCACCAGGCGATAACTATGTAGAATTAAGACCTACTGGTAATGGACAAGTTGATGTTGGTAATTTTAGAATTACCTCTCTTGCAGAACCAAATGCAAGTACTGATGCGGCTACTAAACAATATGTTGACAACGTTGCACAAGGTTTGCATATTCATGCACCGTCTAAAACAGCTACGACTGACACCTTAGCAAATATTACAACTGGTATTATTACTTATGACAACGGTGCATCAGGTGTTGGTGCAACATTAGTAACAACTGGTAGTTTTGAATTAATTGATGGAGTAAATGTTCAAACATCAGGCACTCGAATTTTAGTTAAGAACGAAGCAAATACTGCACACAATGGTATCTATACTTGGGCAAATGCTACAACTATTGTTCGTGCTACCGACTTTGACACTTCTACTGAGATGGCCGGCGGTGACTTTACTTTTGTCCAATCTGGTACATTATATAACGATACCGGTTGGGTAATGACAGACCCTGTCACTACAGTAGGAACTAGCCCTGTAATTTGGGTACAGTTTAGTGGTGCTGGTACATACACTGCTGGCCCTGGTTTATCTTTAACTGGTACACAGTTTAGTGTTAACGTTGATAATTTAACAACTGAAATTGCCGGTGGTAATGTAGTTATAAAGCCTAGCGCACAATTAACGACACCAAATATAGGTGAAGCTACTGGTATAAGTTTAAGTTTAACTGGTAATGTTTCTGCTAATAATATAACAGTTAGCGGTAATTCTAATTTAGGTAATGTAACAAATGTACATATCACTGGTGGAACTGCTGGTTATGTATTAGGTACGGACGGCTCTGGTAATCTATCTTGGATAAATGGTGGTAACATCTCAGGTTTTGAGGGTAATACAATTCCTATAGGAACACCAACTGACGGTAATTTAACAACTAATGTAGCATACAACGGTTGGACTACCGGTACATATGTTACAGATGGTTTAGATGATTTGAATCAAGTTAGTTTAAACATTGCTGGAAATACATTTGTGGGTAATATTTATATTGCGGCTAATGCAACATCAGGTCCTAGTCCATTGACAGTATCATTTACTGGAAACTATATAGGCAATCCTACTAACTATCTTTGGGATTTTGGTGACGGTACAACTAGCACTAGTCGTAACCCTACAAAAACATATAGTAACACATCAGGTGGACAATATACTGTAACATTTACTGCATACAATGTAAATGGTACATATGGTGGTAATGCAGCCAATGGAGCAAAAGGCTCAACTGCTACTTCAACTAATACTAATTTTATAACATTATATACACCATTACCAATACCATCATTTACAACTAGCCCAACTAGTTTAGATACAGGTAATACTGTTACTATTACTAACACAAGTTTGTATGCTACATCATATACAATTAATTATGGTGATGGTAACTCTGCAGTTAATCCAGGTAATTCATGGACAACTAATAGTCATACTTACACTACTTCTGCTAATGTTGATACCATATATGGAATTAATTTAACTGGTACAAATCAAACAGCAGGTAATGCGCCTCCTTATAATGTAACATCAGCTAATACTAATGTTAAGGTTTATGCACCGCAAAGCCCGGCATTTACAGCTAATACTATTTTAACAATTAACTATCTTGCTACATCAGGTGGCGTAGTTAGTTTCAGAAATGATACACCAGGTACTCCGGGTAATACTGCTAGTTTTGGTGCACAACAATTATACAATTATCGTTGGGGTGATGGCACTGCTAATAGCAATATTAATATTCAAACTGGGCTTGCTGGTAACCCAGGTGCAGCCAATATTACACATGCATTTGCTCTTACATCATCACAACAAAACGCTGCCACAACTGTAAGCTACGTAACAAATCTTTCATTATACACAGGATATAGTACTAGCCCATTCGTGTCTAGCAACATTACAATTACAGTTGAACCAGAAGTTAGAGCTAACTTTGTAGGAACAGCTAATACACAAACTGATGCTACAGGATATTCTTCTAATGCTCAAGTTGGATATTTGTATACTGACTATTTAGGTCGTGATAGAAGTTTGTTTAACTTCAGCAATGATACATCACCTAATGTTAATTTTACCGGTAATGTGTTTAATTGGACATGGGGCGATACTACAAGTAACACTGGTGTAACTAGTCGTGCTAATATTTCACATTCATATCTAAATGATTATGGATCACCTACTACCGGTGGTAAGACAGTAACATTACAAGCAAATGGTACTCCTGGCACTATTGCTCAAAGTAATACAAGTACAAAAACAAATTACATTACTATTTTACCTAACCCAACAGCTCCTTCTAATCTAAGCAGTTTCACTAATGTTACTATCGCTACTGCTAGTCAAGGTACTAGCCCACTATTAGCGGCAGGAGCCGCTGATAATACAGGTGGAAATATCGTAGCTAATGGTACAGCAGTTACTCGCATTGCTACAACTACACCTGTATCAACTAGTACACAAGTAACAAATGCTAATACAGCACTTACCGGTACATTAACTGCTTATGTAAATAATACAGCATCGGGTAATACGTCATTTAGTACTAGTGGAAATGCTGTTGGAACATATAATTCATTAATAGTATCAGCAGATAGAGATTTACACGTAGCAAATGCGGCTGTTCCTACAGGATTCTATAAAGTATTCTCAGCTACAATTAGTAATTCATTAGCTAGTTTGGGTAATGGTTATAATGATTTCCAATTACGTCATTCAACTTCAGGCAACACTAATACAATAGGAATGGTTAAAGATAATTTAAATTCTGCACCGACATTAGTTACTACAAACACAGCAATGGTTACTGCTACTTCAGGAACATATAGATATATTTCTGGTATTCCTTATTATAGTGCTACTGGATCACCTGCTATTACTGTAGCTAACTTAGAATTACAGAACTTTACAGGACAAACATTCCGTAGTGCTGATCCTTTCACAGTAGCATCAGGCACTGTTTATGAAGGTTCTGGATCAGTTATATCTACTCAAACTAAAACATTAGCACAAATTGATAACAGCGCAAACTCTATGTTGACTGGTTCAAATGTTAAAGCTAATATTGGTATTTCAACAAACTATTCAATGGGCAATCTGAATGTGTTAGTTAACGGCCCAGTCAATAGTGTAGCAACATTAGCAGCCAATATATTCAATGTAGTCGGTACTAGTACAACAATTCAACTACCTACAAAAATACAAATGTATGCTGGTGCAAACTCTGGATTTAATGAACAATCTATTACGGCTAACGTAGCAAGTAATACACAACCTGCTATTCGTGTAGTATTGAGTAGTGCAGGTAACACACCGGCATTTAGTGGAAGCACAAACTATTATACTAGTAATGCATGGACAGGTGCTCAGACTATTGCAGGTACTCCAGAAGCAGTTGTTAGATATGGTGTTCTTAAACATTATGCTGTAGATTTATCTACTGGCTATTTACCAGTTGGTCCTGATCTAGCTACTGGACGATCAGGACTACAGTATTTTACTTTAGCGTTTGTAAGACCTAGTTTAGCTAACTTTGATATTATATTAACTACTGGGTCAACTGGTATATCAGGATTATGGGTGGCTGCTCCAGGCACAACAATTGATACAGGTGGATTCTCTCCACCAGTAGCCGGTGCACCGGGTCCTACTAGTACATTAAACGGATGGTTAACTGGATTTGAACAATATAATGGTGCAGGCGTACCGGGCAAGAGTGCTACAGGTGGTAACCCAGCTGGCACTAACGGATGTGCATTAACCGGAGCTGATGTGATACCATTGAATACACAGATTTCAAATTCAAGATATACTATGACACTTGGTTCACAGAATCAAGCTAATAGTTTTGGTAATAATATTTTAATTAGAATTGCGTTGGCAGCCGGCCAAACTATAACTGATTTACAGATAGGAGTAGCAACGTAATGGCTGCAACGTTTAACGAATCACAAAAGATTGACTATTTGTGGAAAAAGGTTGGTTACGGTGTAACTAAAACCGCAGAAGTAACATCCAAAGAAGCTTTTAACGAAAGTATTGCTAGTCCATTACTATATCGTGGTGATCTTGTTTGGATGGAAAGTAGCCAGATTACAAGTAGTCCTCCGGCATCAACAAATAGTATTATTCAAGTTTATAAAGATGGCTCTGGTAGCTTTAGTCCTAGTGTAGAATGTACAGAAGACTTAACCGCACCTGACAACCAAACATGGAAAACAAATTTAACTAATTGGGTACCTACTCAGTTCGGTGACAATTATCTAATACAAGTATATGTAGCTAACTCTGGTGTAACTAACCCACAAACATCAGGTACTAAGTTATTCCAAGCTGGTTCTGGATCTGATGATACATGGTTCTTTGATTATCAATCTGGTGTATTGAACTTTAATGGTGCAAATATACCAGCACAAATTACCGGTGGAATTACAGGCAAAAGTGTTTATATTGTAGGCTATCGTTATGTAGGACTATTGGGTGTAACTAATTTACCTAGCAACACATCTATTGGTAATTTAAATTTTACTAGCACTACAATTTCTAGTACTACTACAAATGGTAATATTATCTTTACCCCAAATGGTAACGGTATTGTTCAAGTAAGTTCATCATTAACAAGTAATGCTAATATTACTGCAAACTTCTTTATTGGTAACGGTAGTCAATTAACAGGAGTAGCGGCTAGTAATGCCGTTACAGCGGGAACAGTAACTGCTAGTGCTCAACCAAATATCACAAGTGTTGGTAATTTAACTAGTCTTGTAGTATTAGGTAATATAACTGCTGGAAATATCGATGGTGGAAATTTAGTTATTGCTAACTTCTTTAGTGGAAATGGCAATCTATTAAGCAATATTAATGGTAGTAATGTAGTTGGAAATGTTACAAGTGCGATTACTGCTAACTTTGCAAACTATGCAGGAAACGTTACGATATCATCACAGCCAAATATTACAAGTGTTGGTAACTTAATAAGTTTAGATGTTACTGGCAACATTACTGCTAATAATGCTAATTTAGGTAATTTAGTTATTGCTAACTTCTTTACGGGTGACGGTGGATTATTAAGTAATGTAGCAGCCGGCAACGCAGTAAATGCAGGTACAGTAACAGCCTCAGCACAACCAAACATAACAAGTGTTGGTAATTTAACAAGCTTAGTAGTTACAGGTAATGCTAGTGTAGGTGGTTTATTAACTGACAATTATTATTATGCTAATGGTAGTCCAGTTGATTTTCAACAACCAGCTGGCTCAAACACACAAATACAATACAATGATAATGATAACTTTGGTGGCAACACTAACTTTACCTTTGATAGTGTAACCGGAAATCTTCTAATACCAGGTAATTTAAATTGGGTTGACGGTGGCGGCATTTACAATTATGCTACAGGAGAAATCACACTATCACCTAATATTGCAAGTGATAACACCGGTCTTAACTTACAAAATAATGATGGTGCATATTTATATGCAGAGGCAGAAGTAGTAATATCAAGTAACTCAATCGGAACAGTAAATGATTGGACATTCAGTACTACAGGTAATTTAACAGCTCCTGCAATTGGTACAATTGACGCAGGTAACTTATTAATAGCTAACTTCATTACAGGTACAATAACCACAAATGCACAACCTAATATAACAAGTGTTGGAACATTGACCGAATTAGATGTATTAGGATTGAGCAACTTAGGCCCAATTAGCAATGTAACAATTACCGGCGGAATTAGTGGTTATTATCTACAGACTGATGGATCAGGTAACTTAAGTTGGGCATCTGTTGCATCAGGTACCGCAATCGTTAATGGTACTAGTAATGTAGATATTTCTTCTCCCGATGGTAATATTACAATGGCTGTCGATGGTAATACTAATATTGTTACTGTAACTGGTATAGGTGCAAATGTTAATGGTATATTAAATGTCACTGGTAATATTATATCAGGTAATGCTAATTTAGGTAATGCGGCTTATGCTACTTATTTTATTGGATCAGGTGCAAATTTAACAAATATACCAGCTGGTAATATATCTGGTCAAGTAGCTAACGCATTGGTTGCAGGTACAGTATATACGGCAGCACAGAATAATATTACAAGTGTTGGTACATTAACTAGCTTAGATGTATCTGGTAATATAACAGCCGGTAATGCTAATTTAGGATATACAGTTACTGCTAATTACTATGTTGGTAATGGTAGTTTATTAACAGGTATTGCAACAGCCACTACGGCAGCCGCTGTAGCTAACGGAACAAGTAATGTAAATATTCCGTTTGTAAATGGAAATATTAATCTAAGTGCTTCCGGCAATGCGAATGTTCTAGTAGTTACAGGAACCGGCGCAAACATCACTGGTACTGCAAATGTTGATGGAAATTTAATTGCAACTAATATCATTTCAGGTGGTGGTTCAGGTGGATCAATTACCGGTGCTAACTTAGTAAGTGCTAATTATTTTACTGGTACATTAACAACTAATGCACAACCAAACATCACAAGCGTTGGTACATTAACTAGTTTAGATGTATCTGGACATATGGTAGCAAACACATTTCAGATGGGATATGATGTTTATGCGTTTTACTCAACATCTGTATACTTTGCTACAACAGCTAGTACTGCAAATAATCAAGTCTTGTGGTCTTATACGGCCGCAGATTTATCTGCTATTGATTTTACAATTATTGCAACAGATGCGACAGGTAGTACAAGACAAACATGTAAGATATCAGCGGCCATATTAGGAACAACGGTAGCGTTTAACGAGTATGGTGGTTTGTTTATAAACGGCGGGGTGGGAAGTTTTAGTGTATTATATAATGGGAGTGGACCAACTCCAACATTGGATTTGGTAGTTACTCCGGATTCTTCAAATCTAACAGAATATAATATGCTAATATCTAAGTATTTGGTCTAATCATCCAGTACATCATTAAGAAAAAGATAAATACATTTATAAGGACACAACAAAATGGCAATCAAAGCACTAAACTCAGTTGCAGGCTTCTCGGTAGGTGAGGTACCCGCAAATATTATATTAGCTAACGGCGATATAACATCAACCAATGGTACGTTTACCGCAAATATTTCTGCGGGAAATGTCAAAACAGATAATCTCTTATATGCTAACGGCAATCCGTGGGATATCGGTGGTATTCCCGGTGGGTCAAACACGCAGGTTCAGTTTAATGACGTTGGTGAGTTTGGTGGAAATGCTAATTTTACCTTTGATAAAACAACTAGTTTACTAACAGTAACTGGTAATATATCTGCATCTAATGCTAATCTTGGTAATTTAGTAACTGCTAACTTTGTGTCCGGTGTCCTAACTACTGCGGCTCAGCCAAATATTACAAGTGTCGGTACTTTAAGTTCTTTAACCGTAACTGCTAATATAAGTGGTGGCAATTTAACTACAACAGGTACTGCAAATGTAGGAACATTGGCAGTAACTGGTACAAGTAATTTAGGTCCTGTAGGCAATGTAACAATTACTGGTGGTTCAAGTGGACAGGTTTTAAGTACAAATGGTTCTGGTGGATTATCATTCATTACGATCGGTACAGCCGGTGTATCAAATGGTAATAGTAATATCAGCATTGCAACTGCAGGTGGAAATGTAACAACAAGTGTTAACGGTAATGCTAACGTCTTTGTTGTAACTGGTACAGGTGCAAATATTGCAGGTACGTTAGATGTAACCGGCAATTTGTCAGCAGGTAACATCGTTGCTAGCGGTGGTTCAGGTGGGTCAATTACTGGTGCTAACTTAGTAAGTGCTAATTATTTTACTGGTACGTTGACAACTAATGCACAGCCAAATATTACAAGCGTTGGTACACTAACTAGTTTAGATGTAACAGGTAATATAGCCGGCGGTAACTTAACAACTACTGGTTTAGTATCTGCTACAGGTAATGTTTCTGGTGGAAATATTACAACTGTTGGTGTAGTAGCCGCAACAGGTAATGTTTCTGGTGGAAATATTACAACTGTTGGTGTAGTAGCCGCAACCGGCAACGTATCTGGTGGTAACTTAGTTACAACCGGTACAGCTAACATAGGCAATCTAAAGATATCAGGCACAGTTGAAGGTAACTTAATCCCTTCAGTAAGTAATACATATAGTCTAGGTAATGGTACAAATTATTGGAAAGATTTATTCTTATCTGGTACTACTATTACTATTGGTGATCAAACAATTTCTGCTAACACAAATGGTGTTGCATTATCAAACACTGCATTCTTGACCACACTAAGTGTAAGTGGCAATGCTAACGTTGGTAACTTAGGTACTGCAGGATTAGTTATTGCAACAGGTAATGTCTCTGGTGGTAACATAACAACAGTTGGTGTAGTATCTGCTACAGGTAATGTATCTGGCGGTAACTTAACAACAGCCGGTAACTTAAGTGTAACTGGTAATGCTAATGTAGGTAATTTAGGTACTGCAGGATTAGTTGTTGCTACAGGTAATGTCTCTGGTGGTAATTTAACAACTGGTGGTATAGTATCTGCTACAGGTAATATTGTAACCAGTGCAAACTTAGTAACAGATTTAATTGTTGGTAAAACTGCAAGTGTAACAATCACTGCGGTTGGATCAAACCAAAATGTTAACTTAACACCAACAGGTACTGGTACAGTTAACGTTGGTAACTTTATCATCTCTAATGTTGCTACTCCTTTAGCAAGCACAGATGCCGCAACAAAACAATATGTTGATGACGTTGCACAAGGTTTACATACTCACGATAGCTGTAATGCGGCTACATCAACTACATTAGCAACAATTTCAAGCGGTACTATTACATATAATAACGGTACATCGGGTGTTGGCGCAACATTGACAACAACAGGATCATACACTACTATTGATGGTGTTACCTTGGCAAATGATATGCGTATTCTTGTTAAGAATGAGGCAAATACTGCACATAATGGTATATATGTTCGCACAAGTAGTACAGTATTAACACGTGCAGATGACTTTAATACTCCGGCTGAAATGGCAGGTGGTGACTTCACATTTGTAACAGCTGGTACACTATATGACAATACTGGTTGGGTAATGCCAGATCCAGTAACTACAGTTGGTACAAGTCCAGTTGTTTGGGTACAGTTCAGTGGTGCTGGAACATATACTGCTGGTACTGGATTAGCATTAAACGGTAATGAATTTAGTATTGCTAACACAACTGTAACAGCAGGAGCATACGGTAACGGTGACTATAATGCTACATTCACAGTTAACAGTCAAGGCCAATTATCTGCGGCAGCTAATGTTGCTATTACTGCTAATGCCGCTAACTTAACTGGCACAACTCTTGCCGCAACAATTGTAAATTCAAGTTTAACAAGCGTTGGTACATTAACAAGTTTAGCAGTCACTGGTAATACTACTAGTGGTAATGTATATGCAAACAGTGGCACAATTAGTGCTTCATTATTAGGTGGTACACTAACAACAGCGGCTCAACCAAACGTCACAAGCGTTGGTGCATTAAGCAGTTTAACAGTAACAGGTACAAGTAATTTAGGACCAGTTGGTAATGTAGCAATCACTGGTGGTACTAGTGGACAAGTACTAAGTACAAATGGTGCTGGCGGATTGTCATTTATTACAATCGGTACAGCTGGCGTATCAAATGGTAATAGTAATGTTGCAATTGCAACTGCTGGTGGTAATGTAACAACAAGTGTAGCCGGTAATGCTAATGTATTAGTAGTTACTGGTACAGGAATATTAGTTAACGGTGACGGGAATGTTACTGGTAACTTGTCAGTAGGTAATATTGTTACAGGTGGTGGCACAGGTGGTAACATTTCTGGTGCTAATAATATATCTGCTAACACATTTACAGGTACATTAACAACTAATGCTCAGCCAAATATTACAAGTGTTGGTACACTAACAAGTTTAGCAGTAACAGGTAATTTATCTTCTGGTAATGCTAATTTGGGTAATCTAGCAATAGCTAACTTCTTTAGTGGATCTGGTAATAACTTAAGTAATATCCAAGGTGCAAACGTAAGTGGTGAAGTATCATTTGCGGCAACAGCTAATAGTGTAGCCGGTACTAATGTTTCCGGTCAAGTAGCTAATGCATTAATAGCAGGTACTGTGTATACAAATGCACAACCAAATATAACAAGCGTTGGTACATTAACAACAGTAAATGTATCAGGTAATGCTAACGTAGGTAATTTGGGTACAGGTGGTTTAATTATAGCTACTGGTAATGTAACTGGTGGTAATTTAATTACAGCAGGAATTGCTATTGCAAATTCTGGTGTACAGATTAGTAATTCTGCAATTTACGTAGGTAACTTAACAACAACATCTACCGTCGCAAATCAAACGATTGCAACATTGCAGATTAATGGAACATATGCAACTGGTGTGGAATATTTAGTTAAAGGCATAGATAGTACCGGCACTAAATACAGTGTAGCTACAGTTGTCGCTGTTACTAATGGAACTACTGCAGATTATTCAACTTTTGCAACAGTTAATTTAGGAGGTTCGACTGGTACATTAGCAGTAAATATTACTACGGCTAGCGGTAATTCTAATATCGCTTTACAGGTAACTCCTGCAAGTAGTAACTCAACTGTATGGACTACCCAGTTTAGAGTGATTTGATAAATGGCCAAAAAACCCTTCATTTCGGTTGATGGTATCACCGTAGGTGAAGCCAATGCGTTAGTTAATGTTATTTTAGCAAATGGTGATATTACAACAAGTAATATCACTGTTTCTAATAACGCTAACTTGGGCAACGTCGGTAATGTAATTATTACCGGCGGTTCTTCCGGCTATGTATTAAGCACTAATGGTTCAGGGAATCTTTCTTGGGTCGCACAATCAGCGGGCGGAAGCTCTAATATAAGTAATGGTAATAGTAACGTAAGTATACCTACAGCAAATGGTAACGTTACTATCAGTGTATCCGGAACATCAAATGTTGTTAATGTAACAGGGTCTAATGTATTTGTAACTGCAAACATTATACCAACAGCCAACATAACATATGATTTAGGTACTAGCACAAATAGATTTCGAGATTTGTATCTAAGCGGAAATACTATCAATTTAGGTGATAGTAATATCTCAGCTAATGCCGGTCAACTAGTACTTACAAACCCATTAGGTGGTGAATTCATTGTTGGTGGTAATGGCATAGTTAACAGTGATGATTTAACTGGATATTCAATCGCTAATGGTAATAGCAATGTGTCTGTTGTTGCTAACGGAAATATTGCTATTAGTAGTGCAGGTAATGCCAACATATTAATTGTTACTGGCACTGGCGCAAACATTAATGGCACATTGGGTATAACTTCAAACATAACTGTTGGTAATGCTAATTTAGGTAATTTAGCAACAGCCAATTTCTTTACAGGTAATGGTAGTTTATTAACTGGAATAACCGCAGGCACAGCAAATACAGCAAATACAGTAACTGCTTCTGCACAACCAAACATTACTAGTGTTGGTACATTAACAAGTCTAGCAGTAAGTGGTACAACTAATTTGGGTGCAGTTGGTAATATTACAATTACCGGGGGTAATGCAAATAGTTATCTTAGAACAGACGGCAGTGGATCATTAAGTTGGAATGCATTACCAACTACTACTGTAACAGTAGATTCTTTTAATGGTGATGGATCTACTACTGCATTTACATTAAGTGTAACACCAACTAGCAAAGCATATACAAGTGCTACAATTGGTGGTGTTAGTCAATATCAATCATCATACACCGTAACCGGAACTACAATAACATTTAGTTCAGCACCACCTAGTGGAACAGTAATTGAAGTTCAAACAATCGCTAGTGGTGGTAGTGCCACACCAATTACAATTAATACAATAGGCGGTTCAGCATATGTAGGTGTAAGTGCTAACACTAATATGGTAGCTGGAAATGTTTACATTGTCAACACAAGTAGTGCAAACTTAACTATGACTTTACCGGCAAGCGGTAGTTTAGGTGATAGTATAGGTATTATTGACGGTACAGGAGATGCAAATATCCATGCCATTACAGTTGGTAGAAACGGTGGTAATATTATGGGTAGTGCAACTGATATGATAATTACTACCCCCCGTGCTGGTTTAACTATGGTTTACTATAACAGCACACAGGGTTGGATACTAACTCAAGTTTAATGGAAATATATGACAACTAATTATCAAGACTTTCAAGCAGGTGGTTCTAGTAACGAATTACCAACCATATATTTAAGTGATTCAGTGGTAGTAGGTGGAACAGTTATTACAAGTACTTCTATTGTATCAATTAGTATTTCTAATCTTGCATATCCAAGTGGCAGTTCTGCACTACCAGCCGGCGGACAAACAATTACATTAACTGGTAACTATTTTGAATCCGGAGTAACACTAACAGTAGGCGGAAGTCCAGTAGTAGTTACTAGAGTAAGCAATACAAGTGCAACTTTTACTAGTCCGGCTAAAAATGTAGGAACGTATACTGTTACAATGACTAACCCCGATGGTACAAGTGCAAGCACTACTATATTGTATGCAGTAGGATTACCCGGTGCACCTACTATAGGTACTGCAACCGCAACAGGAACTACAACCGCAACAGTTGCATTTACTGCGCCTGCTGACAACGGCGGTTCTACAATCACAAGTTATACAGCAACAAGTATCCCGGGTAATATAACCGGTACATTAAGTCAAGCTGGATCTGGAACAATAACTGTTTCTGGATTAAGTGAAGGTACAAGTTATATATTTACAGTAACTGCAACTAACATTGCAGGTACAGGTCCTGCAAGTGCATCAAGTAATAGCATAACAACGTTTGCAACACCAGTTAATACTGTAGCACCTGTAGTTAGTGGTACTGCAAACTTTGGTCAAACACTATCAACTACTGACGGTACATGGACTGGTACTGCTACAATAACATATACATATCAATGGCAACGAAGTGGCACAAATATATCTAGTGCGACTTCTTCAACTTATACATTAGTTCAAGCTGATGTTGGCAACACGATTCGATGTGTAGTAACCGGAACTAACAGTTATGGTAATTCATCTGCTAATTCTAATAGTACTGCATCTGTAAGTGCAATAGCACCGGGTGCGCCAACGATTGGTACTGCAACTACAGTAAGTAAAACAAGTGCTACCGTAACATTTACCGCACCTGCAAGTAATGGCGGTGCTACTATTACAACATATACAGCAACAAGTAGTCCGGGTAACATAACCGGTACAGTAAGTCAATCAGGTTCAGGAACTATTACAGTAACTGGATTAACTGCCGGTACTAATTATACATTTACTGTAACTGCAACAAATAGTGCGGGTACTAGTAGTGCAAGTAGTGCAAGTAATCAGATTACAACAACAGTTGTTCCGGGAGCTCCTACTATTGGTACAGCAACTGTTGTTAGTGGTACTTCTGCTACTGTTTCTTTTACTGCTCCCGCTGATGATGGCGGTGCTACTATTACAACATATACAGCAACAAGTAGTCCTGGAAACGTCACTGGTACATTAAGCCAAGCTGGCTCTGGTACGATTACAGTAACCGGATTGACACCTGGTACTAATTATACATTTACGGTAACTGCAACTAATAGCGTAGGTACAAGTGCGGCAAGTGCGGCAAGTAATCAAATTACAACAGTTACTGTTCCAGGAGCTCCAACAATTGGTACTGCTACAGCTACAAGCGGAACAACTGCTACTGTCGCATTTACTGCACCGGCAAGTGACGGTGGTGCTACGATTACAACTTATACAGCAACAAGTAGTCCCGGTGGTATTACCGGTACATTAAGTCAAGCCGGCAGTGGTACTATTACAGTTACCGGACTAAGTGCAAGTACAACATATACTTTTACTGTAACTGCAACTAACAGTGCAGGTACAGGTGCGGCGAGTGCATCAAGTAATAGTATTACTACTCCACTAGCCGGTAACATATGGAGTTGGGGTATAAATAGCTTTGGTCAGTTGGGTATTGGAAATAACATTGGAGTATTAAACCCGACACAGAACGTTGCTAATACCACTAATTGGAGTCAAGTTTATTCGGGTGAGGGATCTACCGGTGGAGTAAAGACAGATAATACATTATGGATGTGGGGGAGAAATAATTATGGTCAACTTGGCGACAATACTATTACAAACCGTAACTCACCAATACAAACCGTTTCAGGTACAACAAATTGGACACAAGTATCTACAGGTGGCATGCAAAGCGGTGGTATAAAAACAGACGGTACATTATGGATATGGGGAAGAAATAACTTTGGACAATTAGGAAATAATACTCTCACTAATGTATCTAGTCCCATACAAACAGTTTCCGGTGGAACAAATTGGAGACAATTATCACTAGGTCGCAATCAATCGGCAGCAATAAAAACGGATGGTACACTATGGACTTGGGGCAGAAATAACTATGGTCAATTAGGAGATAATACTCGGATTGATGTATCTAGTCCAATACAAACAGTTGCCGGTGGAACAAATTGGAAACAAGTATCAAATTCTTCAGCCGGAACTATAATGGCAGTAAAAACAGACGGAACATTATGGGGTTGGGGAATTAATAATAGTGGTGGCCTTGGTAATAATAACACAAGTCAAATATCTAGTCCGGTACAAACTGTATCCGGTGGAACTAATTGGAGCCAAGTTTCTGCTGGATATTATTTTAGTGCTGCTGTTAAAACAGACGGGACATTATGGACTTGGGGAAGAAATAGTTATGGTCAATTGGGAGACGAAACTAGGATTGATAAATCTAGTCCGATACAAACTGTTGCAGGTACAACAACTTGGACACAAGTATCAGCTGGACGGGATATGATTGCTGGGATAAAAACAGATAATACATTATGGACCTGGGGCAGAAATAATTACGGTTCAGGCGGGGCATTAGGCGATGGAACAACAATTAATAGAAGTAGTCCAGTACAAACTACACAAAGCGGATTAACTTGGAAACAAGTTTCAGCCGGTAATGGCCAGCATGGCTTTGGCGCAATGAGAATGAGTGCTATTGCATTATAATACTATATCTTTAATGCAACTCATTGTAATTACTATGACTAAATACATAATAGGAGATTAAATATGTCACAAATAGTGCGCTATGTGTGTTTATTATTAAAATAATTAAAAGATAATATGCCAATTACTAAAATCGAGCCGAATATTGTAAATGCAGGTGCAGACTTTACGTTCAACAACGTAACGGCTACGGGTAACCTATCCTCGCTCAATGCTAATCTCGGTAATCTTGCACAAGCAAACTATTTCAGCGGTAGTGGTGCTAACTTAACAAATTTACCAGCCGGTAATATATCCGGACAAGTTGGTAATGCATTAATATCAGGCACCGTTTATACATCGTCACAACCAAATATAACAAGCGTTGGAACACTAAGTAGCTTAAGTGTCACTGGTAATGCCAATACAGGTAACTTAGGAACAACTAATTTTATAGCTACTGGTACAGGTAGTTTTGGTGCTAACGTTAATTTGAACAGTTTTAATATCACTAACTTAGCTACACCAAATGCAAGCACAGATGCCGCAACTAAACAATATGTTGATGATGTTGCTCAGGGATTAAATGTACATGATGCAGCCGCGGCCGCAACACCAGATACGTTAGCAATTATTACTAGCGGAACTATAACATATAATAATGGTAGTAGTGGAGTAGGTGCTAATTTAACTACAACCGGTACTTTTAATTTAATAGATGGAGTAAACGTACAAACTAGTGGTACTCGCATTTTAGTTAAAAATGAAGCAAACGCAGTACATAATGGTATATATACATGGAGTAACGCTACAGTCATTACCCGTGCAACTGATTACAATAGCGTACCAGAAGTAGAAGCAGGTGATTTTGTATTTGTTACCGGCGGCACGGTTTATGATAATACAGGTTGGGTACAAACAAGTACAGTAAGTGCTATTGGTACTCCTGGTAATAACATTGAGTTCACTCAATTTAGTGGAGCTGGCACATACACAGCAGGTACAGGATTAACATTAACTGGTAGCACTTTTAGCGTTAACGCAAGTCAAACACAAGTTACAAGTGTAGGAACATTAACTAGTTTGTCAGTAAATGGCAACATAATAGCTGCCAATATAACTGCTAATACAGGTGTATTCACCGGTAACGGATCTGGATTAAGTTCAATTGCAGGTGCTAATGTCTCTGGACAAGTAGGCAATGCATTAATAGCCGGTACAGTATATACGGCGGCACAACCAAATATAACAAGTGTTGGCACACTAACAAGTTTAGCTGTAACGGGTAACATTACTTCTGGTAATGCTAACTTAGGTAATAATGTATCAGCTAATTTCTTTACGGGTAATGGTATATATTTAACCGGCATAACTACTGCTGGTATATCAAACGGTAATAGTAATGTAAGTATTCCTTCAAGTAATGGCAATGTTAATATTAGTGCTGTAGGTAATGCAAATGTATTAGTAATCACTGGTACTGGTGCAAATATAACCGGTACATTAGACGTTACCGGTAATATTACTGCAGGAAATATCAGTATCAGTGCTGGTTCAGGAGCTGGTGGTAGTATCACCGGTGGTAATTTAATAAGTGCTAATTATATTACTGGAACATTAACAACAGCCGCACAACCAAACATTACTTCAGTTGGTACATTAAGTAGTTTATCCGTAACAGGCAACATTACTTCTGGTAATGCTAATTTAGGTAACAATGTAACAGCTAATTTCTTTACAGGTAATGGTAGTTTATTAACTGGTATTACTGTTAGCGCAGGCAATTCAATTGTAAACGGAAATAGTAATGTCCTTGTAACTGCAAACGGCAACGTAACTACAAGTGTTGCGGGCAATGCAAATATTTTAATTGTTACTGGTACAGGTGCAAACATTTCAGGTACATTAAATGTAACAGGAAATACAACAGTTGCTAACTTATCTACAAGTGGTAGTGGTGGTAATATTAGTAATGTTAACGTTGTTAGTGCAAATACATTTACTGCATCTGGTAATGTCACAGCAGGTAATGCAAGTTTGGGTAATGCAACTACTGCTAATTTCTTTATTGGTAGTGGTAATAATTTAAGTAACATTCAAGGTTCAAACGTAACCGGCGCTGTTGGTTTAGCAACATTTGCTACAACAGCCAATGCAGTAGCAGGTGCTAATGTATCAGGACAGGTAACATTTGCGGCAACAGCCAATGCAGTAGCAGGTGCTAATGTATCAGGACAGGTAACATTTGCGGCAACAGCCAATGCAGTAGC
>Ga0222713_10000248_pt1 | contig 60403 bp, 58 predicted proteins | sample C33_649DmetaG_FD_165061 | JGI IMG/M metagenome (GOLD analysis project Ga0222713, IMG submission 165061) | Estuarine water microbial communities from San Francisco Bay, California, United States - C33_649D | ecosystem: Environmental > Aquatic > Marine > Unclassified | place: USA: California...
CCTGCTCGCCGCGCGCAGCAACAGGCTGCTGATCGTTGTACATGACAGCCGGCAGCTTCCGACTGAACAACCCCGACTGGTCGATCTCGCACGGCAATTCAGTCACGCCTTCACCATCCGCGAAACACTCAAAGGGGCGAAACATGTCTACGACCCCTTCGTCATCTTCGATGCCAGCCATTACCTGCACCGTTTCCACCATGCCCATATGCGCGCAGCCCAGGGCTTGCATGACGTCACTGCCGCGCAGCAGCTGATCGAACGTTTTGACGAGATTTCCGAGTGTTCAGGACCGCCTATGGCCGCCCATGTCACAGAGCTGTGACAAGATGTTTTATACCTTCGCTGAAATGGTGCTCAAACACTGGTAAAATGATCTCCGGACTGAAGGGTGCAGACTGATGGGTCCAGTATGCTAGGACGGGTTTGCAGCCTGAGGCACCAACTAAATTTGGCTTGAATTTCTTACCTTCGAAGGATAGACATCATCATGAATCGCTCACTGATTATCGCCGCCATGCTAGCGGTTGGTCTCGCCGCCTGCGGCGAAAAAAAACCTGCTCCGGCTCCGGCTCCGGCTCCCGCTCCGGCCCCGGCCCCGGCTGCCGCCCCGGCTCCGGAAGCCCCGAAAGCTGATGCCAGCGCCCCGGCTGCTACTGCCCCTGCTGCCGATGCCCCGAAGGCTGACGCAGCTGCTCCGGCCGCCGCTCCGGCTGCTGACGCCGCCAAGAAATAAGTTTTACCGCAGCACAAAAAGCCGGCCTCAGGGCCGGCTTTTTCTTTGTCCTGCTACGCCTTCAGTTCACACAACGCCAGTCAAACCCGTCCTCCTGTGTTGCCACGGTAACCCACTCCCCGGCACAACCCAGTGCGCCTGCAAGCGCGTTAACTGCCAGTTCCGGGCGATTGTTCTTCTGAGACAGATGCGCGGCAATCACATGCTTCAGGGACTGCCGGTCGATTTTCGACACAATCTGCGCAGCCTGTTCGTTTTCGAGATGGCCGTAACGCCCAGATATGCGGGCCTTGAGCCGCTCCGGATATGCGCTGTTGAGCAGCAGCTCGCGATCGTGATTGCATTCAATGACCAGCGCATCCAGCCCCGACAGCATCATCTCGATGTGCGGCGTCGAAGCGCCGGCATCGGTCAGCACGCCAAGCCGGGCCGCACCGTCGCCAAAAACGAATTGCGTGGGTTCCCGGGCGTCGTGCGGTACGGGATAGGGCATGACCTCAATATCGCCAACGGCAAACGGCGTATGGCTGTCGATGATGACCCTGTCAGCGAACTGCTCCTTGTCCGCAACTGCCATGCAGGTGCCATGGGAAAGATAGACCGTCGTGCCATAACGCCGAGCAAACCGGGCAACACCGCCGACATGATCATCATGTTCGTGAGTGACCAGGATGGCATCCAGTGATTCCGGAGCGATATCCAGCCGCTCCAGCCTCCGCACAGTCTCGGCAACACTGAAACCGCAATCCAGCAGCAGACGCGAACGGCCCGACTCTACCAGCAGTGCATTACCTTCGCTGCCGCTGCCCAGCGATGCAAAGCGGATCATCGGAAAAAAACTGTGGCGCAGCGGTTCGCCAGCAGTACTGTCTTGACGCCAACAGCAGGCCTCACTTCAACTGATCGAATAACAGGGTGAGGATCCGGCCTGCGGTATCCGACTTGACGCGCCCGCCGTCCTTGTCAAGAACCTGGACTTTGGTAACCGCAGCAGACTCCTTGACCAGAATGCGGTACTGCTCCCTGCTCTGCGGCTTGGAGGAACTGCTCCAGAACTTGAACCTGGAGAACCAGCCCTTGTCCTCGGTGGTTTTGACGTCGGCATCAGGGTCGATGTAGCGCACGAAATATACGCCCTTGGAACGGTCACGGTCTTCAACGGTAAATCCCACGCGGTCCAGCGCCAGGCCGACACGACGCCAGGCGCGGTCAAACGGATCATTCAGCGCCAGCAGGTCACCATCTGCGCCGCGATTGATTTTCGCCTGCAGTTGCGGGGCGGCGCTGGCAATCTGGTTCTTGGCGCGACTGTCTTCAACACCGAAACGCACCATCAGCTTGCGCAGCATTTCGGCTTCGAGATCAGGATCAGGCTTGCGCGGTTGCCAGCGCATCTGATCCTTGTATTCGTTGATAAAAATCTCTTCCATGCCGCGATGGCTGATGTAAATCTCGGTGGTACCGGGCTGCGTGCCGCGTTCAAGCCTGGTGCGGAATTTGTCGCGCTCGGCGGTCGAATAGATACTGTCGAGCGCCCGGCCAATTATTCCGGATAAACCGGACCGGGGAATCTTGGCGCGGTTTTCCGACCAGTCGGTTTCCATGACGCCGGCTTCCGGTGATTCCGTATTGATGACAAAACCGGTTTCCTGCCAGAACTCCTTCACCACAGACCACAGCTTGTCCGGCGTACCCGGAACCACCAGCCAACGCTGAGTACCCGAACGATCGATGCGTACGTTGTCGACGCTGGGCAGTACCGCAGATCCGCCCACGGAAGCGATAGCCGGTTTTCCGGCGCGGTCCTTGCTGTAATCCGAGAAAGTCGCCGTGCTTTTGGGCGGACCGTCCGGCACGACAAAGCGGTCATCGCCACCCGGCCGCACCAGATCCGGCGGAATATCCAGCTGCGGCAGCTTGGTGGTCGATTTGTAATCGACCTTCTTGCTGGGGATATCAAAGGAACTGCATGCACCCAGGGCAAAACCTGCAGCCAGTGCAAGAGCGATAACCGGTGATTTATGCCACTGCATGACGCTGACCTCCTGCAACGGCCGTAACACCAGCCTGTTTCATCGCCCCAAGCACCAGTTCATGGCAATCCGGGGACAGCGTTGTCAGCGGCAAACGGATGCCGCCTTTCATCAAACCGAGCTGCTGCACCGCCCACTTGACCGGGATCGGGTTGGCCTCACAGAACAGATGGCGGTGCAGTCCGAGCAGGCGGTTGTTAAGTTCAACCGCCTTGGCTGCGTTGCCGCCGAGGGCCGCATCGCACATTTCGCGCATCTGACGGGGCGCCACATTGGAAGTCACCGAAATGACGCCGTCACCGCCCAGCAGCATCAACGCGATACCGGTGGCGTCATCGCCGCTGAACACGCGGAAAGACGCCGGCTTGCGGCGCAGCAGATCGGTGCCGCGGTCGAGATTGCCGGTTGCATCCTTGATACCGACGATGCCCGGCACCTGCGCCAGACGCAGCACGGTGTCATTCGACATATCGGCTACGGTGCGGCCTGGCACGTTATAAAGAATCTGCGGAATATCCACCGCTTCGGCGATAGCCTTGAAATGACGGTAAAGACCTTCCTGCGTCGGCTTGTTGTAATACGGCACGACGGAAAGACTCATCATCGCGCCCGCACTCTTGGCGAATTTCGACAGTTCGATCGCTTCGCGGGTGGAATTGGCGCCGGTGCCGGCAATGACCGGAATACGGTTTGCGGCATGGTTGACCGCGGTTTCAATCAGCAAACCGTGCTCTTCCACATCCACCGTCGGCGACTCTCCTGTGGTTCCGACAACAACGATGCCGTCGGTGCCTTCGGCAATATGCCAGTCGATCAGTTTGCGAAATGCGGCAAGGTCCAGACTGCCGTCCTCTTCCATCGGCGTGACAATTGCCACCAAGCTGCCGCGGACCAGCGCCAAGTCATTGTTTTTCATTGATAAATTATCATTAAATCGGGTAATCGGAATATTGTACCCGAAGCGCACGGTACAGGGATACCGGTTTGACCCCGGCAGGACGGGGCAATTCCCGATAGCGGCTGAAATTCCCAGGAAACCCCGGGGGAGCGCTAGCCGAAGCGGCCGGTAATGTAGTCTTCCGTCGCCTTGTTTTTGGGCTTGATGAAGATACCGTCGGTCGGCCCGACTTCGATCAGTTCACCCAGATACATGTACGCCGTGTAGTCGGACACGCGCGCCGCCTGCTGCATGTTATGGGTCACGATGGCGATCGTGAAATCCTTTTTCAGTTCAGTGATCAACTCCTCGATGCGCGCCGTCGAAATCGGATCCAGCGCCGAAGTTGGCTCGTCGAGCAGGATGACATCAGGTTTGACTGCTATGCAACGCGCGATGCACAAGCGCTGCTGCTGACCGCCCGAAAGACTCATGCCGCTCTGGTTGAGCTTATCCTTGACCTCGTCCCAAACCGCGCCTTTGCGCAGCGCCCATTCCACACGCTCCTGCATCAGGCCGCGCGGCAGCTTTTCATGCATTGACACGCCAAAGGCGATGTTCTCGAAAATCGACATCGGGAACGGCGTCGGCTTCTGGAACACCATGCCGACGCGGGCCCGCAGGTCAATCAGATCGATGTCGCGGTCGAGCACATTGCGTCCATCCATCAGCAACTGCCCTTCAGCGCGCTGCTCCGGATACAGTTGGTACATGCGGTTGAAAGTACGCAGCAGCGTCGATTTGCCGCAGCCCGAGGGGCCGATGAAGGCAGTCACCCGGTTTTTGTAGATGTCGAGATTAATGTCTTTGAGCGCGTGGAACTTGCCGTAGTAGAAATTGAAATTCCTCGCCGAAATCTGGCAATGCTCGAGCGCCGGGTCGAGATTGCCGGAAATCGTAGACTGCTCGCGCCCCCGCGCCACTGCAAATGACATTGACGTGCTCACCGTTTGATTTCCTCTTTGAACAGGACCCGGGCAATGATGTTCAGCGCCAGCACACCCATCGTGATCAGGAAAACGCCCGCCCAAGCGAGACGCTGCCAGTCGACGAAAGGACTCATGGCGAATTTGAAAATGGTCACCGGCAGGTTCGCCATCGGCTCGAGCAGGTTGATTGTCCAGAACTGGTTGGACAGCGCGGTGAACAGCAGCGGCGCGGTTTCGCCGGCAATCCGCGCCACGGCCAGCAGCACGCCGGTGACGATCCCCGCCCTCGCCGCGCGCGCAGTGACCAGACAGATGACTTTCCACTTCTGCGCGCCAAGGGCAAAAGCCGCCTCGCGCAGGCTGTTGGGCACCAGCATCAGCATGTTCTCGGTCGTGCGCACCACAACCGGGATCACCAGCAGCGCCAGCGCCACCACCCCCGCGATACCCGAGAAACCCTTCATCTGGATCACCAGGATGGCGTAGACAAACAGACCGATGACGATCGACGGCGCGGATAGCAGGATGTCGTTGATGAAACGCGTCACGGCACCCAGCCAGCCGCGCTGCCCGTACTCCGCCAGATAAATGCCGGCGAGGATGCCGATGGGCGTACCGACAAAGGTCGCCAACCCGACCATCACCAGACTGCCGGCAATCGCATTGAGCAGACCGCCGTCGCCGCCAGGCGGCGGCGTCATTTTAGTGAACAGGTCCGGTGAAAGCCCGCCGACGCCGAGACGCAGCACCTCGAACAGGATCCACAGCAGCCAGAACAGGCCGAAGGCCATGGCTGTCATCGACAGCATCAGCGCCGTGCTGTTGATGAGTTTTCTTCGTGCGCGCAGATTCATGATCAGGTCTTTGCGCCTTCGTGACGCGACAGCTTGACCAGCAGCAGCTTCGAGGCCGACAGCACGATGAAGGTGATCAGAAAAAGGATCAGGCCAAGTTCGATCAGCGCTGCGGAATGCAGGCCGGTGCTCGCCTCCTGGAACTCGTTGGCCAGCGCCGAGGTGATGCTGTTGCCCGGCGAAAACAGCGATGCGTTATTGAGGAAATTGGTATTGCCGATGACAAAGGTTACCGCCATGGTCTCGCCCAGAGCGCGCCCCAGTCCCAGCATGATGCCGCCGACGACGCCGACCTTGGTATAGGGCAGCACCACGCCCCAGACCACTTCCCAGGTGGTCGCCCCCAGACCGAAGGCGGATTCCTTGAGTAGCGACGGCGTCACCTCGAACACGTCGCGCATCACTGCTGCAATGAAGGGAATGATCATGATCGCCAGGATGACCCCGGCGCAAAGAATGCCGATGCCCAGCGACGGCCCGCTGAACAGATTGCCGATCACCGGAATCTTGCCCAGCGTGGCGGCAAGAAAGGGCTGCACGTATTCACCAAACAGCGGCGCAAACACCAGCAGCCCCCACATGCCGTAAACAATGCTCGGAATGGCGGCCAGCAACTCGATTGCCGTACCCAGCGGACGGCGCAGCCACAGCGGCGACAATTCGGTCAGGAACAGCGCGATACCGAAACTCACCGGAACGGCAATTATCAAAGCGATCAGAGAGGTCACGATGGTGCCGTAAATCGGGATCAGCGCACCGAAACGGTCCATCGGCGGATTCCACTCCGCAGTCCACAAGTACGACAGTCCGAATTTCTCGATGGACGGCCAGGCGCTGACAAACAGCGAGATGATGATGCCGGCGAGGGTCACCAGCGTCAGCACCGCAAACGCCCGGGTCAGGTTGAAAAAAAGCGTGTCGCCGAAGCGGTTGCTTTTGCCTGCGGCATTTGGCCCCGGCGTCTGTTGTTTTCTGGTTTTGTCGGCGCTGTCGCTTGTCACGGAAAATGCCGGGCTCACTGCGGTGGCGTCCATCATAGTCCTTTTGGGAGAGCCAAAAAAGCGGCACCGACGTCATCACGCATGGTGCCGCTCACAAATGCGCCCTTGAATGGCTCTTTACTTTGCCGGCCAGAGTGCCTTGCCCGAACCATCCTTGACGTTCGCCGCCCAGGTGGCGCCGATCAGCTTGACCACGCTGTCCGGCATCGGCACGTATTCCAGTTCAGTCGCCTGCTGGTCGCCGTTCTTGAAGGCCCAGTCAAAGAATTTCAGCGTTTCCACGCCCTGCGCCGGCTTGTGCTGCACCTTGTGCAGCAGGATGAAGGTCGCTCCGGTGATCGGCCACGACGCCTTTCCCGGCTGGTTGGTGAGGATTTCGTAAAAAGCCGACTTGCTCCAGTCCGCGCCTGCCGCCGCCGCCTTGAATGCGAGGTCATCGGGCTGCACAAACACCTTGTCGGCATTCTGCAGCTGGGCATGTGCGATCTTGTTTTGTTTGGCGTAGGCAAATTCGACGTAACCGATTGCGCCGGCAACCCGCTGGACAAAGGCCGACACGCCTTCATTGCCCTTGCCGCCGAGCCCCAGCGGCCACTGCACCGCGGTGCCTTCACCGACCTTCTGCTTCCATTCACCGCTGACTTTCGACAGGTAATTGGTGAACAGGAAGGTCGTTCCGGAACCGTCGGCGCGACGCACCACGGCGACATCCTGCGCCATCAGCGGCAGGCCGGGATTCAGGTCGGTAATCGCCTTGTCATTCCATTTGGTGATTTTGCCGAGATAGATGTTGGCCAGGACTTCGCCGGTCAGCTTCAGATCACCCGGCTTGATGCCCGGGATATTCACCACCGGCACCACGCCACCCATCACCGTGGGGAACTGGATCATGCCGTTTTTTTCCAGATCTTCCGGTTTCAGCGGCATGTCAGAAGCGCCGAAGTCGACGGTTTTGGCCATGATCTGCTTGATGCCGCCGCCCGAACCGATGGACTGGTAATTCAGTTTGTGTCCGGTCGCCTTCTGGTAGGCGTCGGCCCATTTCGAATAAATCGGCGCCGGGAACGTGGCGCCGGCACCGGTGATTTCCGCGGCTGCAGCAGCAGTCACGACGCCGATAGCGGCAACCGCCGCCATCACATTGATTTTATTGAATAATTTCATACGCTCTTTCTCCTGTGACATTCTTGTTTCGTCGGTCATTGCTGAGTGATGCGTAGATGTTAGTCGCGCACCGTTACAGCTTTATGACAGGAGAAAAACGAGTCAGCTTCAGGACTGGGCGCCACGCTCATACCAGCCGCGGCTGGAGTTGACGACCCGGACCACCAGCAGCATCACCGGGACTTCGATCAGTACGCCAACAACGGTCGCCAGCGCCGCACCGGATTCGAAACCGAAGAGGCTGATCGCCGCCGCCACGGCCAGCTCGAAAAAATTGGAGGCGCCGATCAGCGCCGAGGGACAGGCGACACTGTGTTTCTCCCCCAGCCGGCGGTTGAGCCAGTAGGCCAGCCCCGAGTTGAACAGCACCTGGATCAGGATCGGCACCGCGAGAAGTGCAATGACCAGCGGCTGCGCCAGAATCGCCGTGCCCTGAAAACCGAACAGCAGCACCAGCATCAGCAGCAGCGCAATCACCGACCAGGGCTGCAGGCGCGACAGCAGCCCGTCCAGCGCAGGCTGACCGCCCGCCAGCGCCTGTCGCCGCCACAGTTGGGCCAGCGCCAGCGGGACGACGATATACAGCGCCACCGACATCAGCAGCGTGTCCCAGGGCACACTGATCGATGCGACACCCAGCAGCAGTGCGACGATGGGCGCGAAAGCAATGACCATGATGACGTCGTTCAGCGCCACCTGCGACAGCGTGAAATAAGGGTCACCGCCGGTCAGGCGGCTCCACACAAAGACCATCGCGGTGCAAGGCGCCGCGGCGAGCAGAATCAGCCCGGCGACGTAACTGTCGAGCTGTTCGGCCGGCAGCAACGGCGCAAACAGGTGACGCACAAAAATCCAGCCGAGCAGCGCCATCGAAAACGGTTTGACCGCCCAGTTGATGAACAGCGTCACGCCGATGCCGCGCCAGTGCGAGCGTACCTGCCCGAGTGCGGCAAAGTCGATGCGCAACAGCATCGGGATGATCATCACCCAGATCAGCAGGCCGACCGGCAGATTGACCTGCGCGTATTCAATTCGGCCAATCGCCTGGAACAACCCCGGAAACAGCTGCCCCAGCGCCACGCCGGCAACAATGCACAAAAACACCCACAACGTCAGCCAGCGTTCGAACAGATTCATGCGTGCGGATCCGCGCCGATGCCGCTCAGGCTTTTCTGCAAAGTCATCTTGTCGAGACTGGCCAGCGGCAGATGGATGAACATGTTGAGCCGGCTCGCCAGCTGCGTATACGCGGTCAGGAAGGCCTTGCGCCGCTCGTCTTCGCTGCCGGTGGCGGCCGCAGGATCGGGAATCCCCCAGTGCGCAGTCATCGGATGACCGAGCCATACCGGACAGACCTCGCCGGCGGCGTTGTCACAGACCGTGAAAATGAAATCGAACTGCGGTGCGCCGGCCTGTGCAAACTCATCCCAGCTCTTGCTGCGCAGTCCTTCAACCGGCAGCCCCTTCTGCCGCAGCAGTTCCAGCGCCAGCGGATGCGGCTCACCCTTGGGATGACTTCCCGCGCTCCAGGCGCGAAAACGCCCCGCTCCCATGCTGTTGAGCAGCGCCTCTCCGAGTATGCTGCGCGCCGAATTGCCCGTGCACAGAAACAGCACGTTGTAGGTTTTTGCTTCCGTCATTGTTGTTTCCCCGTTTTACTTGCCACTGGAATCAGTTCGCTGTTTCAGCCGCCGCCGGAACCGCAGCGCACTCCGGCAGGTAGGAATTGCCGCCACAGCAGTTTTCAGTCAGGTAATTCACCAGCTTCAGTGCATTGCCGAAATTGGCTGTATAGATGACATAGCGGCCCTCCTGACGCGAGATGGCGAGGCCGGCATGGCTGAGTTCTTTCAGATGAAAAGACAGCGTCGCCGGCGGCAAATGCAGCCGCTCGGCGATGACACCGGCCGCAAGGCCTTCGTGACCGGCAGCAACCAGCAGGCGGTAGATGGCGAGGCGCGATTCATGCGCCAGCGCACCCAAGGCAGTCACGGCATCTTTATTTTTCATATTTCCAATAATATGGAAATATTAAAAACCCGTCAATTAAAAATTAATTCATAAAAAAACAATTAGTTACTTGGATTCCGCCTGAACAGCCTGGGCGATCTTTTTCGCCAGCTGAGTGACTGGCCCGCGCGATTTTCCTTCGACCATCACACGAATCACCGGCTCGGTACCGGAGGGTCGCAGCAGCACGCGCCCGGCATTGCCCAGCGTTTTTTCAGCTGCGGTTACCGCCTTCTGCACGGCCGGTGCGGCAACGATGTCGCGCGCCGAGCCGCCGGCCAGCCGCACATTCACCAGCACCTGCGGATAAAGATTGAAATCAACAGCTTGGTCCAGCGTTTTGTCCGCAGCGATCAGCGCCTGCAGCACCTGCAAGGCCGACACGATGGCATCACCCGTGGTGTGCTGGTCGAGGCAGATCAGATGCCCTGAATTCTCACCGCCGATCTGCCAGCCGCGTTTGTGCAGCATCTCCAGCACATAACGGTCACCGACCTTGGCGCGCTCGAAGGGAATTTTCAGTTTCGCCAGCGCCTGCGCCATCGCCAGATTGGTCATCTGCGTGCCGACCACGCCGCCGCGCAACTGGCGTGCGCGCTTGCGATGCGAAGCGATCACATAAAGCAGTTCATCGCCGTCGTAAATGCGCCCTTTGGCATCGGCCATGATCAGGCGGTCGCCGTCGCCGTCGAGCGCGATGCCGATGTCGGCCTTTGATCGCTTCACTGCACGCTGCAGCGACTCGGCATGGGTCGCACCCACACCCTTGTTGATATTGAAGCCGTCCGGCTGCGCGCCAACCGTCACCACATCCGCACCGAGCTCGTGAAACACCGGCGGCGCAATGTGATACCCGGCGCCGTGAGCACAATCAACCGCAATACGCAGACCATGCAGGTCGAGATTCGCCGGGAAGGTGCTCTTGCAGAATTCAATATAGCGGCCCGCGGCATCATCCATACGCCGCGCCTTGCCCAGCCCGGCCGAGGATTTGCACTTCAGCGGCTGGCCCAACGCCGCTTCGATCGCCGACTCCGTGGCGTCAGCCAGCTTGTTGCCGTCCGCGGAAAAAAACTTGATGCCGTTGTCCTGATAGGGATTGTGCGAGGCACTGATGACGATACCGGCCGACAGGCGCAGCGCACGCGTCAGATAGGCCACACCTGGCGTCGGCATCGGTCCAACCAGCAGCACATCAACGCCCGCGGACGACAGGCCAGCCTCCAGCGCCGACTCCAGCATGTAACCGGAGACGCGTGTGTCCTTGCCGATCAGCACCGTGGGCCGGCCGCTGCCCGCGGCCTTGCCTGCGAGCACTTTGCCGGCGGCATAACCCAGCCGCATCACAAAATCCGGCGTAATGGGCGCTTCGCCCACCGTGCCGCGCACACCATCAGTGCCGAAATATTTTCTGCTCATGGCCACACTCCCTGATGCGCAGGCGCATCGCTTAGTCCTTGTTTTTATTCGATTCTACAGCCTTCCACACGGCGAGCGCGTCTCGTGTTGCAGCGACATCGTGCACCCTCAGGATGGCGGCGCCGCGCTGAGCTGCAATCAGAGCCGCGGCAACACTGCCGAAGACACGGTCGCCGACTTCACGCCCGGTCAGCGCGCCAATCATCGATTTGCGCGACAACCCGGCCAGCACCGGCACGCCCGTTGCGGCCAGCCGATCCAGTTCACGCAGCAGCAACATATTGTGTTCCAGTGTCTTACCGAAACCGAAACCCGGATCAATCACCAGGCGTGACGGTGCGATGCCGGCCGCCTCCGCCGCCACCATGCGTGCGTGCAGATAGGCATCCACCTCGGCAACCACATCGCGATACTGCGGCGCCTGCTGCATGGTCTGTGGCTGCCCCTGCTTGTGCATGATGCATACCGCACAGTCACTTCCAGAAACGGACTGCAGCGCACCTACAGCCTCAAAGCCATTGACGTCGTTGATCATTGCTGCGCCTGCAGCCGCAGCTTCACGCATCAACTCTGGTTTCTGGGTATCAATCGACAACGGAATATTCGCCGGCAGTAGCGCCTCAAGCACTGGCAGCACACGGCGGCGCTCCTCTTCCAGGCTCACTGCAGTGGCGCCAGGACGCGTCGATTCACCACCGATGTCGAGCAGGTCTGCGCCTTCGTCAATCAGCCGCCGCGCATGCGCAACCGCTGCATCATGGCCCTGGTAGTGCCCGCCGTCGGAAAAGGAATCGGGGGTGACGTTAACCACCCCCATGATCAGCGGCCGGTCGAAAGCCAGCCGGTATTTGCCGCATTGAAGAATCATCTGGCAGAAATGAAACGAGGGCACCGTGGCACCCTCGTTTTTGTCATACGGTTAAAAACGCTGAAGAATTACGCTTCTGCAGCCGGCTTGCTGGTGGCAGAAGCCGTAGGCGTATTGTCTTTCGGCGGCTTAGGCACCGGGGCAGCCAGCGGCTTGGGCGGACGCGGCGGACGACCGGCCATGATGTCGTCGATCTGCTCGGCATCAATGGTTTCCCAGTCGAGCAGCGCTTTGGCCATCACTTCAACCTTGTCTCGGTTGTCTTCGAGAATCTTGCGAGCCAACGCGTATTGCTGGTCCAGGAGACGGCGGATTTCCGCGTCGACCTTGCGCATGGTTTCTTCGGACATGTTCTTGTGCGTGGTCACCGAACGACCGAGGAAGACCTCGCCCTCGTTCTCGGCGTAAACCATCGTACCGAGACTCTCGGTCATCCCCCAACGGGTGACCATGTTACGCGCCATTTCCGTCGCACGCTCGAAGTCATTGGAAGCGCCGGTGGTCATCTGCCCCATGAATACTTCCTCGGCAATGCGACCGCCGAACAGCACAGCGATGTTCTGCAGGATCTGCTCGCGATCCAGGCTGTAACGGTCTTCGGTCGGCAGCTGCATGGTCACGCCAAGGGCGCGGCCGCGCGGAATGATGGTGACCTTGTGCACCGGATCGGTACGGGTCAGCATCTTCGCAACGACAGCATGGCCGGACTCGTGGTAAGCCGTATTCTTGCGCTCATGCTCGGGCATGACCATCGAACGCCGCTCGGCGCCCATGATGATCTTGTCTTTGGCGCGTTCGAAATCTTCCATGTCGACAAGACGCTTGTTGCCGCGCGCGGCAAACAGAGCCGCCTCATTGACCAGGTTCGCCAGATCGGCACCCGAGAATCCCGGCGTACCGCGCGCCAGCACATCGGCCTTGACGTCCGGTGCAATCGGCACCTTGCGCATATGCACTTGAAGAATCTGGTCGCGGCCACGGATATCCGGCAGCGGCACGACCACCTGACGGTCGAAGCGGCCCGGACGCATCAGCGCCGGATCCAGCACATCAGGACGGTTGGTTGCGGCGATGATGATCACGCCGGAGTTCGCTTCGAAACCGTCCATCTCGACCAGCAGCTGGTTCAGGGTCTGTTCACGCTCATCGTTGCCGCCGCCGAGACCGGCGCCGCGCTGGCGACCGACCGCGTCGATCTCATCTATGAACACAATGCACGGCGCGTGTTTTTTCGCATTCTCGAACATGTCGCGCACGCGGGCCGCGCCCACGCCGACAAACATCTCGACGAAGTCGGAACCGGAGATCGAGAAAAACGGCACCTTGGCTTCGCCGGCAATGGCGCGCGCCAGCAGCGTCTTGCCGGTTCCGGGATTACCGACCATCAGCACGCCGCGGGGAATACGGCCGCCGAGCTTCTGGAACTTCGAGGGATCGCGCAGGAACTCGACCAGTTCAGAAACCTCTTCTTTCGCTTCTTCGCAGCCCGCGACGTCGGCAAAGGTCACCGTGTTGTTGTTCTCATCAAGCATGCGCGCACGGCTCTTGCCGAAGGAGAACGCACCGCCACGGCCGCCGCCCTGCATCTGTCGCATGAAAAATACCCAGACGCCGATCAGCAGCAGCATCGGGAACCACGACACGAAAATGTTCATTAGCAGCGAAGGCTCTTCTTCCGGCTTCGCCTCGACGATTACGCCGTTCTTAAGCAGATCGGTGACCATCCAGATATCGGAGGGCGAATAAGTGGTAAATTTTTCGCCGGTGGACTTCACGCCCTTGACAACACGGCCTTCAATCGTGACCTTGGCGATCTTCCCCTGCTTCACTTCATCGATGAACTGGGAATACTCCATGGCTTTCTGCGTGGTCTGCCTTGTGTTGAACTGATTGAACACCGTCATCAACACCAGCGCGATCACCAGCCAGATCGCCATATTCTTCATCAGATTGTTCAAAGCCGCTCCTTGTGGCACATCATTTTGCGCCTCGTTTTTGCGCCCTGTTTTGGACCGGCGCACTCCCTAGACTGTTCAATTCTAGACGCTTTTACGGTGCGCCGCAGCAGGGCACACAATTGTTGCTGCTATTACCCCGCCTTGAGCCCCTTACCCACCAGATAAACTTCGTTGGAACGGCTGCGTGAGGCTTCCGGCTTGCGAATCATGACCTTGGCAAAGCGGCGGCGAATTTCCGCCACCAGCTCTTCGAAACCCGATCCCTGGAACACTTTGACCAGAAAATTACCCTGGGGTTTCAAATGGTTGACCGCAAAATCCAGCGCCAGTTCCGCCAGTCCGATACTGCGTGCCTGATCCACACTGGCCACACCGCTCATATTGGGCGCCATATCGGAAAGCACAAGGTCGACAGGCCGGGCCTCCAGATATTTTTCGACTTCCGCGAGAACCGCATCATCACCAAAGTCGCCCTGCACGAAACGCACCCCCGGCACCGGCAGCATTTCCAGCAGATCAACGCCGATCACCCGCCCCTCGGACCCGACCATACGCCCTGCCACCTGGGCCCAGCCTCCGGGCGCGCAACCCAGATCGACAACCACCATGCCCGGCTTGAGCAGATGGTCGCGCTCCGCAAGCTGCTGCAATTTGTAAGCCGCGCGTGAACGCATGCCCTCCGCCTGCGCCTTGCGCACATAAGGATCCGTGACATGCTCCTGCATCCAGGCCTTGCTGGTTTTGTTTTTTGCCATGTTCAGATTGCAGTTCTGCAGGCCGCGGTTGCAGCCCGACCTGTTAAACTCCGGCCATGATTACTCTCAATGCCGCACAGTGCCGCGAACTCAAGGCGCGGGCTCATGCCCTCAAACCCGTCGTAATGATCAGCGACGCCGGCCTCACGCCTTCGGTTTTGCATGAAATCGATGTCAGTTTGAAAAGTCACGAGTTGATCAAGATCCGCGTATTTGGCGATGACCGCGTCGCGCGTGCCGCCATGGTGGAAGACATCAACACAAAACTCGACGCAGCCTTGGTTCAGCATATCGGAAAAATTCTGGTGATCTACCGGCCGCGCCCGGAAACCCCCGCCAAAGGCGCCGCCGGCAAAAAACAAGGGCGATCACGCGCCGACAAAGGTCCGCGACGAACCAAGCGCAGCTTCCAGATGGAATAAACCGCGGGCAACATCCGCGGCAAGCCTACTTCGACCGGCCCAGCAGCACGACCAGACCGGCACCGAGCAGACTCTGGATGATATAAAGCACGCTCGATACGCCGTGCCATGCGGCAAACCGGTCGCGCAACACGGATTCCATGACCTGTTTGGGCAGCGCCTCTTCCTTCAGCGCTGACATGATCGGTTGCACACCGAACTCGCCGGCGCAGACCAGCGCCAGCATCAGCAGCACAATCCAGAATACGCCCTGTTTGAAAACGCCGCTGCCAAAACGAACCATGCGGAACAGCAGCAGGTAGATCGCACAGGCAATACCGACCCAGGCGATCAGCGAAAACAGTTTGCCGGCAATCAGCCCGGCCAGTGCGCGGTCACCGAGGCGGGAAAATAGTAACGGAGCAACGATGTAACCAATGCCCCACATCGCACCGACCCACAGTGTCGCCGCAATCGACTGCAGAGCTTCGGCAAAACGACCCATCACACGTAGCGGATTTCGACGATTTCGTATTCGCGTACGCCGCCCGGAGCCTGCACCTCGGCGACATCGCCTTCGTATTTGCCGATCAGCGCGCGGGCAATCGGCGAGCTGATCGAGATCTTGCCCTCCTTGATGTCGGCCTCATCATCGCCGACGATCTGGTAGGTCACCTTACCGCCGGAAGTGATGTCTTCCAGCTCAACCGTGGCGCCGAACACGCAGCGACCATCGGTGTCGATGGTGGCCGGATCAATGATCTGTGCATTGGAGATTTTCGACTCCACTTCGGCGATGCGGCCTTCGATGAAACTCTGCCGCTCCTTGGCCGCCGAATATTCAGCGTTTTCGGACAGGTCACCATGCGAACGCGCCTCGGCAATCGCGGCAATGATCGCCGGCCGCTGCACCGATTTGAGTTCATGCAGTTCCGCACGCAGCATTTCCGCGCCGCGGACCGTCAAGGGAGTTTTTGTGTTCATGGGTTTACCCCGGTTGTTTCAGGCGGACTTCAGGCCGGCAGCCGCTTGTGCAGATTTTGCACCGCGTAGACCTGCAGTTCCCGCGCCTGCGCCATGCCGTTGGCGGCTGCGCGGGCGCCGGCCAGCGTCGTATACAGTGTAACCCGCTGCTGCAGCGCCGCGCGGCGGATTGAATACGAGTCGCGGATGGCCGAACGTTTCTCTTCGACGGTATTGATGATGAGCACGATTTCGCCGTTCTTGATCATGTCGACGATGTGCGGACGGCCTTCAGCAACCTTGTTGACGCGGGTGACCGCCAGACCACCGGCCTCCAGCGCCTTGGCCGTGCCCTGCGTCGCCACCAGCGTGAAGCCCATGCCGGTCAGAACCCGCGCGATATCCAGCACGCGCTCCTTGTCAGCGTCACGCAGGCTGACAAACACCTTGCCCGATTTCGGCAGGCGTTCGCCCGAACCCAGCTGCGATTTGACAAAGGCTTCGGCAAAGGTCTCGCCGACACCCATCACTTCGCCGGTCGATTTCATTTCCGGTCCGAGGATGGTGTCGGCACCCGGGAACTTGATGAACGGGAACACCGCTTCCTTGACCGAGTAATACGGCGGCACGATCTCGCGCATGACGTTCTGGTCCGCCAGCGAACGGCCGGACATGCAGCGCGCGGCAATCTTGGCCAGAGGCAAGCCGGTCGCCTTGGAAACGAAAGGCACCGTACGCGACGCGCGCGGATTCACTTCCAGCACATAGACCACATCACCTTCCGGTCCGTTCTGGATCGCGAACTGCACATTCATAAGACCGTTGACCTTCAACGCCTTCGCCATCGCCACGGTCTGCCGGCGCAGCTCTTCCTGCAATTCAGCGGACAGCGAGAACGGCGGCAGCGAACAGGCCGAGTCGCCGGAATGCACGCCCGCCTGCTCAATATGCTCCATCACTCCGCCGATGATCACCTCAGTGCCGTCGCTGATCGCATCCACGTCGACTTCGATGGCGTCGTTGAGGAAGCGGTCGAGCAGCACCGGCGAATCATTCGACACCTTGATCGCCTCGCGCATGTAACGCTCAAGCTCGCTCTGCTCGTGGACGATTTCCATCGCGCGGCCTCCCAGCACATAAGAGGGGCGCACCACCAGCGGATAACCGATTTCAGCCGCGGCCGACAGCGCCTTGGCTTCGCTTCGCGCCGTGCGGTTAGGTGGCTGCTTGAGCTTCAATTTGTGCAGCAGTTTCTGAAAACGCTCGCGATCCTCGGCAATATCGATGGAATCCGGCGACGTGCCGATGATGGGCACGCCATTGGCTTCCAGATCACGCGCCAGTTTCAGCGGCGTCTGCCCGCCGAACTGCACTATCACGCCGACGGGTTTTTCCAGGGCGACGATTTCCAGCACGTCTTCCAGCGTCAGCGGCTCAAAATACAGCCTGTCGGAGGTGTCATAGTCGGTCGAAACGGTTTCCGGATTGCAGTTGACCATGATGGTCTCGAAACCGTCTTCGCGAAGCGCCAGCGCTGCGTGCACGCAGCAATAATCGAATTCGATGCCCTGGCCGATACGGTTGGGGCCGCCGCCCAGAACCATGATCTTCTTGCGGTCCGTGGGCTGCGCTTCGCAGTCCTCTTCATACGTCGAATACATGTACGCCGTGCTGGTCGAGAACTCGGCAGCGCAGGTATCGACGCGTTTGTAGACCGGGCGCACGCCCAGCGCATGGCGATGCGCACGCATCGCATCCTGCTCCACCAACAGCAGCTTGGCCAGACGGCGGTCTGAAAAACCGGCACGCTTCAGCCTGCGCATGTCGGCAGCATCAATGTCTTCGAGCTTGCGGCCGACCAGCATTTTTTCCTGGCGGACGATGTCCTCGATCTGCGCGAGGAACCAGGGATCGATATGCGAGAAACCGTGGATTTCATCGAGCGTCATGCCACAGCGGAAGGCATCAGCGACGTAGAAAATACGTTCCGGACCGGGATCGCCCAGCTCGTTTTCAATCGCATCAATGTCAGTGGTCTTCTCATCGAAGCCGTCGACACCAGTCTCCAGGCCGCGCAGCGCTTTCTGCATCGACTCCTGAATGGTGCGGCCCATGGCCATCACCTCGCCCACCGACTTCATCTGCGTGGTCAGGCGGTCGTCGGCCTGGGGGAATTTCTCGAAGGCAAATCGCGGAATCTTGGTAACCACATAGTCAATGCTCGGCTCGAACGATGCCGGCGTGGCGCCACCGGTAATCTCATTGCGCAGCTCGTCCAGCGTGTAACCGATGGCCAGCTTGGCAGCCACCTTGGCGATCGGGAAACCGGTCGCCTTCGAAGCCAGAGCGGAAGAGCGCGACACGCGCGGGTTCATCTCGATGATGACCATGCGCCCATCCTTAGGATTGATGCCGAACTGGACGTTGGAGCCGCCGGTCTCGACACCGATCTCGCGCAAACAGGCGATCGAGGCATTGCGCAGAATCTGGTATTCCTTGTCGGTCAGCGTCTGTGCCGGCGCCACCGTGATCGAGTCGCCTGTGTGCACGCCCATCGGATCAAAGTTCTCGATCGAGCAGATGATGATGCAGTTGTCGTTGCGGTCGCGCACGACTTCCATCTCATATTCTTTCCAGCCGATAACCGATTCCTCGATCAGCACTTCCTTAGTCGGGCTGGCGTCGAGGCCGCGCTCGACAATGGCGACAAATTCCTCGCGATTGTAGGCAATGCCACCGCCGGTGCCGCCCAGTGTGAAGGACGGACGGATGATGGTCGGGTAACCGACCATGGCCTGCACCTGCAGCGCTTCTTCCATGCTGTGGGCGAGCGCCGAACGCGGGCTGTCGAGCCCGATCTTCGCCATCGCCTTCTTGAATTTCTCGCGGTCCTCGGCCTTGTCGATCGCTTCTTTTGAAGCACCGATCATTTCCACGCCGTATTTTTCCAGCACGCCGTGTTTGGCCAGGTCGAGCGCGCAGTTCAGCGCGGTTTGTCCGCCCATAGTCGGCAACAGTGCCTCAGGCCGCTCGACCGCGATGATTTTTTCCACCACCTGCCAGGTCACCGGCTCGATGTAGGTCGCATCCGCCATACCCGGGTCGGTCATGATCGTCGCCGGATTGGAGTTGACCAGAATGACGCGATAGCCCTCTTCGCGCAGCGCCTTGCAGGCCTGTGCGCCGGAATAGTCGAACTCGCAGGCCTGACCGATGATGATCGGGCCCGCGCCGATGATGAGAACCGATTTGATGTCTGTACGTTTGGGCATTTTTACGTCCGCGCCAGGCGCTGCTCCATCGACTTCACGAAGCGGTCGAAAAGGTAATCGACGTCATGCGGTCCGGGGCTCGCCTCGGGGTGCCCCTGGAAGCAGAACGCCGGCTTGTCGGTCAGGGTGAAGCCCTGCAGGCTGCCGTCGAAAAGCGAAACATGGGTTACCCGTGCATTGGCAGGCAGCGTCGCCGCATCCACGGCAAAGCCGTGGTTCTGGCTGGTGATCATCACCCGCTTCGAATCCAGATCCTGCACCGGGTGGTTCGCGCCGTGATGACCGAATTTCATTTTCAGCGTCTTTGCACCGCAGGCCAGCGCCAGCAACTGGTGGCCAAGGCAGATGCCAAACAGCGGCAAGCCAGCCGTGAGGAATTCGCGAATGGCACGCACTGCGTAATCGCAGGGCTCGGGGTCACCAGGACCGTTCGACAGGAACACGCCATCCGGCTTGAGCTTCATGACATCCGCAGCAGGCGTCTGCGCGGGCACCACGGTCAGCTTGCAGCCGCGCGACGCGAGCATACGCAGAATGTTGCGTTTGACGCCGAAGTCATAGGCGACGACATGGAAACGCGCGTCGGTGCGTTCGCCGTAGCCGCTGCCCAGCACCCATTCGGTTTCGTCGGTCTTGTAAGCCTTGGCACAGGACACCACTTTGGCAAGATCCATGCCGACCAGGCCGGGGAATTCACGCGCCGCCTTGAGCGCCGCCTGTTCGTCGATTTTGCCCGCCATGATGCAACCGTCCTGCGCACCCTTGTCGCGAAGCAGGCGCGTCAGCTTGCGGGTGTCGATATCGGCGATGGCGATAATGTTTTCTCGCTTCAGGTAATCGCTGAGATTCCAGTTTTCGCGGAAGTTCGATGAACGCAGCGGCAGGTCACGAATTACCAAACCTGCTGCCTGAACTTTTTCGGACTCGACGTCTTCGGTGTTGGCCCCGGTGTTGCCGATATGGGGATAGGTCAGGGTCACGATCTGCCGGCAATACGACGGATCGGTAAGGATTTCCTGGTAACCGGTCAGCGCGGTGTTAAACACCACTTCGCCGGCCACGATACCCTCGGCGCCGATCGCGGAGCCTCGAAATACCGTGCCATCCTTGAGTACGAGAATGGCGGGCGTGCGCGATGACACAACAAGCTCCTGATTTTATTGGGTTTGATACGACAAGCGGGAGGGGGTTGGGCCCGTCCCGCTATTCTTGAAGTCAGCATTATACGCGAGGGCACCAAACCCGACAAACCATACAGCACAGCTTCCTGAAAAATCAGCGGCTTAGCGTCACGCCAGCGCCGCTGTCCGGGCTATTTCAGGCCCAGCACATCCCACATGTCATAAAGGCCAGCAGGTTTACCCATCAGGAACTGCGCCGCACGCAGAGCACCCTGAGCGTAGGTCGTGCGACTGCTGGAGCGGTGGGTAATCTCGACTCGCTCCCCGGTGCCGGCAAACAGCACCGTGTGGTCGCCGACGATGTCGCCGCCACGGATGGTGGCGAAGCCGATACTGCCGGGCTTGCGCTCCCCGGTATGGCCTTCACGTGCATAAACGGCGCAATCGGCCAGTTTTTTGCCCATAGCGCCAGCCACCACTTCACCCATTTTCAGCGCCGTACCCGACGGCGCATCGACTTTATGCTTGTGGTGGGCCTCGATGATCTCGATATCGTGGTCGGAACCCATGGCCTGTGCTGCCAGTTCCAGCAATTTCAGCGTGACATTGACGCCCACACTCATGTTCGGCGCAAAAACAATCCCGATCTCGCGCGCGGCATCTGCGATGGCTTTTTTGCCAGCCTCATCGAATCCGGTGGTTCCAATCACCATGCGCACTTTGAGCCGGCGGCAGATCGCCAGATGCTGCAGCGTGCCTTCCGGACGGGTGAAATCGATCAGCACATCAGTGCCGGCCAGCGCCTGTTCGGGCTTGTCACTGATCAGCACGCCGCGCGGCGCCCCCACCATCTCGCCGGCATCACGTCCGACCTGCGGGCTGCCCGCGACTTCCAGTGCAGCAGCAAGCGCCGCATGACTGTCCTGTGCAACAGCCTCCAGCAACATGCGTCCCATGCGTCCGCCGCTGCCGGCAATTGCAATTCGTGTCGCTTTAACGGTCATGGTCATTTTTGCTCCGTAGCGGCTGGCGCGGATGCGGGTTTGGCCGCAGCGGGCACAGCTGCAGGCTGGGCCGGCGCAGCGACCGCCACATCACCCTCAATGCGCAACAGCTCATCGCCGCGGAAAATCACCGTCACTACACGTTGCTCGGCAAGCTCACCGGCCTTGTGCATCATGTAAAAATAATCCCAGCGGTCATTGCGGAAAGGATCCACTATCAATGGCGTACCCAGCGCAAATCTGACCTGGCTGCGCGACATGCCGGGCTTGAGTTTGGCCAGCATGTCCTGAGTGACGAAATTGCCCTGCTGGACATCAATCTTGTAGGGCTTTAGCGGAAGCATCGGCATACTGCTGCAGCCAACCAGTAGCAGAGCCATGATTGTGATCAAAATTTTCATTGGATACCGGGTTGCAATCGAGCCGTCAGATACCGGCGTTTGTCAGCAAATTTTCAGTCAACTTTGCTGATATCATAGCTGAGAACCAGCTCGCATGAGCGCCCATTCCCCACAGGACGAGCGATGAGTTCCCCGGAGCACCTCAAAACCATCGGCCTCAAGGCCACCCTGCCGCGCCTGCGTATCCTCGAACTGTTCGAGAAGAGCGACGTGCGCCACCTCGCCGCAGAGGACGTCTACAAAAAACTGGTCGAGGAAGGCACTGACTCCGGACTCGCCACGGTTTACCGCGTACTTACGCAATTCGAGCAGGCAGGCCTGATCGTGCGTCACCATTTTGAATCCGGCAAAGCGGTTTATGAGCTTAACCGGGGCAGCCACCACGATCATCTGGTCTGCGTACAATGCGGCCACGTCGAAGAGTTCTATGACGCCGAAATCGAAAAGCGTCAGGAAAAAGTGGCGAACGACCGCGGATTCCGCATCAGCGACCATTCACTGCACATCTACGCGGACTGCATCCGCGACAACTGCCCGCGCAAACCCAAGAACTGACGTTAGCGCTCGGCCCGCGTGCGCAGAACCGGTCAGCAGCCCAGCTGTTCGGCAAGGTCGATAAAACTCGAGGCATTGAACGAAAACTCCGCCTCCGGCGCGAGATCGGGATTGTTATTGCGGCCGTACTCATGTGGCCGCTGGATGAACGCCGTTTTCAGACCGCACTTTGCCGCCGCACGAAGATCGTGCTTGTGAGAAGCCACCATCATCAATTCGTCAGGCTGAACATCCAGCCGGTCGGCGGCGCCCAAGTACATCTCGGGATCCGGCTTGAAATGGCCGAAGGTGTCGGAGGACAACACACAATCCCAGGGCAGTCCGCCGTTTTTGGCCATATTGACCAGCAGACCAGTATTGCCGTTGGACAGCGTGGAAATCACGAACTTCGATTTCAGGCGCTTCAGCCCGCGCACCGTATCAGGCCATGGCCTCAGCCGGTGCCAGACGCGGTTGAGATGGAATTTCTCGGCCTCCGACAGGGTGCTCACGCGGAACTGCTGCAGCACGTCTTCAAGAATGTCGCGGTGCATGACGTCGATCTTGGCAAAAGTGGCCTTACCGCTGCGCACACGGTCCATTGCCGGACGATAGCCGCCGCGCCAGGCGCGTGCGAAATTGACCGCGTTGATACGCAGCCCCTTGTCTTTGGCCAGTTCGCGCACCTCGCGCGCCACCGAACCGTGCCAGTCCACCACGGTTCCGAAGACGTCGAACACCAGCGCCTTGATTTCAGCCATTACTTAGCCCCTTTCTTACCGCGCAAGACGGCACCGCGTCCTGACTGCTGCAGCATCTCCGTCGCATGCCGGCGGGTTGTCTCGGTGATTTTCATGCCGCCAAGCATGCGGGCGATTTCTTCCACCCGGCCATCCGCATCCAGCGGGTTGACGGTCGAAGCTGGCTTGCCGCCCGATCCGTCCTTGCGCACCCGCCATTGACGGTCGGCACAGGCCGCGACCTGGGGCAGATGCGTGATGCACATGACCTGATGCCTCTCACCCAGTTCGCGCAGCATGCGCCCTACGATTTCAGCAACACGACCGCCGATACCGACATCCACCTCATCGAAAATTAGCGTCGGCACCTTCGCCACGCGTGACAGCACGGTCTGGATGGCCAGCGACAGCCGCGACAGTTCGCCGCCGGAAGCCGTTTTCGCAATCGGCTGCGGCGTCATGCCCTGGTGGGGCGCAACGCAGAATTCGATCTGCTCCAGACCATGAGCCGCAGGATTTTCCAGCGTCTCCATTGAGATCTCAAACACACCTCCCTGCATTGCCAGATCCTGCATGCCGGACGTTACCGCCTCGGACAGCTTTTTCGCCGCCTTCCTGCGACCTGCAGTCAGTTTTTTTGCCGTTTCCCGATAAACCGCCTCGGCTTCGATTTCACGGCGGCGCAGGGTTTCCGGATCGCCGCCAGCACCGAGCTCTGCAAGACGCTCGCGGGTATGCTCTGCCAGTTCCGGCAGCACATCGGGATCCACGCGGTATTTGCGGGCTGCCGTATGCAGCGCATCAAGACGCTGCTCGACTTCGCGCAAACGTTGCGGATCCAGATCTGTGCGTTCACTGTAATGGCGAAGCGCATTAGCGCCCTCCTGCAACTGGATCTGCGCGGGCACCAATGCATCGAGGATTTCTTTGAGCCGATCATCGTGCTTCAGCAGCGGCTGAAGCCGTGCCAGCACCGCATTCAACTGATCGAGCGCTGCGCCTTCACCTTCAGAGAGCATTTCGACACCGGCCTGCGCTGCCTCGATCAGGCTGGCGGCATGCGCCAACCGTGCATGCTCGGCGCCAACCGCCGCCCACTCGCCGGGCATCAGCTTCAATGCGTCGAGTTCCTGCGACTGCCATTCCAGACGTTCACGTTCGGCATTGATCGCCGCGGCATTGCCCTCGAAAGCCAAGCGCTCCTCGCGACGCCGCTGCCAGGTCCGCCAGGCTTCGGCAACCAGTTCCACCTGCGCCTCCAGGCCGCCATAGGCATCGGTCAACGCGCGCTGGTTGGCCGGACGACTCAGCGACTGGTGCTGGTGCTGACCGTGGATGTCGACAAGGAAATTGCCGGCTTCGCGCAATTGCGCGGCTGTTGCGGCATGGCCGTTGATGAAGCCGCGCGAACGGCCGGAGGTTTCGACCACCCGCCGCAGGAGACAGACACCTTCGTCGCCGGACAAATCGCTGTCGCTGAGCCAGTCCGCCAGCGCACGATGGCTGTCCACATCGAATTCGGCAGTAATGTCGGCGCGGGCCGCGCCCTGACGGATCACAATCGGATCCGCGCGCTCACCCAGCGCAAGGGCGAGCGCATCAATCAATATCGATTTGCCGGCGCCGGTCTCGCCGGTGAGCACCGTGAAACCGGTGCCGAATTCGAGTTCCAGACGCTCGACAATGACAAAATCGGTGATGGTCAGACGACGCAGCATGGATGGGTCCGAAGCCGCAGCGGTCAGTCGCGGTTCCAGTGCAGCTTCTCACGCAGCATCGCGTAATAGCTGTGGCCGACGGGGTGCAGCAGCTTGATCTGATGCGGGTAACGGCGCACGACGACGCGGTCGCCTTCGCGCAGATCAAAATGCGAATGACTGTCGAAATGCGCGCGCGGATCGTCGGCACTGCGCACGACGATTTCGACAACGCTGTTGGCGCTGATTACGATCGGCCGGTTGGACAGGGTATGCGGCGATACCGGCACCAGCGTCATCACGGAAAGCGAAGGGTGCACGATCGGTCCGCCGGAAGACAGGGCGTAAGCCGTCGAACCGGTCGGCGTCGCCACAATCAGGCCGTCGGAGCGCTGGTTATAGATGAACTGACCGTCGATGCGCACCTCGATGTCGACCAGGCCACCCTTGAATCCCTTGGCGACCACAACATCGTTGAAAGCCAGCACCTCAAACACACGTTCCTGTCCGCCGTTGTTACCGCTCCACACTTCGGACTCGAACAGCATGCGCTCTTCAGTGACGAACTGGCCGTCAAGAATCGCCGTGATCGTCTCGAACATGGTGTCGAGCGAAATGTCAGTGAGGAATCCCAGCCTCCCCTGATTGATGCCGACCAGCTCGACATCATAGGGAGCAAATGTGCGCGCGATATTGAGCATCGTGCCGTCGCCGCCGATGACAATCGCCAGATCGGCCTCACGACCCAGGTCCTCCAGCAGCAGCACTTCATACGGACAGTTCTGGATATGCGCCGCCGTCAGCCGGTCGAGGAGCACCTTGACGCCGCGGGTTTCCAGAAAGCGTGCGAGACGCATTACCGGCTCGGCAACTTCCGGAGTCTTGTATTTGCCGATCAGCGCGATAGTGGGGAATGCAACAGGCATGGCCGCATTAAACCACAATTCCCGCGCAGCCGGCAGCGCGCAAATTCAATTAAAACAATGCATTGGCGCTCGCCCCCGATGAGTGCTGGCCGGCTGAACTTTTTGTGTAAAATGATTTTATGGCTCAAGAATTCCATGCACTCAACGAACGTGCGCAACTGCTGCTGAAAACCCTGGTGGAACGTTATATCGCCGACGGCCAGCCCGTCGGCTCTCGTGCGCTCTCCAAATACTCCGGCCTCGACCTGTCACCGGCAAGCATCCGCAATGTGATGGCCGATCTCGAGGATATGGGATTCATCGCCAGCCCGCATACCTCCGCCGGTCGCATCCCGACGCCGCGCGGCTACCGCTTTTTTGTCGATACCCTGCTCACCGTCAAACCGCTGGACCGCATAGAGATCAACCAGCTTGAAGGCCAGCTGCAGATCAACAACACGCAGAAACTGGTGGCCTCGGCCTCGCATCTGCTGTCTGACCTGACCCGCTTTGCGGGCGTTGTCGTCACACCCCGCCGCAGCAGTGGCTTCCGCCATATTGAATTTCTCAAGCTTGCGGAAAAACGCATCCTGCTGATCCTGGTCACTGCCGAAGGCGACGTACAGAACCGCATCATCCAGACCGACAAGACCTACACGCCCTCGGAACTGGTGGAAGCCGCGAATATCCTTAATCAGAATTACGCCGGATGCAGCTTCGACGAAATCCGCCGCCGCGTGCATGCCGAACTCAAACAGGTTCAGGAGCATATGTCGCAGCTGATGGCCGCAGCCCTCGCCGCCGGCGATCAGGCCGTCAGCGAATCCGCGGAGGACGTGGTGATCTCGGGCGAGGTCAACCTGCTCGGCATCGACGACCTGTCATCGAACATGACCAAGCTGCGCGATCTGTTCAATCTGTTCGAACACCGCTCCACTCTGCTGCAACTCCTTGACCACTCCAGCCGCGCCCAGGGCGTGCAGATTTTCATCGGCGGTGAGGCCGGCCTGCAGCCACTGGATGAATGCAGCGTCGTCACCGCACCCTACGAGGTCGACGGCAAGATTGTCGGCACTGTCGGCGTCATCGGCCCGACGCGGATGGCCTACGAACGGGTGATCCCCATTGTCGACATCACCGCAAAACTGCTCAGCAGCGCACTGACCCTGCGCTGAGCGGCCCGCACGGCCCGTTTTAGCCCGTTTAACGTTTTAGCCCGTTTAATTCTCTCCTTTCCGTTTTCACTGAATCGTAAAGCCATCATCATGGGTTTCCCCAAAGAACCGCCCTACGCGCACGGCAGCACCCCGAAGATCGGCGTGCTGATCATCAACCTCGGCTCGCCGGAAGCGGCCACCCCAGCAGCAGTTCGCACCTATCTTCGCGAATTCCTGTCGGACCCCTACGTCGTCGAGATTCCGCGTCCGGTATGGTGGCTGATCCTTAACCTGCTCATCCTGACCACACGCCCCAAGGCTTCAGCAGAACGTTATGCGCAGGTTTGGACCAAGGACGGCTCGCCGCTGAAGGTGCACACCGAGCGCCAGGCCACGATGCTGCGCGGCTATCTCGGCGAACGCCTGAAGCAGCCGCATGTCGTTGAATACGCGATGCGCTACGGCAACCCTTCGATCCGCTCGAAACTGGCATCACTGAAAGACCAGGGCTGCGACCGCATCCTGCTGCTGCCGCTGTATCCACAGTATTCGGCGAGCACCACCGCCACCGTATTCCAGGAAGCCTTTGCCGCCATCGGCAAGATGCGTAACCAGCCGGCACTGCGCACCGTCAAACATTTCCACGACGACGAGGCTTACATCAAGGCTTCGGCGCAGTCGATCCAGGACTACTGGTTCAAACACGGCCGCGGCGATCATCTGGTACTGAGTTTTCACGGCGTGCCACGGCGTACGCTGGACCTCGGCGATCCCTACCACTGCGAATGCCTGAAAACCGGCCGCCTGATCGCCGAACAGATCGGCCTCAAGCCCGAATCTTATTCCGTCACTTTCCAGTCGCGTTTCGGCCGTGCAGAATGGCTGAAGCCCTACACCACGGAAGTGATCAAAGGCCTGGCCAAAAAGAAAGTCGGTCGCGTTGATGTAGCCTGCCCGGGCTTTGTCAGCGACTGCCTGGAAACGCTGGAAGAAATCGCCATTGAAGCCAAAGGCGACTTCCTCATCAACGGCGGCAAGGAACTCCACTACATCCCCTGCCTCAACGAACGTGACGACTGGCTGCACGCGCTGACCGACATAACGCTGAAGAACCTTCAGGGCTGGAACAACAGCGCAACACCGGAAAGCCTGAAAGCCGCCAAAAACCGCGCCCTCGAGCTCGGCGCGAAGTCATAAGTCCCGCTGCACGGTTCTTCCCTTGAACCGCCGGGTAAATTCCAGCCATCAACCTTAATAATAACAATAAAAACAAATACTTATAAATTTTCTGCCATACCCTTGAAATCGCCGAGGTCAGCCCAATATGGTGTGAGCTTATTCATAACCATACTGCAAAAACGCCATGACGCAGGAATCGCCGGACCTGAAACCCGAAAACACCGCCGAAGCCGCCGCTACTGATACCAAGCCGGCACCGGAGACCATGCCCTCGACCGAGGAGCTGCTGCGCAAGGCTGAACTCGACGCCCAGGAGCACCACGACGCCTGGCTGCGCGCCAAGGCCGAGACCGAAAACATCCGCAAGCGCGCGGTCAGCGATGTCGCCAACGCGCACAAATACGCGGTTGAGAATTTCGCGGCCGAACTGCTGGCGGTTCGAGACAGCCTTGAAGCCGCACTGGCGGTTGAGACCGCCACGGTCGAAACCCTGAAAAGCGGCGCCGAGCTGACGCTGAAGCAGCTCTCCTCCGCCTTTGAAAAGCACAAGGTGGTCGAGGTAAATCCGGTCGGCGAAAAATTCGATCCGCACCGCCACCAGGCGATCAGCATGGTGCCGTCGGAAGCCGCACCGAACACCGTGATCAGCGTGCTGCAGAAAGGTTATGTGCTGCACGACCGGATCATCCGCCCGGCGATGGTTATCGTCGCCAAAGCCCCGGACGCTTGAAAACCACGGTAACGACCCCAGATTACAGAACAAGACAGCCGGCACAGTGATCCGTCAATTATTCAGCAGCATCAATAATTTACAGATCATCCGGCACGACAGAATTTACAGCTGAGAGGTAATAGAAATGGGCAAGATCATTGGTATCGACCTGGGCACCACCAATTCCTGCGTGGCGGTGATGGAAAACGGCCAGCCGAAGGTCATTGAAAACTCCGAAGGCGCGCGTACCACGCCGTCGATCGTCGCCTATATGGAAGACGGCGAGATCCTCACCGGCGCGCCGGGCAAACGCCAGGCGGTGACCAACCCCAAAAACACCCTCTATGCCGTCAAGCGCCTGATCGGCCGCCGCTTCGAAGAAAAAGAAGTGCAGAAGGACATCGACCTGATGCCCTACAAGATCGTCAAGGCCGACAACGGCGACGCCTGGGTTGAAGTGCGCGGCAAAAAAATCGCCGCGCAGGAAGTCTCCGCGCAGGTGCTGATCAAGATGAAAAAGACCGCCGAGGATTATCTCGGTGAAGAAGTCACGGAAGCCGTGATCACGGTGCCGGCGTACTTCAATGATTCCCAGCGCCAGGCAACCAAGGACGCAGGCCGCATCGCGGGCCTCGACGTCAAGCGCATCATCAACGAGCCGACTGCGGCTGCGCTGGCCTTCGGCATGGACAAGAAAAAGGGCGACCGCAAGGTTGCCGTTTATGACCTCGGCGGCGGCACCTTCGACGTGTCGATCATCGAAATCGCAGAAATCGAAGGCGAGCACCAGTTTGAAGTGCTGTCGACCAACGGCGACACCTTCCTCGGCGGCGAAGACTTCGACCAGCGCCTGATGGATTACCTCTGTGACGAGTTCAAGAAGGAATCCGGCGTTGACCTGAAAAAAGACATGCTCGCGCTGCAGCGCCTGAAAGACGCGGCTGAAAAAGCCAAGATCGAACTGTCGTCCTCGCAGCAGACCGAGATCAACCTGCCATACATCACGGCGGATGCCTCAGGCCCAAAACACCTGGCGATCAAGATCACCCGCGCCAAGTTCGAATCGCTGGTCGAGGAACTGATCGCACGCACCATCAAACCCTGCGAAATCGCGGTCAAGGATGCCGGCGTCAAACTCTCCGACATCGAAGACGTGATTCTTGTCGGCGGCCAGACGCGCATGCCGAAAGTGCAGGAAGCCGTCAAAGCTTTCTTCGGCAAGGAACCGCGCAAGGATGTCAACCCGGATGAAGCGGTTGCTGTCGGCGCGGCCATTCAGGCCGGTGTGCTCAAGGGCGACGTCAAGGACGTGCTGCTGCTCGACGTGACCCCGCTGTCACTGGGCATCGAGACACTGGGCAGCGTGATGACCAAACTAATCCAGAAAAACACCACGATCCCCACCAAGGCCTCTCAGGTGTTCTCGACCGCCGAAGACAACCAGAACGCGGTGACCATCCACGTGCTGCAAGGCGAGCGCGAAATGGCGAAAGCCAACAAGTCGCTCGGCCAGTTCAACCTGACAGACATCCCGCCGTCACCGCGCGGCATGCCGCAGATCGAAGTCACCTTCGACATCGACGCCAATGGCATCCTGCACGTGTCGGCCAAGGACAAGGCCACCGGCAAGGAAAACAAGATCAAGATCCAGGCCAGCTCTGGTCTGTCGGAGGAAGAGATCCAGCGCATGGTCAAGGACGCCGAGGCCAATGCCGAGGAAGACAAGAAGCTGCGCGAACTCGTCGACACCCGCAACCAATGCGACGCAATGATCCACAGCGTCAAAAAATCGCTGACCGAGTATGGCGACAAGATCGGCGCTGACGACAAGGCCAAGATCGAAGCCGCACTGAAAGATGCCGAGGAAGCACTCAAGGGCGAAGACAAGAACGCGATCGAAGCCAAGACCCAGGCGCTGGCCCAAGCTGCGCAAAAACTCGGCGAAGAAATGCAGAAAGCACAGCAGGCCCAGGGCGCTGCTCCGGGCAGCGAGGCAAAAGCCGAAGCCGGCAAGAAAGACGACGGCAACGTGGTCGATGCCGAGTTCGAGGAAGTGAAAGACGGCAAGAAGTAATCCACTTAACTTCCCCGGTCAGGGCGCAGCGGTGTTGAGGATGTTTCCTCCGCACCCTGCGCCTTTGGCGCATTGAGGGTAACGGAACGAAATGGCAAAAAAAGACTATTACGAAGTGCTCGGTGTAAACCGTGACGCCTCCGAGGACGAGCTGAAAAAGGCTTATCGCAAGCTCGCGATGAAGTGGCATCCGGACCGCAACCCGGACAATCCCAAGGCGGAAGAGCATTTCAAGGAAGCCAAGGAAGCCTACGAAATACTGACCGACGCACAAAAGCGCGCAGCCTATGACCAGTTCGGTCACGCCGGTGTTGATCCTTCCGCAGGCGGCGCCGCGGGCGCCGGCGCAGGCTTCGGCGATGCCTTTGGCGACATTTTTGGTGATATTTTCGGCGGTGGCGGCGGCGGACGCGGACGTTCGACGGTCTATCGCGGCGCCGACCTGCGCTACAACCTGGAAATTTCTTTGGAAGAAGCCGCGCGCGGTACCGAGACGCGCATCCGCATTCCGGCGATGGAGGAATGCGAAACCTGCCACGGCAGCGGCGCCAAGCCGGGCACCAAGCCGACCACCTGCACGACCTGTAACGGTCACGGCCAGGTGCGCATGCAGCAGGGCTTTTTCTCGATCCAGCAGACCTGCCCGCGCTGCCACGGCACCGGCAAGATGGTGGCCAATCCCTGCGGCACCTGCTCCGGCAGCGGTCGCGTCAAGAAACACAAAACGCTGGCGGTGAAAATCCCGGCCGGCGTTGATGAAGGTGATCGCATCCGCCTGTCCGGCGAAGGTGAAGCCGGCGTCAACGGCGGCCCGACCGGTGACCTGTATGTAGTCATCCAGATCAAGCAGCACAGCGTGTTCACCCGCGACCACAACGACCTGCACTGCGAAATGCCGATCAGCTTCACTACGGCGGCGCTGGGCGGGGAAATCGAAATCCCCACGCTCGATGGCTACGCCAAAATCAAGATCCCGGCAGAAACCCAGAGCGGCAAGGTATTCCGGCTGCGCGGCAAGGGCATCAAGGGCGTGCGCTCTACGGCCCACGGCGACTTGATGTGCCACGTCATCGTCGAAACGCCGGTCAGCCTGACTTCGCGCCAGAAGGAACTGCTACAGGAATTCGAGTCCATCAGCAACAAGGATGCCGCACGCCATAACCCGCGCGCGAAATCCTGGATGGACCGGGTGAAGGAGTTCTTCGCGGAATAAGCCGCGTCCTGCGGATACAAAAAGCCGGCGCATGCGCCGGCTTTTTAATTGCTTTTGATGCGTTCTATTGCTGCTGCAATTTCCCGTCGACCACCACCTTGGTGTATTTGGCGATTTCGGATTTGATGTAAGCACCGAATTCGGCTGTGCTGCCGCCCAGCGGATCAGCCCCCAGCGCCGACAGACGCTGCTGCACTTCCGGCAACTTCAGCGCCTTGTTGATATCGGCATTGAGCCGGTTGATCGCCACCGCCGGCGTGCCGGCCGGCACCACCGTGCCATACCAGTTGATCATGTCGTAACCGGCAACACCTGACTCGGCAACCGTCGGCACCTCAGACAGCGCCGGATTGCGCCTCGCGCTGCTCACCGCGATTGCGCGCAGCCGGCCCGCCTTGATGTGAGGCACCGCTACCGGTGCGGTGCTGAAAGCCACCGGCACCTCACCACCGATGACCGCCAGCGACAGCGGTGCGCCGCCTTTGTAGGCGACATGCGTCATCGCGGTTTTGGTCATGCTCTTGAACATTTCGGTGGCGATATGTTCGGGACTGCCGTCGCCTGAAGATGCGTAGTTGACCGGCCTCGATTTCGCCAGGGCAACGACCTCGGCGACTGTTTTCAGCGTAGACGCCGGCGGCACCACCAGGAACATAGGCACCGATGAGACATTGACCAGCGGGGTGAAATCACGCTCAAGGTCATAACCGAGTTTTTTATACAACGGCTTGCTGATCGCATGCGACACCGAAATGAACAGCACCGTATAACCATCCGGTGTCGCCTTCGAAGCAATTTCCGCGGCGAGATTGGCATTCGCACCCGGCCGGTTGTCGACGATCAGCTGCTGGCCGAGGCTTTCGGTCAGCTTGGCGCCGACCACCCGCGCCATGATGTCGGTGCCACCGCCCGGCGCATAACCAACCAGGAAACGGATGGACTTCACCGGATAGGCCTGGGCCAGAACCTGACCTGACGCTAGAACTATAAACAGCGCTGACAGCGCCATGACGATACGCCTCATGTGAACCCCCTCCGTTTATTGTTTTCCGGGAATCAGGCGACTGCGGCCTGCACCTTTTTGCTGCACAACTGTTTGACCACAGCGGCGGCAAAGCCCTGCGTGTTGCCGCGGCCACCCAGATCACCGGTGCGCACATCGGCATCCGCCAGTGCGGCATCCACAGCGACCTGGATTGCCTGATACGCCTGCTGGAACGCCGGCTTGTTGTGCCGGATGCCCAGCCATTCCAGCAGCATTCCTGCCGACAGAATCATGCCGCTGGGGTTTGCAATCCCTTTTCCGGCGATGTCTGGCGCCGAACCGTGACCGGCATTGGCAATGGCATGTTTGTCGCCTGCATTGATCGCCGCAGCCAGGCCCAATCCGCCCGACAGCGCGACCGCCAGATTCGACAGGATGTCGCCGAACATATTGGATATCAGAATGACATCGTGGCGTTCCGGGCGCGTGTAGATATCCGCCGCCATGGCATCGATATCCATTTCCCGCAATGTGATTTCCGGATGCGCTTTCGCCAGTTCATAGGACGGCGCCATGAACAATCCGTCAGTCATCTGCAGTACGTGGCGCTTACCGACCACAGTGACGCGTTTGCTGCGCCGCGCTGCATATTCGAAGGCAACCCTGGCGATGCGCGCCGAACCCTGGCGGGTGATCTTGCGTACTGACAGCGCGACGTCTTCAGTCGGCATGAACTCGCCGTTACCCTGGAACATCGTGCGGTCGGAATAAAAACCTTCGGTATTTTCACGCACGATCAGCGCATCAAGGCCGCGCCTCGCATCCGGCATGCCGGCGCGGCTGCGCGCCGGACGCAGATTGGCGTAGAGATCAAGACGCTTGCGGATGGTGCCGGGAATGTTGACGCCACCTTCAGCCAGCGGCGGGTAATCGGTCATGCCGCAAGGACCCACGATCACGCCGTCGGCATCGGTCGCCGCCTGCAGCGCGGCATCGGTCAGCGTGATGCCATGCTTGCGATGGCTGGCCATGCCGACTTCAATGTCGGCAAAACGCAGACCCAGCGAAAATTCGGCGTCCGCCGCCTTCACCACCGCCATCGCTGCAGCGATGATTTCCGGACCGATGTCATCACCGGCCATGACTACGATATTCATGCTTGCTCCCGATATTCAGCGGTGAAGACTATAACAGCGACGCTCAGACTGCGTTTCAGGCGGCGTATTTCTTGACAGTTTTCCAGTCGATTTCGAAACCGAAACCCGGCCGGTCACTGAGGTGCACCATGCCGTCCTTGACCTGCGCACGCTCGGTGAACAGCTCAAACCACAGCGGGTCACGGTCGGCGTTGCCATGCGATTCCACGCCGAAGCCCAGACGCGGGAAAGCCGAGATCAGATGGGCATGCACTTCGGGCACCAGATGCGGCGCGATGCGCACACCGTGCTGTTCGGAGAGATAACTGACGCGCAGCGATTCGGTGAATCCGGCAAAACGCGTCGAATCGAACTGCATGAAACCCAGCGCCCCGCTGGTAATAAAATCTCTGGCGGTAAAACGCGTCATTTCACGCTCGCCATGCGCCAGCGGAATTGTCGTGTTTTTCGCCAGCACCACAAAATCGGCAGGCTGCAGATACCAGTGCAGCGGCTCTTCCAGCCAGTAAATGTTGTAAGGCTCAACGGCATGGGCAAAACGGATGCAGTCATCCAGATCGTAGGCTGCGTTCATGTCAAGCATCAGGTGCACGTCATTGCCGATCGCCGCACGCGTCAGGCGGATACGCTCCACTTCCTTTTCGATGCTCAGCCCGGCCGTTTTCAGTTTCACAGCCTTGTATCCGCGCTTGACGAAATCCGCCAGCTCATCGGCGCAGACATGCAGCGGCGCATCGAGCTCGTAATATCCGCCGGTTGCATAGGAGAACAAAGGCTTGCCCTCGCCGCCCAGCAGTTTCCACACCGGCACATCCAGCGCCTTGCCCTTGATATCCCACAGCGCGCTGTCGATGCCGCCGATCGCCGCCATGATCTGCGGCCGGTCACCGCGCGACAGCGGCTGCGGCAGGCCGTCGCGCCCACCCATCCCGGTCGCCCGTGGCGAAGTCAGCGAGAACAGTTTTTCCCAGACCGCGACCTGCGCCGTGGCATCCATGCCGCGCGCCACTTCGCCGAGCAGTTCGACGTATTTGCAGATGTCCTTCAGCAGCGAGCCGTGGATTTGACCGATGCCGGTCAGGCCGTCATCCGTCTTGATTTCCACCAGCACGACGCTGGAGCTGTGCAATTCTTCGTGTGCAGTCCACAGCGTGTGCTTCAGCTTGGCGGAAACGGCATGGGCTTTGACGGAGGCAATGCGGGTCATGAAAAATCCTTAAATATTATTAATAAACAAATACTTGCAGTTAACTCTACAAACAAACACCAACAGCCGCCGCAGTCACCAGCGTCGCCAGCGTGCCGGAAACAATGGAACGCATGCCCAGCGCGACGATGTCATCGCGCCGCTCGGGCACCATCGCCGTCAGTCCGCCCAGCATGATGCCCAGACTGCCGAAATTCGCAAAGCCGCACAGCGCGTAAGTCATGATCACCCTGCTGCGCGGACTGAAAGCCTCCGCAGGCAGCTGCGCCAGTTGCAGATAGGCGACGAATTCATTGAGCACCGTTTTAACGCCCATCAGCGCACCGGCCGCCTGCGCCTCGGCCCAGGGTACGCCCGCCAGCCAGGTCAGCGGCGCCATCACGAAACCCAACGCACGCTCCATCGACATCGGTGCGCCATCAAATGCAGGCAGCCCTGCCAGCCCCAGATTGACCAACGTGACCAGGGCCACCAGCACAATCAGCAACGCGACGATGTTCAGCAATAACTGCAGGCCATCGACAGTGCCGCGGGTCACCGCATCCATCGCGCTGCGCGCCGGCGACGGCACATCCAGCCGCGCCGGCGTCGGACCGCCCTGCGGCGGCACCATCAGGGCCGCGACCACGATTGCCGCCGGCGCCGAGATGATCGACGCCGCGAGAATATGACCGATGGCATCCGGCACCGCAGGCCCGAGGATGCTCGCATACAACACCATTACGGTTCCCGCGACGCCGGCCATGCCGCAGGTCATCACGATGAACAGTTCGCCGCGGGAAAGCTTTGTCAGATAAGGCCGCACCACCAGCGGCGCCTCGACCATGCCGATGAAAATATTGGCGGCTGTCGACAACCCCACCGCGCCGCCGATCCCGAGCGTCTTTTCCAGCACTGCAGACAGCAGGCGTACCAGCCACGGCAATACCCGCCAGTAAAACAGCAGCGCCGACAACGCACTGACCACCAGTACCAGCGGCAGTGCGCGTAAGGCGAGAATGAAGGTCGATGATGACGGTCTGGTTTCAAACGGCAGCGGCGCACCGCCGAGGTAACCGAAGACCAGACTCGTACCCGCCTGTGTCGCCCGCTCCAGTGCGAGCAATCCGTCATTGAGTGCAAGGAAAAACTGCTGCACCGGCGACACCTTCAGCAACAACACCGCCAGCAGCAAGGTCAGCGCGACGCCGGACAGCACGATGCGCCATGGCACGGCGCGGCGGTTTTCGCTGATGCTCCAGGCAATGACGAGCAATACCATCAGCCCGAAAGCGCTTTGCAGAGCCGGACTCGTCATTGGCAATCACATTCCCTGAAAATCAGATCCGCCGGGGGCAGCCCCGCCCGATACCATCAACTCCGCCGCCAGCTTGTCCCCTTGGCACTATCCTCAAGCACAATCCCCGCCTCCAGCAACATCTTGCGGATACGGTCGGCTTCAGCAAAGTTTTTGGTTTTCTTGGCTTCAATACGCGCGGCAATCTCAGACTCAATACGTTCCGGTGTCCATTCCCCATCTTCAGCAGGTCCGCCCTGCAGGAAAGCATCCGGTTCCCGCTGCAGCAAACCCAGCATTGCAGCGAGAGACCTCAGCAGCGCCGCAGTCTCCGCGGATTTTGTACGATTCAGCTCATTCGCCAGATCAAACAGCACTGCAACCGCTTCAGGGGTGTTGAAATCGTCATCCATTGCGTCACGGAACCGGGCCGCATAGTCATTCGACCAATCCACGGGGCCGCCCACCGCTGTCATGCCTTTCAACGCGGTATACAGCCGGCTCAGTCCCAGCCGTGCGTCATCAAGATGAGCATCGGAATAATTCAACGGACTGCGGTACTGGGCGCGGATGATGAAAAAACGCACCACTTCCGCATCATACTTACCGAGAATTTCGCGCACGGTGAAAAAGTTGCCCAGTGACTTCGACATCTTCTCGTTGTCGACACGGACAAAACCGTTATGCATCCAGTAGTTAACGAAGGTGCATCCGTGCGCGCCCTCGGACTGGGCGATTTCGTTTTCATGGTGGGGAAACTGCAGATCCTGCCCGCCACCGTGAATATCGAACTGTTTGCCTAGCAGCGAGCCCGACATCACCGAGCACTCAATGTGCCAGCCCGGACGGCCCGCACCCCAGGGCGACGGCCATGACGGCTCACCCGGCTTGGCGCGTTTCCACAGCACGAAGTCCAGCGGGTCCTGCTTGGCGGTATCGACGGCGACCCGCTCACCGGCACGCAGGTCTTCGAGCGACTTGCCCGATAGCTTGCCGTAGCCGTCGAATTTGCGCACCGCGTAATTCACGTCGCCATCGACTGCCTGGTAGGCATAACCGCGCAGCTGCAGCGTACCGATCATGTCGAGCATGCCCTGCACATACTGCGTGGCGCGTGGCTCGACATCGGGCCGCTGCACGCCCAGCGCAGCCGAATCCTCGTCCATCGCCTGGATGAAACGCCCGGTCAACTGTTCCATGGTTTCGCCGTTTTCCTGGGCGCGTTTGATGATCTTGTCATCAATGTCGGTGATGTTGCGCACATAGGTCACGTCATAACCCGAACTGCGCAGCCAGCGCTGCACGACGTCGAAAATGACCATCACCCGGGCATGGCCAAGGTGGCAGTAGTCATAGACCGTCATGCCGCAGACGTACATGCGGACTTTGCCGGGCTCGATGGGTTTGAATGCCTGCTTGTCCCGGGCGAGGGTGTTATAGATTTTGAGCATTTTGGGCTTCTGGCGCTCCCGTCCGAAAGCGCATGTTCTGCGTTCTGCCTGACCCCGTTTCCGCAACGGCGTCGCGGTTAGGCAGCCCCCCTCTGCAAGAGAAGGTTGAATTGGCGTTTGTTCTTGGTAAAATCCAGAAAATTCAATGACTAATGCCGTTGCTGGGGCTGTCACTCCGACCGCTTTTTCGACTATGATTACTGTGCCCACAACGACAGCTGGAATAATAACACGATGACCCCAAAACTGGCCGCGGGGCGGCTCGCTGCAATCGCCATCTGCCTGTTGCTCGCGACGCCTGTTACCGCACTGAGCGACGATCTGCAGGCAGCCCAGCAACTGCTGAAACAGGGTCAGGTGGATCGTGCCCTGGAACGCGTCGATCAATACCTCAAGAACAAACCGAAAGATGCACGCGGCCGTTTTTTACGCGGCATCCTGCTGACCGAGCAGAACAAGCCCCAGGAAGCGATCAAGGTTTTTACCGACCTGACGCAGGACTACCCTGAACTGCCTGAGCCCTACAACAATCTCGCAGTGCTGCATGCCTCACAGGGCCATTACGACAAGGCCCGCGGCGCCCTTGAAATGGCTATCCGTACCCATCCGAGTTATGCCACCGCCCATGAAAATCTCGGGGACATCTACGCCAAGATGGCCAGCCAGGCTTATGACAAGGCACTCCAACTGGACAAGGCCAACCAGGGCGCACAGACCAAGCTCAACCTGATCAAGGACCTTTTCTCCAACAACCAGCGTCCGCCGAAAGTCGCCGCCCGCAGCGAACCCGCAACCAAGGTCGCATCCGCGCCTGCGCCGGCACCGGCCACCGCTGCTGCACCGGTAAAACCGGCAGCACCTGTCGCCGCCGCACCGGCTGCCACCGTTGCCTCCAAAGAGCCGGCCAAAGCTGTTCCTGCGAAACCGGCCGCCATGGAACCGGCAGCAGAACCGGCCAAAACCACGCCGGCCACTGAAGAAAGCACCGTTCTCAAGTCCGTCGAGGGCTGGGCGGCAGCCTGGTCGGGCAATGACGTCGAAGGTTATCTCGCCCGCTACGCCCCGAACTTCAAAACGCCGGATGGCGAGTCACGCAAGGCCTGGGAGACGGAGCGTCGGGCACGCGTCGCCAAGCCGCGCAAGATCGAGGTCAAGGTTGAAGCCCCGAAAGTCACGATCAAGGATGCAAACACCGCTAGCGTCAGCTTCCGCCAGCATTACCGCTCAAACAGCTTCCAGGCCTCGGTCAGCAAGACACTGATCCTGATAAAGTCGGGTAATCAATGGCTGATTCAGCAGGAACTGGTCGGGGGATGAAAAGACTGCTGCTCGGCTGCGCGCTGACCACAGCGTTGCTGGCGACTGCTCTGACGCCTTCATCCACCACGCTTGCATTGGGCAACCGTCCGCTCTCCGCCGTTCCCGGCAGTTTCATCAGCACCGGCCTGCACAGCAAGACACTGGCCCCGCCGGAAGCCATGCTGGCGCAAACCCTGCTAGCGATCACCAGCTCGCGCTTCGACCTGGCGCTGACCGAGATTGAAAAGGTTCTTGATAGCTATCCGAATTTCCGCCTCGCCCATCTGATCCGCGGCGACCTGCTGATGGCCCGGGCGCGGCCAATTAACAGCATCGGCACGGCATCGGATGCGCCGGCAGACCGGATCGCCGACCTGCGCGATGAAGCCATGGCACGACTAGTACGCCACCAGCAGGAACGTCCGGTGGACAAGGTGCCGATTAACCTGCTCCAGCTGGAACCCGACCAGAAATTCGCCTTCGTCGTCGATGCCTCAAAATACACGCTGTATGTTTTTGAAAACGACAACGGCAAACCGCGTTACGTCGCCGACTACTACACCACCATCGGCCGTAACGGCACCGAGAAGGCGCGCGAAGGAGACAAAAAAACGCCGTTGGGCGTCTACCATGTTACGGGAAACCTTCAGAAAGATTATTTGGTCAAGACTTACGGTAACCAGAGCACTCTGTACGGCGACGGCGCATTCCCGCTGAACTATCCGAACGACTGGGACCGCCGCTTGCGCCGCAACGGCCACGGCATCTGGCTGCACGGCGTTCCCTTCGACACCTACAGCCGTCCGCCGCGCGCCAGTGACGGCTGCGTGGCGCTGACCAATGAAGACCTGCTGGCGATTTCAAAACATGTACAGGTTGGCATTACGCCGGTGATCATTTCACCGAAGGTGGAATGGGTCGACGCCGATGCCGGCCAGAAAACTCGCGAAGCGCTAATGCAGTCGCTGGAAGGCTGGCGCGCCGACTGGGAAAGCCGCAACACTGACAAATACCTGCGCCACTACTCCAGAAAATTCGCTTCGGGCAAACATGATCTGGCGGCATGGGCCCAGCAAAAACGCTTCCTCAATAACGGCAAATCCTGGATCAAGGTCAAGATCGACCACGTCAGCATGTTTCTCTACCCGGGCAGCAATGATCTCGCGGTAGTGACTTTTGAACAGGATTACGCCAGCAGCAATGTCAGCAACAAGATGCGCAAGCGCCAATACTGGCAGCGTGAAGGCGTTACCTGGCGCATTGTTCACGAAGGCGCCGCCTGAAACACAAACCGGCGGTTGCAGAATTCAAATAACCCTTTGTTTTTATTGGTGACTTTATGATCCGTCTCTTCGTATTCCTGCTCTCCCTGATTGCCGCAACCGTTGCTTATGCCGCCAACCCGAAAGTCGAACTCAAGACGTCGATGGGTGCGGTGGTGCTGGAACTCTATCCGGATAACGCGCCGAAGACCGTCGAGAACTTCCTGCAGTACGTAAAGGACGGCCATTACGGCGGCACGATTTTCCATCGCGTGATTCCAGGCTTCATGATCCAGGGCGGCGGCTTCAGCGTGAACATGCAGGAGAAAAAGACGCGCCCGGCCATCCGCAATGAAGCCGGCAACGGCCTGCGTAACGCCATCGGCACGGTGGCCATGGCACGTACCGCGGACCCGCATTCGGCGACGGCGCAGTTTTTCATCAACGTCTCCGAAAATGATTTCCTCGACTTCAAATCCCCCGATGACAAGGGTTACGGCTACACCGTATTCGCCCGCGTGACCGCCGGCATGGATGTCGTCGCCAAAATCGTGCAGATGCCGACCGCAACCATCGGTCCGCACCAGAACGTTCCGCGTCAGCCCATAGTCATCGAGCGTGCACGCCTGTTACCGGAAGCGCCGGCCAATCCGGCAAAAACCAAATAAACCGCACCCAAAGGAAGTAATCATCATGATCAAGCTGCACACCAACCACGGCGTCATCTCCCTCGAACTCGACGCTGAAAAAGCACCAGACACCGCCGCCAACTTCACCCAGTACGTGAAGGACGGCCACTACAACAATACGGTGTTCCACCGCGTCATCGACGGCTTCATGGTCCAGGGCGGCGGTTTCGAACCCGGCATGAAACAGAAGCCAACGCGCGACCCGATCCAGAACGAAGCCAACAACGGCCTGAAGAACGACATGTACACCGTGGCGATGGCGCGCACCTCGGCGCCGCATTCAGCCAGCGCGCAGTTCTTCATCAACGTCTCCAACAATGACTTCCTCAACCACTCGGCGCCCACGCCGCAGGGCTGGGGCTACTGTGTATTCGGCAAAGTGGTCGATGGCACGGATGTGGTCGACAAGATCCGCAAGGTCAAAACCGGCAGCAAGGGCATGCACCAGGACGTACCGGTCGAAGACGTGATCATCGAAAAAGCCGAAGTGGTCTGACTCTTCAACCCGGAATCGCGGGGCGGCAACGCCCCGCCATCCATGCCGACACTGTTCATTTCAGACCTGCACCTCGCCACCGAGCGACCGCAGATCACTAGACAGTTCCTGCACTTCACCCGTAGCACGGCCGCAGGTGCCGATGCGCTATACATCCTCGGTGACCTGTTCGAATACTGGGTCGGTGACGATGATCTGGAAGACCCGCTGAACGGCACCGTCTCTGCCGCCCTCTCCGCGCTGGCCGACAGCGGCACCCCAGTCTTTCTGATGCGCGGCAACCGGGACGTACTGCTTGGCACCGGCTTTGCGTCGCGCTGCCATGCCACCTTGCTTGAAGACCCGGTCATGGTCAATCTGTACGGCACAGCAACTCTGCTGAGCCATGGCGATGCACTGTGCACCGATGATGTGGATTACCAGCGTTTTCGTTTGTATGCGCGAGACCCCGGCAATCAGCAGAAATTCCTGGCCCAGTCACTGGAAGCGCGGCGAGAGCAGATGCGCGGCATGCGTGCACAGAGCGAGGCCAGTAAGCAGCAGAAAACGGAAACGATCATGGATGTTGCGCCGGCGGCCGTGGAAGCATTACTACGAAACCACAGCTATCCGCGGCTGATCCACGGGCACACCCACCGTCCGGCGCGCCACCTGCACCAGGTTGAAGGGCACGCCTGCGAACGCTGGGTGCTCAATGACTGGTACGAAACCGGGGGCTATCTGCGTTGCGACGCCGCCGGCTGCACTGCCGTTCTAACTTAACGCCTGCGTGAAATCCACGATCAGGTCATCGATATCCTCGATGCCGATCGACAGCCGGATCAGCGAATCCGCGATGCCCATCTCGGCACGACGCGCCGCCCCCATCTCCCAGTAAATGGTCTGCGCGACCGGGATCGCCAGCGTCCGGTTGTCACCGAGGTGGCTGGAGGAAATCACCAGCTGCAGGCGGTTGAGGAAATCGAGGCAGTCGATATTGTCAGCCAGCTCGATGCTCATCAGGGCACCGTAGGTCCTGAACAATTCCCCGGCCAGCTTGTGCTGCGGATGATCTTCCAGCCCGGGGTAATAGACCTTCGTCACCTTGGGATGTTTGGCAAGGAAACGGGCCAGCTGCAGGCAATTGGCGGAAGCCCGTTCCATGCGCAGCGCCAAAGTTTCAGCGCCCATCGCCAGACGGTGCGCGGCCTCGGCCGCCAGGGTGGCGCCGACATCACGCAGCCCCTTCTTGCGGATCTGCAGAATCCCCCAGTTCGCCGGATTGGCATTCTTGTAGTTGTCATAGATGTTCGGGAAGGACTTCCAGTCGAACAAACCGGTATCCGTCACCGCGCCGCCCAGCGCGTTGCCGTGGCCGCCGATATACTTGGTCAGCGAATTGATGACCAGACTGGCCTTGACCTGCTTCGGCCGGAACAGCCAGGGAGAAGTCATCGTGTTATCGACGAAATAAATGATCCCGCGGCTTGCACACAGCCCGCCGATGCGCGCCAGATCTGCCACCTGGGTACGCGGGTTGGCGATGGTTTCGACAAACACCATGCGGGTATTAGGACGCAGCGCCTTTTCGACCTCCTCGACACGGGTTGCGTCGACATAACTGATGTCGCAATCGAACTGTCCCAGCGTGCCGAACAGGCTGTTGGTATTGCCGAAAAGGAAGGAACTCGACACCACATGGTCGCTGCCGCGCAGCAGCGCGATGAATGCCGAGGCGATGGCCGCCATGCCGGTTGAAAAACACGCCGTGGCGATGCCATCTTCCATCTTGCTGATTTTGGATTCCAGAGCCGCCGTCGTGGGATTGCCCTGGCGCCCGTAGGCGTAACCGGCCATTTCACCCTTGAACACCTTGACCAGGTCGCGCGCGTCCGGATAACCGAAGGCTACCGCCGTATGCATGGGCTTGAGCACTGAATAATGCTCGATCGGCGCTTCCAGATCGGAATGCAGGATCTTGGTCGTGAATCCGTTTTTCATTATCTTGCTCCGTCAAATAAAAAAACCCGGCCAGCTAGCGCGGACCGGGTTCTTCCGTCGCTTTAGCTGCATTTTTAACGCGCCCGCAAGCTGCTCTTCAAATCGGCGCAACAGAAGATTACCGCAGGCCCGCAGCCCGCGTCAAACCGGGCGCTTGCTGACCGCCACAAGACCGGCCATGGCCTGCGCCTGCGCGTCATCCAGTTGCCCCAGTCCCTCGGCCACACCGTTGCGATCGGCATTGCTGCGGTTCTGGCTGACCTTCCATTTACCGACCAAACGACTGACCGGGATCTCGATGCCGACGATAGCGCCGAGCATGCGGTCCATGTAATCCGCAGGCGCATCATCGACGCGCCAGGGCTGCGGCAATGCGGCTTCCTGCTGATCGGTCATCCGCGTTACCAGCGCCCGCAGCCATTCACGGTCGTCACGCAAGACCAGCGGCCCGCAGGCATGCACCACGGCGTAATTCCAGGTCGGCACCACCTGCCCGGTTTCTCGTTTTGTCGGGTACCACGATGGCGTCACATAAGCCTGCGGACCCTGAAAAATCACCAGCACTTCCCGGCCGGCTGCCTGACGCCAGAGAGGATTGGCACGGGCCACGTGACCACGCAAAGTGCCGTTGGGTGCGGGATCGGGATCGATAAGCAGCGGCAGATGATTGGCCTCGGGCAAGCCCTCATGGACGTTCACCAGGATAGCCAGACGATGATTGCGCATCATCGCATGCATCACGTCGATGCGTTCCTCACGGAAGGCACCCACCTGATACATCGCGAGAAATCCCGCTTAGTCGACGAGTTCCAGCCCGAGGTCGAGCTGGGTCGCCGCAGCAGTCTTGCCAGCCTTGGCACCGTCGCGGCGCTGCGCTTCGACGTCATCCAGATAATGCTGGGTCACGTCGCCGGTAATGTACTGGCCGCTGAAGCACGAGGCTTCAAAATTGGTCACTGAAGGATTGACGCTACGCACGTCGCCGATCAGCGCGTCGAGTTCCTGGTAAATCAGCGCATCGCAGCCGATTTCGCGGGCGATTTCGTCGTGCGAACGGCCGCTGGCAATCAGTTCATCACGGGTCGGCATGTCGATGCCGTAGACATTGGCGTAACGCACGGGGGGCGCCGCCGAAGCGAAATAAACCTTGCGCGCGCCTGCGTCGCGGGCCATCTGCACGATTTCCCGGCTGGTGGTGCCGCGCACGATGGAATCATCAACCAGCAGCACGTTTTTGCCGCGGAACTCCATGCCGATGGCATTGAGCTTCTGGCGAACCGATTTACGGCGGATCGCCTGCCCCGGCATGATGAAGGTGCGGCCGATGTAACGGTTCTTGATGAAACCTTCCCGGTAACCCAAATTGAGATGGTTCGACAGCTGCATCGCCGACGGCCGGCTGGAATCGGGGATCGGAATCACCACATCGATATCGAGATGGGCAAAATCCTTTTCGATCTTGCGCCCGAGGCTCTCACCCATTCGCAGGCGGGTCTCGTAGACCGAGATGCCGTCAATGACCGAATCCGGCCGCGCCAGATAAACAAATTCAAACAGGCAGGGATTGAGCGAGGGATTTTCAGCGCACTGCTGGCTGTTGAAGTTGCCGTCGAGGTCGATGAAAATCGCCTCTCCGGGAGCAACGTCGCGGATCAGCCGGAAACCGAGTCCATCGAGCGCCACGCTTTCCGAAGCCACCATATATTCCGTGCCCTCGGGCGTTTCGGTCTTGCCGAAGACCAGCGGGCGGATGCCGAAGGGATCGCGAAAGGCCAGCAGGCCGTAACCGGCAATCATCGCCACCACCGCATAGGCGCCGCGGCAGCGCCGGTGCACGCCAGAGACCGCGGCAAAAATCGTCGCCGGATCCAGCTTGTAATTGGAAGTATTGGCAGCGAGTTCATGCGCCAGCACGTTGAGCAGCACTTCCGAGTCCGACTCCGTGTTGACGTGTCGCATGTCGAGACGGAACAGATCGTTTTTGAGCTGCTCGGAATTGGTCAAGTTGCCGTTGTGGCCGAGTACGATGCCGAAGGGCGAATTGACATAAAAGGGCTGCGACTCCGCGGCCGACCACGCCGAGCCCGCAGTTGGATAACGGGTGTGCGCAATCCCGGCATGGCCGGCGAGGCTGCGCATATTGCGGGTGCGAAACACATCACGCACCATGCCGCCACCCTTGTGCATGTGGAAACTTGCGCCATCGGCGGTCACGATGCCGGCGGCATCCTGCCCGCGATGCTGCAATACCAGCAGGCCGTCATACAGCAGCTGATTGACGGGACTACGGGCAACGACTCCAACAATTCCGCACATGGCGCGTTTCCTCAGCCGTACTTGATATGTTGCGCCAGGGCCGGCGGCAGCCAACCTTTGACGCCCGATGCAACCAGTTCCAGCAGTGGCCGCAGCGCAGCTTCACGCCACACCGGCTGTTGGGGCAGCGACGTGGCGCCGGCCACCAGCGCCAGAGCAATTACCACGGCCGCGCCACGCACTACGCCGAACACTACCCCAAGCAAACGGTCTTCCACACTTAGCCCCGCGCTTTTGATCAATTGCGAGGCCGACACGGCAATCAGGCCCATCACCAGCAGCACCGACAGGAACAACGTGACAAAACCGGCAAGCCAGCGCAGTTCCTCTCCGGGGATTTCCGCCGGCATGATCGCGGCGAGGTCACCGCCGAACAGCCGCGCGACAATAAATGCGACCGCCCAGGCTGCAAGGGCAAGCAGTTCACGGACAAAACCGCGGAGGACACTGAGCAAAACCGAGAAACCGACGATGGCAAGCACCACATAGTCGATCAGCGTCATCGTTACCGGGGTACAACCTTGCCGTCGAGCTGCAGCTTCTGCAGTTGCGAACGCGCCTTCTCTGCGCCTTCACGGCTGTTGTAGGGGCCGACACGCACCCGCGTCACCGGTCCCTTAGCAGTCTGCACCACTTCAGTGTACGCCTTCAGTCCGCCACCGGCGATCTTCGCCTGCATTTCCTTGGCTTTGGCGGTATCGGCGAGCGCTGCAACCTGGATCACGAATCCGCCGGTCGCCGCTTTGGGTTTTTCCTTGCTGTCCTTGGCCTTCGCAGGCTCGGCCTTGGTCACCGTTTTGGCAGGCGTTTCCGCTTTCGCTTCGGCCTTGGGCTCCACTTTCGGCTCCGACTTGGGCTCGGCTTTCACTTCCGGTTTCAGTTCTGGCGGCTTGGCTTCCGCTTTGACTTCTGGTTTCGCTTCCGCCTTCACTTCAGATTTGGCAGCAACCACTGTTTCGGACTTGGCTTCCTTGACCGGGGCCGCAGGTGCAGATGCCGCTTCGTGTTTGGTTTCAGCCTTCAGCGCAGCCGCAGGGTCAACCGGCTTCAAAGGCGTCGGAGACGCGGACAAAACACCGGCATCGGGCGAAGGAATCTGGATATTGATATTCTGATTGACCGGCTTGGGCTCGGAATCCAGAACCATCGGCAGGACAACGGCCACAGCAGTGACCAGAACGATCGCACCCACCAGACGGCGGCGTGCGCGCTTTTTCAGCTGGAGTTCTTCGTCGCTAACGTTTCTCGCCATGCTTTGATACGCAGTAAACGAAGTAACTTATTGATTAATAACGATTTTTACTATGGCCGGCGATTGCGGAATGCGGTCATCGCTGCGGCTACGGTAAGAAACGATCCGAAGGCCAAAATTCTATCACCATCTCCGGCCTTCCGGTACGCACGATCACAGGCTTCTTCAATGTTTATGCACGTTGTGACGTCGCCATTGACACCGGCATCACGCAGACATTGCGCCAGCTCACCGGCACTCATGCCCCGCGGGCCATCCAGCGGCGCGACCAGCCAGTGATCAATATGGCCACGGAGCAAGCGCACGACGCCCGCGACATCCTTGTCCTTGAGCATCGAAAACACCGCAATCGTCTCTCGATAGCCCGTCATCTGCACCAGATTCAACGCCAGCGCCTCAGCCGCATGCGGATTGTGGGCAACATCCAGAATCACTGCAGGCCTCCCCGGCAGCACCTGAAACCTTCCGGGATTTTCAACGGAAACCAGCCCCGCGCGGATATCGCCGGCGCTGACGGGAATGCGTTCGCGTACCGCATCCAGCGCCGCAATGCAGGCGCTGGCATTGGCGAGTTGGAAAGTGCCGCGCAAGGCCGGCGGTGGCAGACCATGACGGTTGCTGCCCGGGCCGCGGTAACGCCATTGCTGTTGCTGCATTTCATAACTGAAATCACGCCCGATCAGCAGCAATTCAGCGCCAATGGCCGACGCGTAGTGCAGCACCGAGGCCGGCGGTTCGGGATCGGCGCAGATCGCCGGACGCCCCGCACGGAATATCGGCGCCTTCTCGGCGCCAATGGCCTCGCGCGTGTCACCCAGGTATTCCATATGGTCGAGGCCGATGCTCATCAGCAGCGCCACATCAGCATCAAAGGCATTCACGGCGTCGAGGCGGCCGCCGAGGCCGACCTCCAGAACGGCAACATCGACTTTGCGTTCTGCAAACAACCAGACCGCCGCCAGCGTACCGAACTCGAAATAGGTCAGCGCCACGCCGGTAGCGACACGCGCCTGCTCAACCGCGGCAAAAGCGCGGACCAGATCGGCGTCATCCGCATCACGACCGGCGATCCGTACCCGCTCGTTGTAATGCAGCAGATGCGGCGAGGTATAAACACCGGCGCGATAACCGGCATGCGTCAGAATGGATTCAAGAAACCGGCAGGCCGATCCCTTGCCGTTGGTGCCGCCGACGGTGATCAGCGGAAATACCGGTTTGAGCCGCAGCGCTTCGCGAACCACATTGACGCGATCCAGCCCCATCGCGATGCTCTGCGGGTGCTGGCGCTCGATGTATCCGAGCCAGTCGGACAGTGTTACCGGATTTGTCATGTCAGCGGCTTGATGCGCTCCGGGCCTTTGAGCGCCGGAGGTTCGACGTCAGGCTGACGGCGCCGGCTGCCTCATCAGCAGCGTCAGCAGCCGCGCCAGCGTATCGCGCATCTGCCGGCGGTCGACGATCATGTCGAGCGCGCCCTTCTGCATCAGGAACTCGGCGCGCTGGAAACCTTCAGGCAGGGTTTCGCGCACGGTCTGCTCGATCACCCGCGGACCGGCAAAACCGATCAGCGCATTGGGTTCAGCCACAACCACATCGCCGATCATCGCAAAACTGGCGGATACGCCACCCATGGTCGGGTCGGTCAGCACCGAAATGAACGGCAGACGCTCGTCCGCGAGCCGGGTCAATGCTGCGCAGGTCTTCGCCATCTGCATCAGCGAGAACAGGCCTTCCTGCATGCGCGCACCGCCAGTTGCAGTGAAACAGATGAAAGGCAGCCGCTGCTCTTCACAGACCTGCACGCCGCGTACGAAACGCTCGCCGACCACCGACCCCATCGAGCCGCCTAGAAAACCGAATTCAAAGGCGGCAGTGACCACTTGGATTTCCTTGATGGCGCCCTGCATCACCACCAGCGCATCTTCTTCGCCGGTATCGGCGCGCGCAGCGGCCAGGCGGTCGGGATAACGCTTGCTGTCGCGGAACTTCAGACTGTCCACCGGCGTGACCTCAACACCGATTTCGTAACGCCCCTCCATGTCGAGCAGCCAGTCGAGGCGCTCACGCGCGGAGACGCGGTTGTGGTGGCTGCACTTGGGGCAGACGAACAGATTTTTCTCAAGGTCAGTGCGATAGAGCACTGCCTCACAGGAATCGCATTTACTCCAGAGCCCTTCGGGAACGGCCTTTTTCGGGACGCCGGAATCACGCTTGATGCGCGGCGGCAGCAGTTTCTGCAGCCAACTACTCACCCCTTCACTCCAGCGTCCATAGCGGCACGAATATCAGCCATGAAAGTACGCACTTTATCCGGCGCATCCTTCGGGAAAGCTTCAACTTCCTGAACCAGACGGCTGCCGATCACCACTGCATCGGCAAGCTGCGAAATCGAATGCGCTGTCTTGCCGTCACGGATACCGAAGCCCACGCCAATCGGCAATCGGGTAAAGCTGCGGATGCGCTCGAGACGCTTTGCCACATCGGCAATATCGATATTAGCCGCGCCGGTGACGCCCTTCAGTGAAACGTAATATAAATAGCCGCGCCCCAATTCCGCCACCTGCTTGAGCCTTGAATCCGAAGTCGTCGGCGAAAGCAAAAATATGGTCTCAAGTCCGGCACGATCCAGCGTGGACACCAGCGCTTCGGCCTCTTCCGGCGGGTAATCGACGACCAGCGTGCCGTCGACACCAGCCGCCTTGGCAGCCTTTGCAAAAACCTCAAGACCCATGGATTCGATCGGATTGGCATAACCCATCAGCACGACAGGCGTTTCGGTATCGGTTTTGCGGAACTCGGCAACCCAGTTGATCACATCGTGAAGCGACACGCCGTGAAGCAATGCGCGCTCGCTAGAACGCTGGATGACAGGACCATCGGCCATCGGATCGGAAAACGGCACACCGAGTTCGATCACATCGGCGCCGCCGGCCACCAGCGCATGCATCAGCGGCACACAGCTGGCGCGATCAGGATCGCCTGCGGTGAAAAAAGGAATCAGGGCCTTGCGGCCTTCTTTTTTGAGACGTTCGAATCTGGCAGCAATACGCGACATCGCAGGGTTTCTTGGTCGAAGGTTACTAATCAGAACTTCAGCCCGGACTTTTCGGCAACGGTATGCATGTCCTTGTCGCCACGGCCGGACAGGTTGATCAGCAGAATCTGGTCCTTGCGCATGCGCGGCGCGAGTTTTGCAGCATAAGCCAGTGCATGACTGGATTCCAGTGCCGGAATGATGCCTTCAAGACGGCACAGTTTATGGAAGGCTTCAAGCGCTTCATCGTCAGTAACCGCAACATACTCGGCACGACCACTGTCCTTCAGCCAGGCGTGTTCAGGCCCGACACCAGGATAATCAAGTCCGGCCGAAATTGAATGGGTCTCGATGATCTGGCCGTTATCATCCTGCAGCAGGTAAGTGCGGTTGCCGTGCAGCACGCCGGAGCGGCCGGCGCAAAGCGTTGCCGAGTGTTTACCGGTTTCCAAGCCATAACCTGCAGCCTCAACGCCGATCAACCGCACATTCTCGTGTTCGATATAGGGATGGAAAATGCCGATCGCGTTGGAGCCGCCGCCGACACAGGCCAGCACGGCATCGGGCTGGCGGCCAATCATTTCCGGCATCTGCTCGCGCGCTTCGAGGCCGATCACCGACTGGAAATCGCGTACCATCATCGGATAAGGATGTGGTCCGGCTACCGTGCCGATGATGTAGAAGGTGTTTTCGACATTGGTCACCCAGTCGCGCATTGCTTCGTTGAGCGCATCCTTCAAGGTCTTTGATCCCGATTCCACCGGGACCACCGTCGCACCCAGCAACTTCATCCGGTAGACGTTCTGCGCCTGGCGCTTGACGTCCTCGGATCCCATATAGACCACACACTCCATGCCGTAGCGGGCGGCGATCGTCGCCGTAGCGACGCCATGCTGCCCTGCACCGGTTTCAGCGATCACCCGCGGCTTGCCAAGATGGCGCGCCAGCAGAGCTTGGCCGATCACGTTGTTGATCTTGTGCGCACCGGTGTGGTTGAGGTCTTCGCGCTTCAGATACACCTGCGCGCCGCCGAAATGTTCTGACCAGCGGCGGGCATGATAAATCGGGCTAGGGCGACCAACGTAATGCTTGAGTTCATAGGCGAACTCCGCCTTGAAAGTCGGATCGTCCTTGAAGCGAGCATAGGCCGCTTTTAGATCCTCCAGCGCGGAGATCAGGGTCTCTGAAACGAACACGCCACCATAAGGTCCGAAATGGCCCTTGGCATCCGGCAAGTCATACACCTGCATTGCGTACTCCGTTCATGAAAGCCTCAATTTTGGCGGCATCCTTGATGCCCTTCGCCGACTCCACGCCGCTGGAAACGTCCACCGCCCATGGACGCACTGCCCGCACTGCCGCCCCGACATTGTCCGCATCCAGACCGCCGGAAAGCACGACAGGCAAAGGCAGTGAATTCGGAATCAGCGTCCAGTCAAACGTGGCACCGGTTCCGCCGCGTACCCCTTGGACATAGGCATCCAGCAACAGACCCCGCGCACCATGGAACTGCTGTGCGTATTGTAACAAATCGACTCCCGGTCTCACCCGGATGGCCTTCAGGTAAGGCACTCCGAGGGCGGCGCAGTATTCCGGTGTTTCATCGCCATGGAACTGCAACAGTTGCAGCGGTACGGTGGCCAGCGTCGCCCTTACGGCCTCAGCATCCGCGTTGACGAAAAGGCCAACGGCTGTCACAAAAGGTGGCAAGGCATCCACAATGGCACGTGCCTGGTCCGGCGTCACAGCACGAGGACTTGGAGCATAGAACACCAGACCGATCGCATGCGCCCCAAAACGAACCGCGTCGAGTCCGTCCTGGACACGGGTAATTCCGCAGATTTTCACGCGGGTATTCATACCGTTCCACCGTTCATGTCATTCCACCGTTGCATGGGCCAGCCTGGGGCCGCGCAGGCGCGGCGCCGTCAAACCCCATTTACTATCGTATTCGACGTTCAGCAAATAAAGACCGGAGGCATCAAAAGTCGGCGCCGCACGGGTACGGTCGCGGCCCTGCAGCAACTCCGCAATCCACTGCGGCGGATGTTTACCTTTGCCGACATAAACCAGGCTGCCGACAATATTACGAATCATGTGATGCAAAAACGCGTTGGCCGTGAATTCAAAAAAGACATAGGGGCCGTTGGCCACGACCGAAACCGCATGCATTGTACGTACCGGCGACCGCGCCTGACACTCTGCCGAGCGAAACGCCGTGAAATCATGCTCACCAAGCAGATTGACTGCCGCCGTTTTCATCGTATCCACATCCAGCGGACTGTGAAACCAGCCCACCCGCCCCTGATCCGCGGCGGGGCGGACAGCGTCGTTCAGCAGCACGTAACGATACGACCGCGTAAGCGCGGAAAAGCGGGCATGAAAATCATCACTGACAGGCTGCGCCCAGGTCACTGCTACGGAAGGGGGCAGCAGCGCATTGACACCGCGCACCCAGGCGCTGGCAGGCCGCTCAACAGTGCAGTCGAAATGCACGACCTGTCCCAGCGCATGCACACCGGCATCGGTGCGACCTGCGCAGATGGTACTCACCGGCACGCCGGCAATGCTCGCACAGGCCGCTTCCAAACAGTCCTGCACGGCACAGCCCGCGGGCTGGGTCTGCCAGCCGCAAAACTCTCTGCCGTCGTATTCAATGCCCAGAGCCAGTCGCAAGGCCTACGCTCCCGCGCGTTTCACGCGCCTGAAAAAAAGAAACCGCGGCAGGAGCACTGCCGCGGTTGTTGATAGTGCCACGACCTGCAGGCTAACCGAGTGAATTGAGCAGTTTCTGCGCCTGGTCCTGCTGCTCGGGATCGCCTTCCTTGATGACTTCCTGCAGGATTTCCCGCGCACCATCGTTATCGTCCATTTCCTGGTACGCCTTGGCCAGATCGAATTTCTGCTGGACATCATACCAATGCCCGTCCTTGGCGGCCGAAGAAGGTGCAGCCTGGGTCGAAGTGTCGTCAAGATTGATGTTGAGATCGCCGACATCAATCTTGAAGTCCAGTCCGGCATCAGCAGCCGGTGCAGCCGGCGCTTGGGCAGGTGCCTCAGGCGCAGGCATATCCAGCGGCGGCAGGTCGATATTGAAGTCGATCGAAGCCGGCTCATTGGAAGCTGCAGCCGGTGCCAGCGCATCGAGATTGAAGTCCGGCATCATCAGCCCTGACGATTCCGACGGTGGCACCCCGGCGTCAGCTGCCGCTGCCATTTCATGCATGCCGGCCAGTTCCGTCGCCTGTACAGCCGAATCCGCATCCAGTGCGATATCGGGAGTGGCTGCCACATCGCCGCCGAGGTCGAAGTCGAGATCGGTACCCAGCGCGGCATCGTTGCCGGTTTCAACCGGTGCCATACCCTTGCCGGCCTCATACAACGGATTCGCCGGATCCAACGCGTAACCCAGAGCGGCAACCTTGAGCCAATTGTCACCGGCACCACCGGTCAAAGCATTGATTGACGCAGCCACATCACCGAACGATGTGGCATCTTTACGGGCCGCATAGACTTCAGCCAGCTTGACTTGTACATCCTCGCGGACCGGGTCTCTCGCCATCGCTTCCTTGAGGATTTCTTCAGCCTGTCCGTCACGGCCGTAAGCGATGTAAACCTCGGCTTCTGCAAGCGGATCCACATCATCCACTGCGGGCCCAGCGACTCCGGTGGCCTCTGCCGGTTCATCCGCAGCAGCAGCTGTTGCGGCAGCAGCAGCCATCGCCGGCATCACCGGTTCAATATCATCGTTATCCTTTGAGCGGGCACGACGGCGACGCATCGCCGCAAAGCCCAGACCACCCAACACCACTACCCCCAGACCACCGCCGATGATCGGCAGATTTTCCATCACCGTATCCATCAGCTCGGGCTCGGGCGGCGGGGGCGGTGGCACAACAGGCTTGGGCGCGGGTTTCGGTGCCAGCTTGGCTTCGGGCGCGGGTTTCGGTGCCAGCTTGGCTTCGGGCGCGGCTTCGGCTTTCACCGGCTCTGCCGGCTTTGCCGCTTCAGTTTTTACGGGTTCCGGCTTGGCTTCGGGTTTGACCGGTTCGGACTTGGCTTTTGCGGCTTCTGCTTTCTGCTGCGCAGCGGCCATACCCGGGCTCTTCAGTTCAGCCAGCTTCTGCGTGTCCTTGATGGTTTTTTCGAGCTGCGCAATGCGCTCGTTGGCTTCCGCCAGCTCCTTGTTGCGGGCGACCAGTTCTTCCTGCATCGCGCGCGCCCTGGCATCACCGGTCAGCGCTTTACCGCCCTTGCCCGGTTCGCCTTTGGAAAGCTTGACGACATCTTTCGAAGCAGAGGCCGCGGAGTCATCCACCTTGGTCGTGAGACGACCGCGGGCCGTGCTGCCGCCTTCGGGAGCAATACCCACCTTGTCCGCGACACGGCCACTGTAGGCGCGCCAGTCGGCAACCTGCGTGCGAACTTCCTTGGCGGCTTCACCTTGGGTAATGGCCGACAGTTCCTGCGCGTCCGGGACCCGCAAAATCTTGCCGGACTTCACCAGATTCATGTTGTTGCGGATGAAAGCATCGGGATTACTGCGATAAAGACCAACCAGCATTTGCTCGAGCGAAACGCCCCGGGGCTTGAGGCTGGCGGCAATTTTGCCCAGCGTCTCGCCCTTGCCAACCGGGCCGTATTCCTGAGCCTTGCCGCCGGAAGCAACCGGCGCCGCCGCTTTGCTGGAGGGCGCGGCAATTGGCGCCGCTGCAGGTTCAGACGCTGGAGCTGCAGGGGCAGCGATCGGTCGAGATGCAGCCGGTGCAGTTACCGGTGCGGGAGCAGGCGCCGGTGCGGCAGCCATTTGCTGACCGTATCCCGGCGGATCCAGCAAGGCAGTGTATTCACGAACCAGTTTGTTGCCACCACCGCTCAATTCAACCAGCAAATCGATGAAAGGCTCGTTGATCGGGCGGTTGCCGGAGACCTTGATGAAATACTGTCCGTCAGCGCGTTTCTCGACGCTGAGCTTGAGGCCTGTCAAGCTGTTGTTGTACTGGAGGTTGGACTTCTGATAGGCATCAGGAGGAGCCAGACGGACCACCAGGGCGGAAGCCTCATCGCCACGAACGGAAACCAGGTCGATTTCCGCGTTCAGCGGTTGCCCGATATTTGACTGTACGGTGAGCCGGCCCAAACCCGCGGCTTGAGCCAAAACAGGCGCAATCAACAGCGCCAAAACCAGCGCTTTACCTAAAGTAAATATGCGCACCACGGCTCCCGTATCGTTTTTCTATGGGACAAGAAAGTTAGCATCAATCAGATAGCCATGCAAGTTAAGGCTACGTCGAATGTTGCCACCCAACCACATATTTCTAAAAGGAATTTCAGCATTTTCCCGGTGCCGCAAAACCTTGCAGACAGGCACAAACAACACCGGATCAGGCGCTTGCCGCCACCTTGGCCGATGGTGAACGCTGCGCCGCAGCAAACTCCAGGGCAATGCGCAGCATGCGGCGCAGCGGCTCGGCCGCACCCCACAGCAACTGATCGCCTACGGTAAAGGCCGATAGATACTCACCGCCCATCGGAAGCTTGCGCAGACGCCCCACCGGAACCGTCAGGGTGCCGGTGACCGCCGTCGGCGTCAGTTCGCGCAGCGAGACTTCGCGCTGGTTCGGAATGACCTTGACCCAGTCGTTGGCTTTGGCCAGCAATTGTTCGATTTCCGCCAGCGGCACATCACGCTGCAGTTTTACCGTCAGCGCCTGGCTGTGACAGCGCATCGCGCCGATGCGCACGCAAACACCGTCGATCGGCAACGGATTGACTTCGCGGCCGAGAATCTTGTTGGTCTCGGCCATGCCTTTCCACTCTTCCTTGCTCTGCCCGTTGCCGAGATCCTTGTCGATCCAAGGCAGCAGGCTGCCGGCGAGCGGATGACCGAAGTTTTCGGTTGGCACCGCGCCTTTGCGCAGCGTTTCAGCAACAATACGATCAAGCTCAAGGATCGCTGACGAGGGATTGTCGAGCAGCGGTTTCGCCACAGCATGCACGGCCCCCATCTGTGCAACCAGCTCACGCATATTAGCCGCACCGGCACCCGAAGCCGCCTGATAGGTCATCGCCGTCACCCACTCGATCAGGCCGGCCTTGAACAGCCCGCCCATCGCCATCAGCATCAGGCTGACCGTGCAGTTGCCGCCGATATAGTTCTTGATGCCTTTGGCCATCGCCGTGTCAATCACCTCGCGATTGACCGGGTCGAGAATAATCACCGCATCGGATTCCATACGCAGTGCCGATGCCGCATCAATCCAGTAACCGTCCCAGCCCACTTTACGCAGCTTGGGGAAAATCGCATTGGTGTAATCGCCGCCCTGACAGGAGATCAGGATGTCCATTTTGGACAACGCATCAATGCTGTTGGCATCCGCAACGGTACCGGTATCACGGCCGACATCGGGCCCGTGACCGCCGGCCTGCGAGGTTGAAAAAAACGTGGGCGCAATCAGGTCAAAGTCACGTTCGGCGCGCATGCGCTCCACGAGTACAGAACCCACCATGCCCCGCCAACCGATGATACCGACCTTCTTCATAAAAACACCTTAAAAAACAATATATTACATTATACCAGAATCTACTCCACGACTCACAGCGCGGCGACCACAGCATCACCCATCTCGACCGTGCCCACCTTCTTCGCCCCCGCCTCGTCAATATCCGGGGTGCGGTAGCCGGCGGCAAGGACGTTCTTCACAGCCACCTCAATCCGGTAGGCCCATTCGTCCTTGTTGAAGGTGTAACGCAACATCATCGCCGTCGACAGAATGGTGGCCAGCGGATTGGCGATGTTTTTGCCGGCAATGTCCGGCGCCGAACCGTGAATCGGTTCATACAGCCCGCCACCGCCGGAGTTAAGCGACGCCGAGGGCAGCATGCCGATTGAACCGGTGAGCATAGACGCCTCATCGGACAGAATATCGCCAAAGATGTTGCCGGTGACGATCACATCGAACTGCTTCGGATTGCGCACCAGTTGCATCGCCGCGTTGTCCACATACATATGCGACAGCGCCACTTCGGGATATTTTTTCGCGACATCAATCACGATCTCGCGCCAGAAACGGCTGGTCTCGAGCACGTTTTCCTTGTCGACCGAGCACAGCTTCTTGCCGCGCTTCATTGCCGTCTGGAAACCGACTTCGGCGATGCGGCGGATTTCCGGCTCCGAATACAGCATCGTGTCGTAGCCCTCCTTCTCGCCGCGCGCATTGTCACGACGGCCGCGCGGCTCGCCGAAATAGATGTCGCCGGTAAGTTCGCGAATGATCATCAGATCAAGACCAGACACCACCTCCGGCTTCAGCGTCGAAGCCTGCACCAGTTCCGGATACAACACGGCCGGACGCAGATTGGCGAACAGCCCGAGTTCCTTGCGGATGCGCAGGATACCCTGCTCCGGTCGCTGCGCACGCGGCAGCGCATCGTATTTCGGACCGCCGACAGCGCCGCACAACACGGCATCGGCTTCCTTCGCCAGTTTCAGTGTTGATGCCGGCAGCGGATCGCCGTGCGCATCAAAACCGGCGCCGCCGAACGGTGCCTCTTCGAATTCCAGCCTGAGCCCGTCTTCGGCGAGGCGACGCAATACCTTCAGCGCCTGCCCGACAATTTCGGGACCGATGCCGTCACCGGCGAGAACTGCGATTTTCATGATGGATTCCGTAAAACGAAAAAGTGAACGACCCGCGAAAGATCAGGAAAACAGCCAGGGCTGCGACACCTTGTGTTTTGCTTCGAAGGCGTGGATGTCGTCGGCATGCGCCAGAGTCAGCCCGATGTCGTCGAGACCATTGAGCATGCAGTGCTTGCGGTGCGGGTCAATATCGAAGGAATAACTTTCTCCCGACGGCGTAGTGACCGTCTGCTGCTCCAGATCCACCGCCAGCCGGTAACCCGGATTGGCCTCGGTTTCAATGAACAGCTTGTCGATGATTTTCGGATCGAGCTTGATCAACAGCAGGCCGTTTTTCAGGCTGTTGTTGTAGAAAATATCGGCAAAGCTCGGCGCAATGATTGTCTGGATGCCGAACTGCAGCAGCGCCCATGGCGCGTGCTCGCGCGAAGAACCGCAGCCGAAATTCTCGCGCGCGAGCATCACCGTCGCGCCGATAAAGCGCTGGCGGTTCAGCACGAAATCCGGATTCAGCGGACGCCCGGAATTGTCGCTGTCCGGTTCGCCTTTATCGAGATAGCGCCATTCATCGAAGAGGTTGGGACCAAAGCCAGTACGCTTGATCGACTTCAGGAACTGCTTGGGGATGATCGCGTCGGTATCGACGTTGGCGCGATCCAGCGGCGCGACCAACCCTTCCTGGCGGACAAATTTATCCATGTTACTTCGTCGACTTCTGGATGGCCTCGCCGGCCTTCTCGAGATCTTTACCGACACCGGCAACAGTATTGCAACCCGCCAATACCATTGCCGAGAAAAATATCATGATGAGTTGCTTCATTTGACGATCCCCCTCAATTCACTTCAATTCACGAACATCGACAAAATGCCCCGCAACGGCTGCAGCTGCAGCCATTGCCGGACTGACCAGATGCGTCCTGCCGCCGGCGCCCTGGCGGCCTTCGAAATTGCGGTTCGAAGTCGAAGCGCAGCGCTCACCAGGGCTCAGCTGATCTTCATTCATGCCCAGGCACATCGAGCAGCCGGGTTCACGCCATTCAAAACCGGCCTCCACAAAAATTTTGTCCAGCCCTTCCTGTTCGGCCTGCGCCTTCACCTGACCGGAACCCGGCACCACCATCGCCAGCTTGATATTGGCCGCGACCTTGCGGCCTTTGGCCACAGCCGCCGCCGCACGCAGATCTTCAATGCGCGAGTTGGTACAGGATCCGATAAACACTTTGTCGAGCTGGATATCGCGAATCGGCGTATTGGGCTTGAGGTCCATATAGACCAGCGCCCGAGCATAACCTTCGCGCTTCACCGGATTGGTTTCTTTCTCCGGGTCTGGCACCTTGCCGTCAACCGTGGTCACCATTTCAGGGGACGTACCCCAAGTAACCTGCGGCACGATGTCCTCGGCTTTCATCGTGATCACTTTGTCGAACTTCGCGTCCGGGTCACTGACCAGCGTGCGCCAGTACGCCGCCGCCTTGTCCCACATCGCGCCGGTCGGCGCGAACAGCCGACCCTTGAAGTAATCGACGGTCTTGTCGTCGACCGCAACCATGCCGGCGCGTGCACCCGCCTCGATCGCCATATTGCAAAGCGTCATGCGACCTTCCATAGACAGACTGCGGATCGCGCTGCCGGCGAATTCGACTGCGTGCCCGGTGCCGCCGGCCGTGCCGATGTGGCCGATGATGGCCAGCGCCACATCCTTGCCAGTGACGCCGGGTCCTAGCTTGCCCTCGACGACAATCTGCATCGCCTTGGATTTTTTCATCACCATGCACTGCGTTGCCAGCACATGCTCGACTTCGCTGGTGCCGATGCCGAAGGCCAGCGCCGCGCAGGCGCCATGCGTGCTGGTGTGCGAATCGCCGCAGACCACTGTCATGCCCGGCAGCGTCGCACCGTTCTCCGGACCGATCACATGGACAATGCCCTGCTTCTTGTCGAGGAAAGGGAAATAGACTTTCGCCTTGAATTCCTTGATGTTCTTGTCCAGCGTTTCGACCTGGATGCGCGAAACCGGATCGGTGATGCCGTCGAGGCCGCGTTCCCAGTTGCGCGTCGGGGTGTTGTGGTCGGCCGTGGCCACCACGGAATCCACGCGCCACACCGGACGACCCGCCAGTTTCAGACCCTCGTAGGCCTGCGGACTGGTGACTTCATGCACCAGATGGCGATCGATATAGATCAGCGCCGTCCCGTCCGCTTCTTCGCGAACAAGATGACTCTCCCAAAGCTTGTCGTATAAGGTCTTGCCTGCCATGAGAATTACCCGTTAAGTATCCAAGCCACTGAAACGGCAGATTATCTCACAGGGGCGGCACCC